>Ga0181559_10001457_pt1 | contig 23186 bp, 17 predicted proteins | sample 011ome_21_FD_133752 | JGI IMG/M metagenome (GOLD analysis project Ga0181559, IMG submission 133752) | Coastal salt marsh microbial communities from the Groves Creek Marsh, Skidaway Island, Georgia - 011508AT metaG (megahit assembly) | ecosystem: Environmental > Aquatic > Marine > Intertidal...
CCCTCGACGCCTTTCAACTTCAACTGACGCCTTTCAACTCCACACCGACGTTCCCTCGTATGGAACGACCATCAGCGTGCTCGCGCAGGTGCACGGGACGAAACGGATGCTGTTGTATCCGCCGTCCGCGCTGAGCCGAGCGCACTTGTACCCGAACTGGCACCCGCTGCGGAGGAGGAGTAAAGTGCGGCTGGACGCGGTCCTGAGCGAGGAGGAGTCCGCGGCGGCGTGGCCGCGGTGGACAGGCGGCGGCGAGGGCGAAGGTGAGTTGACACACTGGTCCCCATACGACCCCGTCGGCGTGGTGAACGCCGTTTCTTAAGGACTTTGCCCGTCGTTTCTCTCCGCCCACCCCACGGTTTCAATCCCCGCCCGCGACGCCTTTCAACTCCGCTTCTGACGCCTTTGAACTCCACCCCGACGTTCGCTCGTATGGACCCTCGACCCTCAGGCGGCGAGGGCGAAGGCGACTCGATCGGCGAGTTGAAAAACAACGTCGTCGGGTCCGGGTCCGCGTTCGCGTCGCCCCCGAAGGCGTGGGAAGCGGTGCTCGCGCCAGGGGACGTCCTCGTGTTCCCGCCGCGGTGGGCGCACTACACGGAATCACTCGGCCCGAAGGTGTCCGCGTCCGTGACGAGGCGGTTTAAGGCGACGCGGGCGAACCCGCCGGCGCCGGCGCCCGGAGACGTCGCGATCGGCTCGGAGGAGGGCGTGACCCCGGAGTCTCTGGACGCCGCGCGACGGTTCGCGCGGTGGGCGGAACGCAGAGGGTTCGTCCAGAACCCGACGCGCGCGGCGTCGCGCGCGGCGAGCTCCGCGGCGCGATCGCACGCGCACTTAGCCAGAGACGACGACGACGACGACGACGACGACGAAGTCCTTAAGGAACGGCGTTCACCACGCGAACGCGGTCGTATGGGAACCAGTCACGACGACGACGACGACGATGACGACGACGACGCGGCGGATGACGAACCCCTTGAAACGTATTCGAATTTCGCGCACGGCCACGCGAGCGAAGGCCGCCGGTCGATCGCGCAGCTCGAGGCCGCGCGCGTCGTCCGCCCCGTCTCGCGGCTGTCGCGGCTCGACGATCACGGAAGGGTCGTCGCGGAAGACTGCGCGGCGAGCGCGCAGAGCCGGTCGTTTCGGCGGACAGGGGGCGCCGCGGGGCGAGGCGGCGCCGCCGCGTGGGCCGAGCAGTGGTGGGCCGCGACCGAGGACGCGGGGGACATCGTGCTGAGAGTCTTCAACAACGGCGAGGTGGGCGCGACGGTCGAGGCGGGCGCGACGGTCGCGGACGACGACGCGACGGTTAACGGCGGGATGAACGGACACCGCGTGAAGGTGAACCTGCGCGGCCCGTTCAGAGACGCCGCCGGGGAGGACGTCGTCAGGGTCGACCTCGCGATCGTCCCGGGCGGCGGCGGCGACGCTTCGTCTTCCGCTTCCGGCGGCGTTCCGTCTTCCAGCCGACTGACGTCCGACCGCATCACGCGCGCGGACTCGGAGATCGCCGCGGGGCGCGTGATTGGCGTGTACGCGCGCGGATCCGTCGCGCGAGGCGAAGCGCGCGCCGGCGTCAGCGACGTCGACGTCGTCGTCGTGCTCTGGGGCCACGAGTCCGCGGACGACGTCGTCGAGCTCGCGCGTCAGAAACGCACGCTAAAGAAGCGTTTATCCTCGAAAGAAGAGTGGCACGGCCGCTGGGGGCACCTCGCGACGAAGGCGGACGTGCGGGTGGTGACGGTGCCGCCTCCGCCGCATCCCGCGGGGACGGCGCTCGCGGCGGCCATCGCCGGCGAACCCCTCTCCCGCCAGTCCAAACCGAACGCGGCGGCGTCCGTGACGCTGTGCCTGGGCGAAGAGAACACGTTCGTGCTCGCCGCGGAGTGCGCGACGGTGTACGGGCCGGACTTGCCGAAGATGCTTCCCGCGAGCGCGCGGACGCCGCCGCTTCGGTGTTTGCCCACGCTGTTCGAGGACGTCACGGAGGCGATCGCGGACGGCGGCGAAACGGCTCTGAAATGGGCGTTACGGCGTATACTACGCGCCGCGTTCGAGCAGCACGTCGTCGCCGGCGAGGCGTGCCACGTAGGCGGCGCCGCCGCGGAGCCAGGGTGCGGGTACTACACCCGAGATTTGTATCACTGCGCCGCGTTGGTGTCGGACGCGAAGCCCGAGCTCGGGGAGGACCTCGCGAGCGCGCTCGTCGCCGCGGTGTACGGGCCGAGGGCGGCGTGGGGGGGGTTGTGGTGGGCGTGCGGCGCGGCGACCGCGCAGCGGTTGCGCGACGCCGTCGTCTACGGCGACGAGTGAGGCGACGAGCGACGATGCGAATAGTGCGTACCTCGCGCGACGACGACGACAGTGGACGCCGCCGCCGTAGATCGCGATGAGTTATTTAATCCCACTACCTTATTACTATGCTTCCGCGCTCGTGGACGTCGCGAATCACCCGATGCCTTCGTACGGCGTTAAACCCGCGGCGTTCTTCGCGTCCTTGTCCGCGCCCTTCTCGACGAGGAAGTCCCCGAGCGCGTTGAACCCGAACTGCACTGTGAAATGCAACGCGGTGTTACCCTTGTTATTTTTGGCGTTGACGTTTCCGCCGTATCGCTCTGCCATTTTAACGATCCGTCCGTGGCCGTTTTGGCACGCGACGATGAGCGCGGTGTTCCCAAACGTGTCCACGACGTTCGCGTCGATTCCGCGCTTGAAGTACTTCTTCACTTTCGCGTATTCGCCTCGCCGCGCGGCTTTGATGAAGGCGGGGTATTCCTTCTCCTCCACCGGCGCGAGAGGCTTTTTTTCAGCCGCCGCGTCCGCGACGCTCGACATCGTCGAGCTGCCGCCCGGCGAGCCGCCGTGGGCGCTGCTGCCGTACACGCTCGCGTCGTCGTCGTCGTCGTTCTCGTCCGCGAACGGGTCGGATTTGATCCCGCCGTTGAGCTTGAGCTTCGCGGCTTTTCGCGCCAACTTCGCGGCTTTGAGAAATTCCGAGGTCGGGAGGCCGGACAGGACGTCGACGCCCTCGCCCAACGGCATCGGGACGCGGTTCGACGCGGCCACGACCGACGGCCTCGCGACGACGAGTGGCTGTGAAGATGACACGTCAGCAAAAACAGTACCCGCAGATTCGGTAGATTCGACGGTCGAGGGTTTCCATTGGTCCACGTACGCGCCGTACGTCGACGTCGCCGGCGCCGCCGTCGACCGCGCGCCGTACTTGCACGCCGCCAACGCCGCAGCCGCCTGCGCCGTTGAAACCGCCGCAGCGCGACCGTTATCGTCCACCACCGCGCGCATCGCGGAGTCCTTCGCCAGCGGCGGGTCAACGCCGAGAGATATCGAACGCGAGTACGTCGCGGAGTCCTCCTTCGCGGCTTTCAGATACGCGCCGCTGAGTCCCGCGACGTTAACGACGGGTCTCAACGACAGCTCGGGTTCTCGGCGCGCCGCCGCCGCCGCCGCCGCCGCCGCCGCCGTCTCATCGAACAATCGCGCGTTCAACGCGTCGCCGTCGACGTCCGCGACGTCCTCTTCGATCGCCGCCGCCGCCGCCGCGGTCTCCGACGCGAGGGACGAGTGCAGCGACGCCAGCCGCGAGCTCCCGCGTTCGACCGTCGCGGCGACGGGCGGCGCCGGCGGCCGCGGGCTCGGCGCTAATTCCTCCAGCGTCCGCGTCCTTCGCGGATCGACGCCCAGGACGCTCGCGAATTGGAACGAAGAACTGGAACGCGAATCGTCGTCGCCGCCGTTAGAATGTGAATGCGAATCGTCGCCGGTCTCCACGCGACCCAACGCGCCCAAATTGGACCCGCCGCCCGCCGCCGCGGCGCCGCGGCGTACGCTCCGATACCCGTCCTCGGGTCCGAGTATCCGTCGAAGAATCGCCGCGCCCTTCACCGCTTCCGGCTTGTCGCGTCCCGGGTCGCCGACGCCGTCGGGGACGACGTCCCGCGCGACGCCGCGCGCGAGACCTAAAGGTTGGGACACCCGCTCGACGCGCGAGAGATCGAGGCGCGGTCCGACGTTTCCTCTTCCCCCCCCGATCGCGTCGGAGTTCGCCGCCGCCGCCGGTCCCGGTCCCGGTCCCGGTGCCGCGATGGCGACGACGTTCGCGCACCGTTCTAAAAGCCGCTTCGGCGTCGCCGCGGCGACCAAGTCGATATCGTCGAGGTCGTCGATGTCGTCGTCGTCGTCATCCTCCAGCTTTTTCAGCGTCTCGAGCTCTCGTCGCTTTTGCGTCAAGGACTGGCGCTTCGCGAATCTCGGAGCGTCCCTCGCGTCGTTCTCGTCCTTCTTTACGACGACGGCGGCCGCCCCTGTCATTCGCATCGCCGCCGCGGTGAGGCTGTCCGCCGCGGCCTGCGCTTCCGCGCCGCTCGGGCCTTCCGCCGGCGGCGTCGGCGGCGGCGGCGGCGGCGCGAGCGTCGCGGACTGGACCCGCCAGATGCTCGCGAGCGCGGCGGCTTGCTCGCTCGGGTACACGCCGTCCAAACGAAACGGCCCGGCGTGGAACGTTTCCGCTTCATCCATACTCGCAGCAGTAGGATGCGCCCGCGCGCCCGCGGGGTACTCCCCGTCGCGCTCGCCGCGCTGCGACCGCGGCGGCGGCGGCCGCGTCGTCCGCGGCGCGTCCGATTCTTTTTCCGCCGCCTCCGCCGCCGCCTCCGCCGCCGCCGCCCCCCCCCCGTACGTGAGCGTCAGCACCTCCGCGTCGCCGCGTTTCGTCGCCGCGGTCGCCGTCGCCGTCGCGGTCGAGGTCGAGGTCGGGGAGGACCAGCCCCCCCCGCGCGATGCGCTCGCCGGCGTGCCGCGCTGCTCGACGAGGTCGTACGGCGAGCCGCTCGCCCTCGTCGACGCGAGTCGACTGCTCGGGAACGGGCGGACGGTGCGCGCGACAATGGTCCCCATACGACCCCGTTCGCGTGGTGAACGCCGTTCCTTAAGGACTTTCTCCCCCGGGGACGGGAACCGCGGACTGTCCTCCTCTTCCTCCTCTTCCTCCTCGTCGAAGCTATCCTCCGAAGTCATCCGCCCCGCGCTTCGTCGATAACGCGGCCGCGTCGACCGTTTCATACTCGTCGCCGCCGCCGCCGCCGCGTCCGCCGCAGCCGCGTCAGCCTTCTCCAAAATCGCGACGTAATCCTTCCTCCGCGTCTCCTTCTCGTGCGCGCGCGTCGCCCTGAGTCGGACGCTCCGAAACCGCTCCTCCTCCGCGGCGATCTCCTTCAAACACACCGCCCGCTCCTTCGCGTGCGCGGCGAACATCTCCTCGAGCGTCGCCTTATTCGCCTCTCGGACGCGCTCGCGATGTTTTTTAATCTCGCGCTCCTCGAGCTCCTCGAGCCGCTTCACCAGGTCGAGCGCCTCGCCGAAGCGCTTCTTCTTCACGAGCGCCCTCTGCGACCGGCGCATCTCCTCCAGCTGCGGGCTCCACTCGCTCGGCGCGGAGACCCGCGAGTCGTCCTCCAAGCGCTCGCGGAGTCGGTCTATCGCGTCCGCGTGCCTCGCGCGGAGCGTCGCCTGAACGTCCGCGCATCGCTCGCGGAACCGCGCGTGCTTCTCGTCCCATGCCGCGTCGTGCGCGCGCCTCGCCGCGTCCACGAGCTCGTCGCGGCGTCGCAGCGCGCGCAGGACGTCGCGCATCTCCTGGACGTGCGCGTCGACGGCGTCGCGGTCGTCGACGCGACGCGCGGACGACGAGGGGGACGAATGATGCGAATCTCGCGTCGTGGCTACTGGCGGAAATCTCGCGTCGTCGTCGTCCGCGCGCGCGTCGGCGCGCGCGACGGACCGCCGCGTCGACGATCGCGCGCGTCCGTCGCCGCGCGCGTCACCACGGCTCGACGACCGCGGCCGCGCCGTCGAGGCGCTCCGGGGACGGCCCGTCCGCGGCGCCATGGCCACTGCGCGCAGCCTTGGCGGTTCCGAGAACGAAGGTCGGCACTTCGTTCTCGGAAGTTCTCGCGGCGTACGTGCAGTATGATACGTATTTTTTATCACTCAAACTAAAAAGTCATACAGTAGGGCCTTGCCTCGTGTGCAACACACGCCCCGCAGCGAATATTCCGAGCCGCAACTTTCGTTCCCGTCGTCGCCGCCGCGCAGTGTCTCGTCGCGCGCGCTCGGCCGCGATCCGTCCGGGGGCGACCGCACAGAGCGCGATGCGCCGCGACGGAGGCGGCGCGAAAGACCCCGGCGCGGCGTCGCCGCCGCCGATGGGCCCGTTCGTGCTTCCCAAAGATCGCCCTCCGCGCCGCGCGAAGAGCACCACGAAGAGCTCCGACGGCTCGGCGTCCGCCGCGCCTCCGTTCAACCCGTGCGGCTGGATGTGCCGCCTGTGCACGCGCGCGGAGGCGCCGGCGTGGGCGGTGCACAACCCGTACGTCGAGAACGGCTACCGCGTCACCGGCGGGTTCCGAGGCGCGATTCGAAGCGTGCTCATGTGGCACAACGAGACGGCGAACATCTGGAGCCATCTCCTCGGGCTGATCGTCTTCGCGCTGCTGACGACGTCGATGGCGACGGGTTGGGGGAACGCGCACGCGCCCGCGCTGCCGGCGTCGTGGATCATGGGCGAGGAGGGGGAGTCGTGGGACGGCGCGGGGGGGGAAGCGCTCAGGGCGACCGTCGAGGTGCGCGCACGTCGTCGCGGCGTCGCGCATCGAGCGTCCCGAGCGTCCGCGAGGGTTTCGTCACGTTCGAAGGCGCACTCGAAGGCGCACTCGGCTTTTTTTCTTTCGCGGCCGCGTCGCTCGCGCCGCTCGTTCCTCGCCGCTCGCTCGCCGCTCGCTCGCTCACCCTCCCCGTCCTCTTCGACGCCGCCCTCAGGCATCGCACGCGACGCTCGCGGACGTCGCGAGCGAGTTGTTCGCCGCGAACGACCTGTGCGTCCCCGGCGCGGACCACTGCGTCGCGGGGGATTGGGGTTACGATCGCGACGACGGCGGCGACGGCGACGACGGCGGCGAAAGCGAAAGCGAAAGCGGCGGCGCGCGCGTCCACAGGCACGTGTCCTTCCTTCACCTCGACGGCGCCGCGAACGCGCTGCGCGACGTCGCGTCGACGCTCCGCGCGCACCTCCACGCGCCGCCGGCGCCGCAGACGACGGGTCCCGACGCGGGCGGGAGACCGACCGCGCGCGAGCTTCTCGCGAGCGAGACGAGCGACGCGTTGCGCGCGAGGCTCGAAGAGGCGAAGAGCGTCCTCGCGAATTCAGCGCACGTGATCGAGGCGAAAACGAGGGAGCTCGCGTCGAGGCTCGAGACGCAGATCGCATCGCTCGCGTCTACGCTGGACGCGGCGTCGTCGGAGGAGGCTGTCCTGTTGCACTACGAGCCCGCGCCGCGGTGGCCGATGTACGTGTTCTTGGCGGGCGCGTGCCTATGTCTGTCGTTTTCGGGGATTTGTCACACGCTGGCGTGCGTCAGCGCGCAGGTGTCGAGCATCGTGTGGCGGATCGATTACGTCGGGATCGTGACGCTCATCATGGCGTCGTTTTACCCCGTGGTGTATTACTCCTTCATGTGCGTCCCCGCGTTGCGGACGTTTTACCTCGTCGGGATTTCCCTTTTCGGGTTTGTCGTCCTGTCCGTGATGCTGTTGGAGAGGTTCCAGGCGCCGAAGTATACGCCGTTTCGCGCGGTGCTCTTCAGCGGTTTAGGCGCGTTCGGGATCTTCCCGCTTCTGCACCAGACGTTGTTCACGTGGCGAATCGTCCCGACGCCGATGGTCGTCACGTTCTGGCTGGAGATATTGATGGGGATGTGCTACCTCGGCGGCGCGTTCATATACGCGCGCGCGGTGCCGGAGAGGTGGAACCCCGGACGATTCGACGTCTGGGGAGGGACGCTGTGTTCGCATAATTTGTTTCACGTGCTCGTCGTCGCCGGCGCGTACGTGCACTACAGAGCCGCGCTCGTGTTGATCGCGTGGAGGGACCATCACCGGTGCGACGCGGACGCGACGTTGCTGCGGACGTTTTATCTGGACAACGGGTGGTTAGGGGGGAGGCATCACGTCCCGTGGATTCCGCACGGGGAGTTGTGACGACGGACGGACGGACGGACGCACGGCGGCGGCGACGACGACGCGACGGATGGTCCGAGGGTCCGAGGGTCGGAGGGTCGGAGGGCGGAAGGGGGGCTCCTCCCGGGCTCGTCCGTCGTCTTCTATTTTTTCGTTCATTCTTCGCACTGGTCCCCATACGACCGCGTTCGCATGGTGAACGCCGTTCCTTAAGGACTTTGCCCAAGGGCTCACGTATCATAGCTCGCACGAATTGTGACCGTACACGTACGTACGAACAACTTACGGTGGTACGCAGACTCCTGTGCCTCGACTATCGATAATCGCCGGTGACTTTTCGTCTTCCAAGCACCTCTCGACTTGGCAGACGTCCGAGACGACGGGACCTTCTCGCGTCCGTCGCGTCGCTTCCTTCAGCGCGCTCCCGCGCGCATTCGACGCGCGCATGACGCCCGAGCGCACGCTCTCCGCGACGTCCAAAGCGCTGCGCGCGTGCGCGTCCGGGGTGGACCGCGCGACGCCGCTCGCGTCCGCGCTCGCGCGCCCGGCGTTTCGAGCCGCGAGCGCGTGGGTCGCGTTTTGGCTCGCGGCGTTCGCGTCGCTCGTCCGTCGCGTCGGCGGCGCCGCGACGCTCGACGCCGCGGTCGCCGCGACGAGGAGAGCGACGATGCTCGCGCGCGCGGCGGCGCCGGCGGCGCCGCGGCGGCGGCGCGCGAAGGGGAAGGAGGAGGAGGACGACGAGGAGGAGGACGACGAGGACGAGGACGACGAGTACCGACGAGAAATGCGAAGCGTCCTCGCCGAGCGAGACGATTAGATCCTCCGATTAACGTCCACGATCGCGGCGTTACGAAGAGACCTCAAACGCGAGCGCGCGAGGAGAAATCGAGCCGCGCTATGAGACACGGGTCCCGAAAGGACCGCGCGCGAGAAGGGGAAGGGGGGGCGTCGAGACCGCGCGCGGCGCGGCGACGTCGGACGACGCGGCGAGAAATGTTTTTCGATTCGATGCATCTGATATTCACAAAGTTTTTTAGTTTTCTGACGCAGTCAGTACACAACACACCGCCTTCCTCCTCGCCATCCTCCTCGTCCTCACCCTTAGAGCTTGTCCTCGTACTCGCTGAGCGCGGGGATGAACTCCTTGATGCCCTTCCGTTTGCGAATGTCCAGCACGAGCTTCCCAGCTTGCGAGTTGGTGTCGTAAGGATCGGACCCGAGCATGTCCCAGTGATCGAACACGCACTGCGGAAACGCCTGACCAGAGGTGGCCGCGCGAAGCGTCCCGGTGAACCCGAACGACTCCATGACGGGGAGGTACGCCTTGATGTTGTAAATCGGCGTCCCCGGGCGCTGCATCTCTTCGATGACCATCCCGCGCTTCTGCGTGATGGTGGAGTAGATGCCGCCGAGCGCCCCCTCCGGCGCTTGAATCTCCACGAGGTACACCGGCTCCAGAAGCTTCGGCTCCGCCGTCATCATGGACGCGTACAACACGCGGCGGCACGTCGGGATGATCTGCCCGCCACCTCTGTGAATCGCATCCGTGTGAAGCACGACGTCGTGAACCTCAAACTTGATCCCGCGCATGTTCTCCTCCGCGATGGGGCCCTCCTTGGTCGCCCACTGAAACGCGGCGACGCACGAGTCCTTGATCTCGTTGAGGTACTGGACACCCTTGCACATGTCGACGATGAGGTTCGGGCCGGTCGTGTCCGGGCCGAAGCACCAGATCTTCTTGCTGAGGTCCTTGTCCCAGCCGAACTTCTCGGCGAGGAAACGGCCGCGGGCTTTCGGTTCGTCGCGAGGGGTGACGTCTCCGTCGTCGATAGCCTCGGCGAGGCCCTCCTCCATGCACGTCGCCTGGAAGTACAGACGGTTGTGCTTGTTCGGGGACTTGGACATGCAGATGTGGTCGGACGTGTTGTTCACGGACTCGCGGAAAGACACGACCGGGTCGGAGATGCGAATCTCCGCGCCGCCCATGAAGTCCTCCTGGAGATCCTTGAGGCAAATCTCGAGGTGGAGCTCGCCCGCGCCGGCGACGATGTGTTCCCCCGTCTCTTCGATCTGGCAGAGCACCATCGGGTCCGACTTGGACAGGCGCTTGAGACCCTCCACGAGCTTGGGCAAATCCTGCGAGTTCTTGCACTCGACCGCGACGCGAACGACGGGGGAGACGGAGAACTTCATCGCCTTGAGCGGGTGCGCCTCGACCTCTTGTTCGCCCGTGATGGTCGCGTTCTTGGAGATGAACTGATCGAGGCCGACCATCGCCACCGTGTTGCCCGCGGGAACGTCCTCGACCGCGTCCTGGCGACGGCCCATGCAGAGCACCGTGCGCTGGATGGACTTGACGTACAGGTCCTTCTTCTCGCCCGGAACGTAGTTGGGGCCGAGGATGCGCACCTTCATGCCCGTCTTGACCTTACCGGAGAAGACTCTGCCGAAGGCGAGGAAGCGTCCTTTGTCTGCGGTGGGAATCATCTTCGAGACGTACAGCATGAGCGGCCCGCTGCTGTCGCAGTTGCGAATGGACTCCGCGTACTTGTCGTCCAGGGGACCCTCGTACAGCGTGTCCGCGCGGTACTTCTGCGCCGTCGCCGGGGACGGCAGGTGGAAGATGATCATCTCGAGGAGCGCGACGTCGGCGGGGAGCCACGTCTGCATGATGCGCTTCATCAGCGGCTTGCCGAGGAGGTCGAAATCCGCCGGCTTGAGCTTCTCCTTCACCTTGAGCTTCTCGAGCATCGGCCAGAGCTTCTCCTTGTTGTCGTTCATCGCCGCGTCGATGACGCGACGGATCGGCTCGTAGATGAACTGAACAAAGGCGCGCATGCACGTCTTCTCGCCCGTGTGCTTCTTGGTCCATTTCTTCGTCTTGGGATCGAAAAAGTTGTCGCCCCAGAGCTTCTCCATCATCTTATCAAACTCGACGCCAAACTTGGCGGCGTACATCTTCGCGAAGACCGTGAGCGTGAAGGCCCAGTTGTGAAGCCCCGCGGAGAAGGACACGGTGCCCTTCTCCGGCGCGACTTGGCAGTCGCCGAGCGCGTCATCCGTGTACGTCGCCATGAGGACGTTTGCGTTTTCGATGACGCGGCAAAAGTTCTGGTACGCCTCTTCGCCGTCGAGCATGAGCTCGAGGAAGCATCGGTCGAGCTTGTTCACCGTCATGACCGGCTTGATGCGCTCGCCGAGCGCTTGACGAAGCACCGTCTCCGTCTGCACGCAGACGCCCTCGACGCAGTCGACGACGACGAGCGCGCCGTCGGTGATTCGAAGCGCCGCGGTGACCTCCGAGGAGAAGTCGACGTGCCCGGGGCTGTCGATGAGGTTGATGAGGTAGTCGTTGCAGTCCGGCTCGCGCGGGACGTGCTTCGGGATGAGCGCGAGGGACTCCTCGTCCATCTTGTAGAAGAGCGAGATGCCGGTGGACTTGATGGTGATGCAGCGATCTTGCTCGTCTTGACGCGTGTCCGTGAGGCGGGCGTCGCCCGCGTTCTCCGCGGCGATGATGCCCGCGGCGGCGACGAGGGAGTCCGTCAGCGTGGATTTGCCCTGCGATGCGAGGAGGGAGGACGGTCAGCAGGAGGCGCTCGAGGCGAGGGCGAGGTTTTTTTGTTTTATCCGCGCGGTCGGGCGACCTGACGCTGACGCGAAAAAAGGGGGGGGCGAGCGCGCGCTCGCGTCGCGGGGCGCGCGCGCTGCCGCGCCGCGCGGGCGCGCGCGATCGCGCGCGCGATCGCGCGCGCGGTTCGAGCGCCGTCCCGCGATGACGGGCGCGCGCGCGATCGCGCGCGAGAGGGCAAGTCCGCGCGGATCGCGACGCGCGACGCGAGATCGAGCGAGCGATCGCGCGGCGCGCGAGTCTCACGCCGCCTCCGAGACGCCGACGCGAGACCGGAACCCTGCCGCCGCGATTGCGAACAAATTTCCCCGGCCGCGAGCTCGAGGGGGGAGCGGGCGCGGGCGCACTCACGTGATCGACGTGCGCGATGACGGACATGTTACGGATGTTGTGCTGCTTGTCCATCTGGCGACGGAGCTCATCGATGGAGAACTGCGAGGAGACGAGGCGGAGGACGAATGCGACGGCGTCAGCGAGGGCGGTTAGGACGGGACGGGAAAAAAACCGATGCGCGGGCGCGGGGTCGGCGTCCGCGTCGCCGGGGGATACGCGACGTCCCGCGGTCGCCGCGCGCGCGACGACGACGTGGAGGACGTATCGGAGGACGCACCTTCACCATGGTTGCGAGATTTCAATTGTCACTGGGCGCTCGCCGCGTGCAATTGCAAAGAGGGCGAGTGGCAAGCCCTCGAGCCGTCTTTATTCCTGTCTCTCCCCGAACCGGTGTGGATTTCTGACAGGACTATCTGACGAGGCGTTGATCGGATGGAAAGGGTCAAGTGGGTGAAATGAGAGCGCGGCGTGGTTTGAAAACGCGGAAGTGAGGGTGAGATGCGATCAACGCGGAAATTGTCGAGACTTCTTTTCTACCTTTTCCCCCCCGCGGTGACATCCATCACCGGCAGCGCCCCGCCCGCCCGCGTCGTCCGTCCATCGACGCGCGCTTCATCACACTCCGCGGATAACAGAACGCGACGATGGCGTGCGCTGTCGCCGCGGCGGCGTCGTTCGCGCGCGTCGGCGTCGGCGTCGGCGTCGACTCGCGCGCGCGCCCTCGCGCGTCCGCGACCTTTCGGTCGTCCTCTCGCGTCGCGGTCCGCTCGCGCGCGCGCGCCGCGCGCGTCGCCGCCGCCGCGGAGGAGCGCGTGACCGTCATCGGAGAAGCGCTCTGGGTGCGTCGCCCGCCGCCGTCGTCGTCGCGTTCGTCGCGTTCGTCGGTCGCATTCGTCGCGTCGTCGTCGTCGTCTCGTCCAGGGATCCGCGATCCGATCTGACTCACCCTTCCCCCGCCCCATCATCATATCATATCATCCTTCCCCAGGACTCCCTCCCCGCGGGCCTGTTCCTCGGCGGCGCCCCCGCGAACGTGGCGTGCCATCTCAACGAGCTCGGCCGCCCCGCGACGATCGTCTCGCGCGTCGGCGACGACGAGCTCGGGCGCGAGGTATTGCGTCGCCTGACTTCGCGCGGGCTCGACACGTCTTCCATCCAAGTGGACGACGGCGGCGTCGCGACCGGGTTCGTCGTCGTCACGATGAAAGGCGCGATGCCGTCGTACGACATCGTTCAGCCCTCCGCGTGGGACGCGATGACCGCGAGCGACGACCTCGTGGCGGCCGCGAGCGGCAACGTCGTCGTGTACGGATCTTTGGCGCAGAGAGACGCGCGGTCGCGCGAGGCGATAAAGGCGGCGGCGGCGGCGGCGTCGAGACGCGTCTTCGACGTCAACCTCCGGAAGCCGTTCATCGACCCGAACCTGTGCGTCGAGCACGCGACGGGGTGCTGGCTTCTGAAGCTCAACGACGAGGAGCTGCCGGAGATGGCGGGCTGGTTGGGGATCGAGTCGTCGGAGTCCTCGGATGCGTCGGATTTGGCCGAGAAGGTGCACGCGAAGCTCGGGTGCGAGTTGCTGTGCGTCACGCGCGGCGGCGACGGCGCGGCGATCGTCTCTAAGACCGAGGGCTTCGTCGAGCACCCCGGGTTCGAGGTCACGCCCGTGGACACCGTCGGCGCGGGGGATTCTTTCCTCGCGACGTTGCTCGATCGGTTGCTGTCGGGGGTGGGCGCCGAGGAGGCTTTGGAGCGGGCGTGTCGCGTCGGCGCGTTCGTCGCGACGCAGCAGGGCGCGACGCCGTTCCACGACCAGACCGGGATCGACGCGCTCAAGAGCAAGTGAAGAGAGAGAGAGAGGGCGGCGGCGGCGGCGGCGGCGGCGCGGCGGAGGGAGGGAGGGAGGAGGAGGACGCGCGGGCGGAGCGAAAACGATTCCGTCCGAAGAACGCGTCGTCAAGTAAAGAAGTTGTCCTTCCGCCTACGTATCCCTAGTAGCCCTAGTAGCCCTATCATCGACGCGATGCGATGCTACTGTACTGTACGTACTTCCGTGCTCCGATCACACTACGTTGTCGTACTTGCCGCCGTTCTCGCGCTCGCCGCGGACGTACGCCGCCTCCGCGACGACGTTGTCGTCGTCCGCGTCGTCGCCGCCGTCGGCGTCGCCGTCGCCGTCCCGGCTCCCGTTTTTCAACCCGCGTTCGATCGCGAGGTCTCTCTCGAGCTCCCAATCGATCATCGAGAGGTGCGCCACGCTGATCGCGGTCGTGACGCTCAGCCCGACGGTCAGCCCCCACCACAGCCCGGGGAGTCTCATCCCCGCGACGAAGCACAGCAGCCCGCCGGCGGGAAGGCCCAAGACCCAGAACCCCAGAAGATTCCGCTTCATCACCGTGAGCTGCTTGCCCATCCCGCGAAAGACGCCGCCGGCGGCGCCCTGAGCGTATGCGCGTACAAAGAGTGCCGCGCGGTCGGTCAGAAAGAAAAATGATTGGCCGAGGGGGACGCGTGGACGAAAATGATTGGCCGAGGGGGACGGACGCGTGGACGAGAATGATTGGCCGAGAAGGACGGACGCGTTGACGCGCCTGGCCGCCGTCCGCGAGCTGGAACAACGCGGCGATGTAAGCGATCTCCGCCACCGCTCTCACCACCTCCTCGTCGTCCGTGAACAGATACCCCAAGTAATCCGCGCACGCGGCGAAGATCACGCCGCAGATGGCCATGAACCCCAAGGACACCGCGAAGGTGATCGCCGCGGCGTCTTTCGCCGCCGCCGCGTCGCCTAGCGAACGTCGGGGTGGAGTTCAAAGGCGTCAGTTGGCGTTGAAAGGCGTCGAGGACGGGGATTGAAAGCGAGGGACCCTGGGTGGAGAGACGCGCCGGGAAAGGTCCTCAAGGATCGGCGTTCACCACGCCAACGCGGTCGTATGGGGACCAGTGTGACGTAGAACGCACCGCCCCCGAGCGCGGCGCCGATTCGAATCGTCGCCGCCGCCGCCACCGCGAACGGCAGCGACAGGAACGAAAACGTCGCGAGCTGCAGCATCGTGAGGTGCGCGTCCAGGGCGACGGTGCCCAGGTACCCCGCCATGATGGTCGTGATCTCGAACGTCCACGCCTCGATCATGAGCATCGCGAGTCCCGGCCCCGCGAGCGACGCGAACGCGACGACGCTTCTCCGCAGCCGCCGCCATCCGATGAACGACCTCGGCCGCGTCTTCGCCGTGCTCGCGGGCCGCGACAGCAAGTACGTCATCCCGGCGATGAACTGAAACCACCGCGACGCGCTCGTCGCGATCGGCGCGCCGTCGAACCCCAAGTCCGCGGCGTAGATGAGCGCGTAGTTGAGTCCGACGTTGACGACGTTGGCGATCACCGCTATCCACACCGGCGGCGCCAACACGCGCTGCGTCTGCATGAACTTCATCGCGACGATGAAGAGGTAGTACGGCAGGAGTCCCCACGTTAGGTGCGCGCAGTACCGCCCCGCGAGCTTCGACAGCGTCGCGTCTTGGCCGATGGCGAGCAGCAGCGGCGTCGTCGCGACGCCGAGGAAGACGCTGACGGGAATCGACAGCGCGGACACCACCGCGCTCGCGGTCTGCGTCCACGCGCCGTACGCCTCGAAGTTTCCCGCGCCGAAAGCCGCGGCGAGGAGCGTGTCCAGCGCGGTGAGCAGGCCGAGCATGGGGAAGTGGAGGAGGTAGAACACGGTGTTCCCGAGAGCCGCGCCGCCGAGTTCTTCCTTGCCGAGGCGGCCCACCATGGCGAAGTCCACGAGCGTCATCGTCACGCCGAGGAGGTTCGTGGCGACGATCGGCAGCGCGATGCGGAGCATCACGCGCAGCTCGCGCTTCCATCGCTGCGGCGTCGTGGAGGGCGGCGGCGGCGGCGGCGGCGGAGGCTCCGACGTCGCCATCCTCGCCCTCCGCCCGGCGCCTACGAAAGTAACGCCGCAGTGGTGGACGACGTGGCTCTGTTTTCGCGGCTGAGGGCGGCCGACCGCTTCGTCGGTCAGTCGAAAGGCATCGCGGTCAAACTTTGAAACCGAGGGGTGGGTGAAAATTGAGTCCGCGAAAGCGGTTTTTTGAAAGCGACCACGAGCACGTATAAACGTAAAACTCCTCGGCGCCCGCCAGCCCCGCCGTCGTCGCATCGTCGCGCGCGCGCCGACACGCGGCGTCGTCTGTCTGTCTACCCATCGCGACGCGACACGATGGCGGGCGGTAAACAGAAGGGGAAGATCGCGCCGTACCTCGTCTACGCGAACGAGGTGCGAGAGGACGTGAAGCGCGCGCTCGTCGACGCGGGGGCTGTCAAGCCGACGATGGGAGAGATCGCGAAGGCGGTGGGCGTGCGTTGGAAGACGCTGAGCGACGCGCAGAAGGCGACGTACAAGGAGAAAGCGGACGCGATCAACGCGGAGACGGCGGCGACGCGCGCGGCGGACGCGGAGGGCGGGGAGGTGAGCGACAGACAGCGCGCGATCGATCGTCGCGAACCCGTCCCTCGTTCGTTCGTTTCTTTTGAACGCGACGACGCACAGCTGTGCGCCGATCGAATCGATGCGATGGGTCGATCGATCGTTCGACCTCGATCGCGGCGACCGCCGCGCGCGCCGCGGCCGCGTCCTCCCTCCTCCCCACTAAACAACCCAACAACCACCCCACGCGCGCCGCCCTCCTCGTCCTCGATCGATCGCAGGCTGGCGAGGACGGCGACGACGAGGACGGCGAGGAAGAGATCGTCACCCTGCCGCTCGCGAGGGTGAAGCGCATCATGAAGTGCGACAAAGAGGTCAAGACCGCGGCCGTGGACGCCGCGAAAGTCGTCTCCAAGGCCACGGAGCTCTTCTTGGAGTCGCTCACGGAGGGCGCGTTCCTCGGGATGAAAGCGGGGAAGCGGAAGACGGTCAAGTACGACGACCTGGAGGGGTTCGTGATGCGGAAGCCGCGGCTGGAGTTTTTACACGACCACGTCTGGGCGTTTAAACCCGCGGAGAAGGAGCCCGGCTCAGGCGCGTTCTGTGATCGCGCCGGTCCCCGCACGACCGCGTTCGCGCGTTGCACGCCGTTCCTTGAGGACTTTTGCCCGCGCGCGATTCTCTCCGCTCAGGGTCCCTCGCTTTCGATCCCGACACACCGCGATGTTGCCTTTGAACTCCGCTTCTGACGCCTTTGAACTCAACCCCGACATTCGTCGCTTCGCGCGGAACGCCCCTCAGGGAGGAAGGAGAACAAGGAGGACGGGGACGAGGACGGCGGGCCGCCGGAGGCGCCCTCGGGGGCGAGGCAGGTGACGGAGTTTTTCACGAAGAAGGCGGCGACGCCGGCCGCCGCCACCGACGCCGCCGCCGCCGACGGCGACGACGGCGACGACGCGTGACGCGAGCGGCTTCGGCGGGCGCGTCGCGCGCGGACACGACGAACGGGACGGGACGGGACGGGACGACGCGCGCGCTGTAGGGCGGCATACATACCATAGCGCGCTCGCGCGCTCATTAAACAAAATAAATTACATCACGCGCGCGAATCGCCCGCCGTCACGGCAACCTGTCGTACACCCCCTCCAACCTCCGCGCGCCGCCGTTGCGCGCCACCTGCTTCCAATACCTCGCCTCCTCCGCGTCCTTGTTGCACCCGTACCCGGTCGCGAGCATCTCCGCGAGGAGCGCGGCCTGGTTCACGTCCCCGTTCTTCGCGTTTCGAAGCGTGTCGATGAACCACCGCTCGATCGCGTTCGCCATGACGTCTTTCAGGTTGCCGCTGTGGACGGGTTCGTATCTGACGTCCGAGTCGAACGATTGCATCGGATGGTCGCTCGAGTGCGCGCCGACGTCGTCGGCGCCGGCGGCGGCGCCGCCGCGGTCGCGCTTCGATTGCGACGCTCTGTGACAGCTATCGCAGACGTCTGGCGGAGAGAGGAAAGAAGAAGAACAGGGAGGGGAGAGAGAGAGGTGAGCGAGCGATCGCGCGGAGCGAACGACGGGCGGGGCGTCGGGGCGGGAGACGTGGGGGCGGCGCGAGCGCGAGCGCGAGGCCGTCGCCGTCGCCGTCGGTCGGACGCGCGCGCACCGAAATCCTCGCACACGTTGCAGCACCACCGCTTCCCCTCGATCGGGAGGTCCCCGCAGACGTCGCACGAGAACCGGAGCTCTTTGTTCAGGACGCACGGCTCGTACATCGCGTCGCGCGCGCGCTTCCCGTCGCGTCGCGCGTCCCCGCTCGCTTCCTATTAAGTTAAAATTGCGTTCTCGCTCGCTCGCCACGATTCGTCCGAAGAGGCGGCCACGCCGCGCCGTGGAACGTTCCTCTCGCGCGTCTCCGCGCGCCCCCGACGACGTCGCGGTCGCCGCGGGTTCTTCCCGAGCGCGCGGTGCGAGCGTATCGGCGTGTCTGCGGGCGGCAGATGCGCGCGGCGGTGTGTTGCCGTCGAGGGATCCGGTCCGATTTCTTTCACGCGTTTTGGCAACATGCGAGGACGACTCGCTGCGAGCGGCGGGTAGCGGGGGCGAGTCGCGAGTGCGACAGTTGCGTCAAAAAATGGTGTGTCAAAAAATGGTAAACAACGAACGCGCCTCTCCTCTCCTCTCTTCCTCCAGACGGGCGCTCACTCGATGAAGTACTGCCCCCACAGGCTCGGGCCCATCGCGGTCTTCCCCTCGAGGACCGCCTTGGTCTTCTCCATCGACGCGACGCGGTCGTAAAACGCCTTCAGCTTTGGAAACGCGTCGAGCGACGTCTTCCCGGCTTCGCCCGCCATGAGCGAGACCTGCCGCGGAGAGGAGGGGGGGGGATCGATTAGGAAGTATAACGGTCAGTCGATATGCGTTTCGTTTTTTCAGTCGACCGGACGACCGGGAAGAGACGCCACTACAGTACAGTACTATTCCCGTGCCTGATGAAGGATGGACCAGAGGTAGATCTCGCCGACGGAGACGCCCGTGGACGTGAACGCGTCGCCGCCCGCGACGACGAGCTTCTCGAGCATCGCGTAGTGTTTCGGAAACGCCTCCGCCCACATCGCCTTGTTGTCCTCCGCGCGGTCGCCGAGCTCTTTGAACTGCGTCACCGCGCCCTTGGCGAGATCCTGCGGTGGCGGAGGCGTGGGGCGATGCGGCGCGCGCTCGGTCAGCATAACGGACGCGAGCGACGAGTTATATAGTACGTTACGAGTAAGTTGTCAACTTACTCCGTCGTCGAAGAGAAAAAAAAGAATAAGACAGACTCGCGCACCTTGTAGATGTCTTCCGTCTCCGAGATCAGCATCGAGGAGACGGCGTAGTCCGCGATGTCGTCGCCGCCGTCCGTGCCCGCGATCTTGCCGATGACGTGCGCGCACGCCGCGGTCTGCGCGATCGGCTTCCCGTCCACGAAGAGAACGGGGAGCTGGTCGAACGGCGCGTCGTCCGATGCTTTCATCGCCGCCCAATCGAGATCGCCGCGCAGGACGTTTTTCGCCTCGTACTCCAGGCCGCCGTGCTCGAGGCACATCACGAGAGGGAGGCCTGCGGCGTGGCGTCGTTCGTCGCGCGGAGGTCAGGACGGCGCGGCGTGGGATCGCGTCCGACGGCGCGCGATGGAGTCGACCCGCATGAATCGGTGGATCGATCGATGATGGAAGGCTTCCGAACCCGCGAGACGGTTTTTTCGTGGAAAAAGTTTGGGAAGAAGAGATGCAGCTCGAACGCGACGCGACGTCGCGGACGCGCGGTCGCGGCGACGCACCTCGGGCCATGACGTCGAAGTACACGAGCTTGAGCGTTGGCGCCATGTTCGGAGAGGCGCGGGCGGGGGGTAAGCGCGGTGAAGACGCGGGTGTCGTGAGGGCGTGCGGCGCGCGCGCGAATGAGTGACGCGACGCGATCGAGATCTCGCTTCCGTGACGGGACCGCGACCGCGCGTCCGCGTCCGACCTCCGAAAAAAGGTTTGGCTGCACACACCGCCGCCGCCCTCGCTCGTCCATCACAGCGCTCCGCGCCTCCGCCCGCGGCGTCGGTCGACCCCGCGAGCTCAGCGCTCCGCCGGCGGATCGCCGCGCCGCATCGCGACCGCCGCGTCTCGACCGCCAACCCCTCGCGCGTTCGCGCGCGTCGTCGCCGTCGTCGTCATGGCGCGTCCGCGCGCCGCCGCCGAAAAAAAAGCGCCGACTTCTTCGGACGCCGACGACGACGACGCCGAGCGACCCTCGTCGTCGTCCTCCTCCTCCCCTCACGACGCCGTCGTCACGAAGCATGCGATCGTCACGCTCGGGCTGCATCCCTCCGCGATGGACGACCCGGAGCGCGGCTCGCGCGAGATCCTCGACGGGATGCTCATGCGGCACCACGACCAGCTCGGCGGCGTCCTCATGTCCTACGACGACGTCCGCGTGCACCCGCGATCGCGCACCGCGGGCATCATCCATCTCGCCGGGCACGTCTCCCTGGACGTGGAGACGACCGCGCGCGTGTTCTGCCCGGTCGTCGGGAGCGTTTTAAGGGGAGTCGTGAACAAAGTCGGCGTGGACTTCATCGGTCTCCTCGTCCTCGGCGTCTTCAACGTCTCCGTGGGCGCGGATGACATCAGAGACGGGCTCGTGCACAATCCCGCCCCCATCGACGACGAGTGCCCGGGCGGGCGATGGGAGGAGACGAGCCCGAGCCCGATCGACCGCGAGCACGTGATACGCGTCGGGTCGACCGTGCTGTTCACGGTGAAGAGCGTGAGCGAGTTCGACGACGTGTTGCACCTGATCGGGAGCTTGACGGACGAGGCGCGCACGGGGGAGATCGGGTACGTGGAATCCGTCGGCGGCGGCGGTGCGGGCGGCGGGTCGAAGAAAAACGGTCTATCATCGAGCGTTAAGAAGGGGAAGAAGGAGAAGAAAGAGAAGAAAGAGAAGAAGGAGAAGAAGGAGAAGAGAGACAGCGCGAAGAAGGAGAAGAAGGAGAAGAGAGATAAGGGAGAGAAGACGCCAAAGTCCGCCGAGAGGAAGGAGAGCAGGGAAAAGTCCGCGAAGAAGGCTTCGAAAAAGCGAGAGAGGCGCGAGGAGGACGACGACGGCGACGGCGACGGCGACATCCCCAAGGCGAGCGGCAAGAAGCGGAAGAAGGCGACGAAGCCGGAGCTCTAGCGCGGAATGAGAAGAAGCGCGAGCGCGTAACGGGGAGGCGGCGGAGCGACGTGACCTAGTCCTAGCAGCCATCGAGCGTCGGAACCGAAGAAACCGAAACCTTTCGTTCTCTTTTGTTCTTGTTGTTACACGACTTCGCCAAACAGAACGCCGTCGGCCCTCGCCCGGGGCGTCGATTCGATTCGATTCGATCGTTCCCCCGCGGCGACGACCGGCGTCGCGGACGGCATCGGCGGCGGTGGCGTCTCATGGGTTGACCACCGCCGCGTCATCTCGTCCTCTCAGTCGGCTCTTTCATCACGCGGTCGTCGGACGGCGCGTCCAAGGGGTCCGGGCGTCGCGTCGCGTCGCGTCGCGCCGTGCGACGCGCCTTTACGACGAACGACGCCCGGGGTGAACCCCTGAACGCTTACCGTCCTCATCCGCCCGCGGACGAAGCCGCGGAGTGGTCGATCCCTCGCACGTTCGACATGCCTCCGCGGCCTCCTCCGCCGCCGCCCGGTCGCCCGCCTCCGCCTCCGCCTCCGCCTCCCATCCCGCCGCCGCCGCCGCCGAAGCCGAGGCCGCCGACGCGCTTACCGCCTCCTCGTTTCTTCCCGGCGTACGTCTCGCTGTACTCCGCGCTGATCATCGTCTGGAAGCTGCGACGCGAAGGGATGGGGGAGGCGCGAGAGGGAGGACGTCTCAGGTCGAATCATTCTCGCGGAGGAGGAGGAGGAGGGGGAGGGAGGACAGCGTTGGAACGGGACACGACGCGCGTCGCGAGCGGGGCGCACTCACAACGCGTACACGACGTTCACGAGTCGCCAGAAGACGTCGGTGATCAGGCTCAGACGGAACGCCGACCGCCGTTCCACGACCGAACCTGCGCGGGGAGGGGGGAGCGACGGAGGGGCGCGGATCTCAGATTCGAGGAGTCGTCGTGGGATGCCGACGCGGGCGGGGACGCGCGCGGCGGCGTCGACCGCGACCGCGCCGCCGCCACCGCCGCGCGACGACGACGACGACGACGACGACGACGACGCGACGGGCGGGTGGACGCACCGTCGCTGACGTACGGCATCGTCCCTCCCGACGCCGCGCGCGCGGGAGTGATGGGGGGGCGGCGTCGTCGTGGCTCGTCCAACCTGGTCACACGCGCGCAGCGGCACGAAAGCTCTCGCACTCTCGGGGGGAAGAGAAACGCACGCCACGAGACGCGCATTCGCCGACGCGCGGCGCCGGCGGCGGACATGAGCTTCTCGTTCCCCGGCGTCCGCGAGGACTTCTTCCGCGCGGGCGTCAAACTCTCGCCCGCGCGCGGCGAGCGCGCGTCCTACGGCGCGTCCCCGCAGCTCGGCCCCGGCCACGGCACGCTCGAGCACGAGCGTCGATGCGCGCTGGACGACGCCTTCCGCAACGCGACGCACGAGATCTCGACGCGACTCGCGATGGTAGCGAGGGCGCCGCGGATGCGATGCGAGGCGTGGATCAAGAAGCTCAGCGAGCCGGTGCGTCGCGCGTCGTCGTTCGAGAAGCGCGCCGTCGGCGACGTCCACTCACTCCGCGCGTCGCGCGTCGTCCGGGACGGGGATTAGCGCGGCTAACATCCTCGCGTCTCCCGACCCGCGGCGACGTCTGATGACCGAACGCGACGGACTGACTCGCTCGACCCCCCGCCTCGCTCCGCCTCTCTCGCAGGAGAAAAACGCGGCGTGGAAGAAGAACCGGAACAACCACGCGAGGTTGCTGCTGCATCAGCTCGGCGTCGGACGCCTCGAGGCGCCGTTCGATAAGATGCCCTACGACGGACGCTTGGCGATGTTGCCTCCGCACGCGTTGTACTGCCTCGCGTTCGGCGGCGGCGGCGGCGGTGGCGGGCTCTCCGGCGGCAGCGGCCGGTGGAACGCGCGACGCGCGTCGAAAGAGTGTTCCAACGATCGCCGCCGCGGGCCGTTCCTCGAGAGCGTCGGGAAGACGTCGTACCGCTCGTTGCTCGACGACTTTGGTGCGCCGCCGGTCCGACACCGACGCCTTCCGTCGCGTTTTTGGTTTTTTCGTCCCGTCCCGTCCCGTCGTCGCGCCGGC
>Ga0181559_10001461_pt1 | contig 23123 bp, 14 predicted proteins | sample 011ome_21_FD_133752 | JGI IMG/M metagenome (GOLD analysis project Ga0181559, IMG submission 133752) | Coastal salt marsh microbial communities from the Groves Creek Marsh, Skidaway Island, Georgia - 011508AT metaG (megahit assembly) | ecosystem: Environmental > Aquatic > Marine > Intertidal...
CACCCAACCGCGCGACTGCTGCACGCCGAGGCCGCGCCATTCGGACTGCAGAGGACGGGGATCGCGATCGTCAGCGCGCGGACGCGACGGAGGAAGGCGCCAGAAGAACTTCAAAAAAAGACGCCGCTTCGAAGATTTCCCGACGACGCGAGATGCGACGACGGAAAACCGCGCTCGGGGACGACGTGATCGGGGTATCGGCCAGCGAACGCACCTCGGACAGGAGACGACCCTTCGGCAAGAGCTTGGCGATGTCGGGCGGGAGCACGACGTGCCTGGGTGAGGAGAGCGAGGGACGAAAGCGCAGAGGGGTCAGTTCGCGATTTCGGTGGTCGAGATTCGAGCGTCGCGCGTGCACCCGCGCGCGGGGAAACCGTCGGCGACGGCGAGGCCGACGCGCGCGATCGCCCCGGTTCCGCGCGAAGTCGTCTGTCACGTCGCAATCGAGGAACACGCCGCGCGGACGCGTCGAGAACGATCTCGGAACCGTCGCGCTCGCGCGCTGCACCGGAGGGAAAAACCTCGCGGCGTTCGCGCGCGCGCGCGCGCGAGCGCTTAAATCCCGGCATCGGGACGTCGCACGAAACGACGCCGCGAGCGCGCGCGTGCGCACCTGTACTCGTAGATGTCGTCGTAGTACTTCTCGGAGTACTGAATCTGAGGCATCGCGTTCGGAAGTTGTTACCACGGGGAGTCGCGCGTCGTCGCAATGACGCCGAACCCGCGCGCGTCGCGGGCCTCAACTCGATCGCTCCCCGCTACGGCTCGAAGAACCATCCCCCGCGCAGGCGCGCGGCGCAGGGAAAGGAAAGAAAACGGTCGGCTGAATGTAGTACGTTGTACGTCGATGATGACTATAATCGCATACGAAAAAGCGAGTACAAAAAAAGAGAAATTTCTCATGTCACGAAACGCACGCGAGACCAGTGCGAAAAAAAACATAAAATTTTGGAGGGGAAAACGACGCGAAGTTCGAACTCTTTTCGGGCGCGGGAAGGGGGCGTCATCCGAGGACGCGCGAGCGCACGGCGCGTGCGAGAGGTGGAGCACCCTCCGTCTTCGTCGTCGTCGTCGTCGTCGTCGTCTCGTCGTCATCGTCGTCGCCGCGCTCCTCGTCCTCGAGTCGAAAGCGACCGCGGCGTGAAGACGCGGAGGGCGGCGAAGGAAGCCTCATCAGACGCGTTCGCCCCCGTCCTGTCCGTCCGTCCACCATGGCCGCGGCGACGCTGAACGTCGAGTGCAACGTGCCGTCGCACAACGTCCCGCACCGGGTGACGAGGCACGCGTCCACTTTAAACGCGCCGTACGCGACGACGTCGGACGACGTCGCGGAGTCCGCGTTCGCCGCGGTCGAGCGCGCGACGGCGATGAAGAAGCTCAAGGAGCAGCGGTTGAGATCGTTCCAAGACTCGCTTCGCAGGCGCGTGAACGAGACGGAGACGGCGCGGACGAGCGCCGCGGAGCAGCTCGCGCGCGAGTTGGCGGACATCGACCTCGTGTTAGGCGACCCCACCGTCGCGAACGCGACGCGGGCGCCGCGGACGGAGCCGCCGTCGGCGCTGGAGCTTTTGATGGTGTCGAAAGCGTCCGGCGTGCGGTCGTCGCATCAGGCGCTCTTGAATCAGACGCGGCCGCTCGCGTCCGGCGGCGGACGAGGCGGCGGCGCGGGGGGGTCCGCCGCGGTGAGCTCGGCGTCCGGGCCTGACCGCGTCAGGGCGGCGAAGGAGGCGTACGCGAGCCGCGAGCGCGCGGCGGCGGCGGCGGCGAGGGAAAAGATGAAACACGCGGAACGCGCGAGGGAAGAGAGACGCCTCCAAGAAGTCGCCGCGGCCACCGACTTCACCGAGGAGAACAACGCGTTCACCGCCGCGGAGGATAGACACAGGGAAGAGGCGAAACGAGGGAGCGTAGACGCGGAGGCGAACCGAAGACGCGCGCGGGAGTACGCCAAGGCGGAGGCGGAGCGAATGAAACGCGAGCGGAAGCGCGAGTCGGCCAAGGCGAAAAAGGCGGCGCGGTACACGACGGCGCTGCAGGACAGCGTCCGCGCGCAGCTGGCCAGGAAACGCGTGACGCTCCCGCCGCTGTGCGCGTGCCCGCACGCGGCGAAGAGTCAGATATTCGACCCGGGCCACGTGTACAAGTGCGCGCATAATTGCCCGCTGCACGACGACGAGGCGGCGTACCACGCGGCGCTGTCGCAGCTGTTGTCCGCGCACGACGTCATCATCACCGCGCCGCAGTAGGTAGGGCGCGAGGGAGGTGGTGACGCGCTGTGCTGCGCGTGATTCGCGTGAAATGCAATACATACGCGAAACGACGAACGAATCGAACGAAGCACACGACACGACGCGCGCGTTACGTTGAGGTGACTCCTCTTAAAGCTATTTCGAAAGCGCGTCGACGATCGTCTTCTTGGCGTCCTCTAGCGCGGCGTCCAACGCGCTCGCGTCTCTCCCGCCCGCTTGCGCGAACCCCGGCTTCCCGCCGCCGCCGCCGCCGCACGCCTTCGCGGCGGCGCCGAGGACGACGCCGGCTTTCAACCCCCCAGCTTTCTGCACCCCCTCCGTGAACGACGCGACGAGGCCAACCTTCCCGTCGTCGCCGCCGCTGCCGAGGACGACGGCGACGTCGTCCCCGAGCGCGGCGACGAGGCTCTCCGCCGCCGCTTTCAACGCCGCCGGGTCGACGCCGTCCATGCGCGCGACGAGAACCTTCGCGCCGCCGGGAGCGTCGATCGCCTGAGACGCGAGCGCGGTCGCCTTCGCGACCGCGAGCTCGCCGCGCAGCGCCTCCGCCTCCTTCTGCGACGTCTTCAAGTCTTCCATCAGCGCGCTGACGCGCCCGGCGATCTCCTCCGGCGGCACCCTGAGCGACCCCGCGAGCGCCTTCACGGTGCCGTCGCGCTCCTGAAGCAGATCGACGACCCCGGGCCCGGACACGGCCTCGATCCTTCGCACGCCGGCCGCGATCCCGGACTCGGACAGGATTTTAAACCCGCCAATCTCCGCGGTGTTCTTCACGTGCGTGCCGCCGCACAGCTCCATGGACACGCCGGGGACGTCGACGACGCGGACGACGTCGCCGTACTTTTCGCCAAACATCGCCGTCGCGCCCTTCTCCTTCGCCCGCGAGATCGCCATCTCCTCCGCGGTGAGGTCGATCGCGTCGCCGATCCAACCGTTCACGAGGGATTCGACGCGCGCGAGCTCCTCCGGCGTCGGCGCGCTCGGGGCGTTGAAGTCGAACCGCAGGCGCTCGAAGTTCACGAGCGACCCGGCTTGGGAGACGTCCTCGCCGATCGTCATCTTCAGCGCGGACTGAAGCAGGTGCGTCGCCGTGTGATTCGCCTTGGCGCGGCGTCGCGACGCCGCGGAGACTGTCGCGGTGACGGCGTCGCCCTCGCCGACAACGCCTTCGCTCACGACGCACGAGTGCACGAAGAGCCTCCCTCCCGCGGCTTTCCGGCAGTCCCCGACGACGAGCTTCCCGCGGTCGTCGCTCAGGATGATCTCGCCCTCGTCGCCGACTTGCCCGCCGCCCTCGGCGTAAAACGGCGTGGCGTCCAACACCACCTCCACGGTGTCCCCCGCGCCCGCGCTCGCGACGCGCTCGCCGCCCTTCAACAGCGCGCGCACCTTTACGCCCTCCTCGGTGACGCTTCCGTATCCGGTGAACCTCGTCGGCTCCCCGAGCTCGTCCGCGATCGCGCCGAGGAGATCCCCGACCGTGACGTCCACGGCGACGCGCGCGTCGCGGCTCAGGTCCCGCGCGGCCGCCATCGCCTTCTCGAACCCGTCGACGTCGACGTCGACGCCCGCCTCGGTCGCGACGTCCGTCGTGATGTCCAGCGGGAAGCCGTACGTGTCGTACAGCGTGAAGGCGTCCTCGCCCGTGAGCTTCGGCGCTTTCGCGTCCTTCGTCTTCGCCGCCGCGAGCATGTCCGCGAGGATCTCCTCGCCCCTGCCGAGCGTCGTCGCGAACCGCAGTTCCTCGCGTTCGAGCTCGTCGCAAATTTTTTGCGACGATTTCAAGACGTTCGCGTCGCACGCTTCGCTGAGACCGATCGCGACGCGCGCGATCGCGGGCGTGAACGCGCCCGCGCCGTCCGGAGCTTTCACCCCGAGCAAACGCCCGCATCGAACGACGCGTCGTAAAAGCCGACGGACGATGTATCCGCGGCCGACGTTCGAGGGAAGGACGCCGTCGGAGATGAGATAGCACACCGCGCGCGTGTGATCGCCGATGACTTTCAGCTTGAGCTTCGTCGCGTCGTCCGCGTCGTCGTACGAGATCCCAGCCATGGACGCCGCGGCGTCGATGATCGGGCGGATGAGGTCCGTCTCGTAGTTGTTCGGCTTTCCCTGAAGGATCTGCGCCATGCGCTCGAGCCCCATCCCGGTGTCGATGTTCTTGCGTTTGAGCGGTTTCATGTTCCCATCCGTGTCGCGCACGGACTCCATGAAGACCAAGTTGTAAAACTCGATGAACCGCGAGTCGTCGTCTAAATCTTCGCTCCCGTCGACGCCGCGCTCCGGGTGGAAGTCCCAGTACAGCTCCGAGCACGGCCCGCACGGACCGGTCGGCCCCGCGGCCCAGAAATTATCCGCCTCGTCCATGCGTTTGATTCGATTCTCCGGGATGCCGATCTCGTCGCGCCAGATCGCGTACGCCTCGTCGTCCTCTCTGAACACGCTGATCCAGATCCGGGACGCGTCCAGGCCGTACTCCTTCGTGGAGATCTCCCACGCCCACGCGATGGCTTCTTTCTTGAAGTAATCCCCGAACGAAAAGTTCCCGAGCATCTCGAAGAACGTGTGATGCCTCGCGGTGACGCCGACGTTTTCGATGTCGTTCGTTCTCACGCACTTCTGCGTCGTCGTCGCGGTCGGCACTTTCCTCTCCTCTTGGCCCATGAACACGGGCTTAAACTGGAGCATCCCCGCGATCGTGAGCAGAACCGTGGGGTCTTCCGGGACGAGCGAGGACGACGGCAGCCGCGCGTGGTCGCGCGCCTCGTAAAACTCCAAGAATCGACGACGGATCCCCGCGCCGGAGATGTCCTTCCCGTCCGCGTCCCTCATGGACGACTCCCCGCTCGCGACCGAGGTTGTCGTTGACGCGGCCGCGGCCGCGGCGGTGACGGTGACGGGACGGACGACGCGCGCGTTGAGGACGCCGTCTTTGCGGTTCGCGAGCACCCCGGTGCGACGCAGCCTGCGGAGGAGGACGGATGACGTCGTCGTCGTCAGGACGCGCGGAGGGTGGATAAATTTCGCGGAGGGTCGCGCGCGCGAGGGCGTCGCGTTCGGTGGAGGATTCGAGGACGGAGAGAGACGCACCCGGCGCTGCGACAGAGCGCGACGCCCGAGCGCAGCATCATGCTGGGCGACAGCAGGCTCTGCATCGCGCGTGCGACGGAGGCGGGCGCGCGTGGCTTGTGGTGCGATAAGGGTTTTTTTCAGCCACGCGTCGTTCTGTCTGGTCGCTCCACGTCCAGTCGCCGACACAATTCGAGGCGACCTCGTTCGACTCTCGTTCGACGCGACGGCGCGGCACACGCACGCGCGCGAGGCGCCGTCGACGCCCACGACCGACGCCCTAGTCTCTTCGGAGATCGCCGCGAGCGTGATCCGCGCGTGATCGTCTCACCGCGCGCGCGCATCACTCGAGAGGACGCCCGCCCGCGCCGAGGAGGAAGAACGACGAAGGAAATGAGGCGATCGGCGCTTTTTCTGACCGCGGTCGCCTGCGTCCTCGCGCTCTTCGCAACCCCAGCGTTCGCGTGGGACGACGACGACGACGACCCGGCCAACGTCGACGCCGCGGACTACGAGGGCGTGACGTGCGGGAGCACGATCAAGCTCCAGCACTCGGGGACGAAAGCGCGGCTGCACTCGCACGACATCGCCTACGGCAGCGGCAGCGGGCAACAATCCGTGACCGGCTTCCCGGAGACCACGGACGCGAACTCGTACTGGCAAGTCCTCCACGCGCACGGGGCGGAGCCGTGCAGATTCGGGACCGAGATCGCGAACGGCGCGATCGTTCGCTTGCTTCATATCAACACGAAGAAGTGGCTGCACTCGCATCTGCATAAGTCGCCCATCACCGGGAACCAAGAGGTGAGCGCGTACGGCACGCGAGGGGACGGGGATACCCCGGAGGACTCGAACTCGGACGATAACTGGAAGATCGAGCTCAGCGCTGGGGAGACGGTGTGGAAGAAGGATAAGAAGATGCGGCTGATACACGTCAGCACGGGCGTGATCTTGCACTCGCACGACCAAAAGTTTGGAAGGCCGATCGCCGGGCAGTTTGAAGTCTGCGGCGCGAAGAGCAAGAACAACAACAACCTGTGGTTCGCCGCGGAGGGGGTGTACATCCCGAAGCCGAAGCCGAGCAAGCACGCGCACGCGTTCACGATCAGGAAGCTGCCGTACGACCCGCGGAAGGACGACGATGATGGGGAAGAGCTGAAGAACGAGGCGGCGAAGGAAGATCTGAAGAACGAGAAGAAGAAGAAGAAGGTTGAGCTGTGACGAGACCGACCGCCCAGCCAGCCCGCGCGGTGAGCGCGTGACCTCACTCGTAACTACAGTAAGCTTACTTAACAACGAAACGAAACGAGACGAGACGAGACGAGACGAGACGAACGCTACTCGCTCGCTCATCGCTTGCTCGGCGGCGGGAGCTCCCCTCTCGAGTCCGCCTTCGTCCACCCATCCGCGTCCACCGCGCCGTCGTTCTCTCTCTCCCTCTGCTCGCGCTGCCGCCGCGCCGCGTTCCTCGCCGCGTCTTGGAAGCCCCCCGGGTTCATCGGATCGTCCTTCACCGCGACGACCACGGGCGTCGGCTCGTTCGGTCGTCGGTTGCTCCACCAGGACTTCATCCCTTTCACCGCCTTCTTTGCCGCCGCCGCGGCTTCTTCCTTCGTCGCGACGTTTTTCACGTCTCTCCACAAGTTACTCAGCGTCGACTTCAAATCGATCGGCCGAAGGATCGCGTGCGTCAGCGACAGCGCGATGCCGTACACGACGTTCATGATGAGGTACCCCCACGAGTATTTCAGCGACGTGAGCGCGCCGATCCCGGCGATGACGAGCAGCGCCTGTCGCGCCTGAGTCCGGTCCACGCCGGCGACGACTTTCGCGTTCCATTTCAGCTTGTCCTTCGACGCGAGCGCGAGCTCGCCGAGCAGCGTATCGCTCGCGCACGCCGCGGCGGCGCCCAAGAACAGCACGCACAGCGTCATCGCCGGGTTCACGAACAGCTGCGCGATCGCGACGTAGGACGCCACGACGATGGCGTAGTTTTGGCGGTAGTAAATGAGATTGCTCTTCACGCGCTCCTTCGCCTCCGCGCCGTCCTTCGGGACGTTCAGACCGATCCCCTCCACCTCTTTCGCGTTCACGCGGTCGTTCGCGACGTCGACTTCCACGACCGCGGCGGCGACTTTCGTGGCCATGAACTCCCGCCACGACTTCGGGGCTTCGTCCCACTTCGCCTTGCGGAACGTCTCCAGCCAGTCTTTGAAGTCTTTCGCGTCGTCGTCCCCGCTCGACGGCGACGCGGTCGCGGACGACGCGGTCGCGGTCACCGCGCCGCGGGTTCGCGACGACGTGCTCAGCGCACGCGTGCTCAGCGCACGCGTGCTCAGCGCACGCGAGCGAAGGGACGCGGACGTCGGGACCGCGCGCGTCGTCGTCGTCGTCGTCGTCGTCGTCGTCGTCGTCGCGAGCGCGAACGGCTCGGATCTGCCGCGCCGATCGCGCGCGGGCGCGGTCGCGCGAGCGACCGCCGCGGGGCAAGCGCGGGCGAGCGCGAAAGACGCCATCGCGCGCGAGGGACTGGCGACGCGCGGGAGGGAGACCTCGCGCACTGGACGCGGTGGGGGCGCCGCGTGAGTGTGATCGGAGACGGCGACGCGTTCTTTTCGAAGTTTCACGCGCGGAGGCAGTCCGAGAAAGATTTTTATTCCCATGCACTGGTACGTTGCGTGTACAACGCTCGTTCTAAACAAACGCGATCACGCGATCACCACATCTCCACCGGGTTCGCGAGCTCGTGATCTATCCTCGCGTCTAAGTGCTCCCTAAGAACCCAGTTCCGCGACTGCCGCAGGAGATGCTCCTCGCGCGCGGCGGCTCGCAGATGATTAGAAAACATCTTCTGCTGCCGCTTGTGGTCCACGAGTCTCTCCCGCCGTTCGATCCTCTTCCGGTCCTTCTCCTGACGGATCGCCTCGAGACGCAGCGCCTCCGCGCGGCGGATCGCTTTGAGCCGCCGCCGTTCCGCGACTTCCTTCTCCAACTTGATCTGCATCAACCGCAGGCGCTCGCGTTCTTTCGCCTCCGCCTCTTCGAACTCTTTCCTCCACTGCACTCTCAGCTCGTTCAGCTCTTTGTTCCACAGTCGCCGCCGCTCCGGCCACGCGTCTTTCGACTCCGCGCCTATGACCGGCTGCGACGCGTCCGTGCCGTCGCCGCCGTCGCCGTCGCCGCCCGCGCTGCTGGTCGCGAACCCGGCGCCGCGGGCGTCGAGAGCGATCGTCCACCTCCACCCCGCCCGCGCGGATTCCCCCCCGCCGAGGGCGTCGCCGAGGGCACCCCGCGCGTCCCCGCGACGGGCGAGCGACCGGCACAGCGCGTGGACGGTGCCGCGCAGCATCGCGGACGCGGCGACGAGACGACGGTTCGAGCTCCGGTCCGTCCGTGCGTGCGCGGCGCGCGTCGTCGTTGTGCCGACCGATCGCGCCCCGCGAGGGGAAACCCTTATTCGCTCAGCAGTGAGCCAAAAATAAAAATTTTGGCGGTGTCCATTTTTTTGGCGCGAACGAGATAACATGCGCGCGTGCAACGAACGACGAAGCGACCGCCGCCGCATCGAGACCGCTCGAGACGGAGAGGTCCGTTGGCATCGCGCGGACGACCGTGTGCTCGCCGAGGGCGCGAAATAACGCAAAAAGACGTCTCAACCTCTGGGAACGACCTGCCGGCGCCGCCGCCGTTTTTTTTCTAGACATGCACCATTCTCGACGTTGACGCGACCGCCACCGCCTCCAAACTGCTCCGATTGACCTGAAACTTTGTGGAGAGGTTCCTTACATCATGTAGACGATGATCCCGTGGTTAAATGCACAAAAAATGAACCTATGCCTCCTATGAGGATTGAACTCATGACCTCCGGATAACTCAAGTAAACTTGACGAGGACCCGCATCGTACGCGGGATAGGTAGGAAACTTCGCCTGTGTGCTGGGATTCCCCAGCGGCAGATTTAGTTATTACTCACGTATGAGCAATTAGTCTTGTGGTTTGTTATGAGACCGACGCACTGCCGACTGTGCTAAAGAGGCGAATGTGGTGGTGACGGGACAGGTGAAAACAAAAAATATCAACATGCGTGTTTCCGATACCAGCAGAACGATCAGGGCTGGTCTCTCGCATCTCTCCCTTTCATCCCCATCGAGGAGGGCAGAGTTCGACGCGCGGAGCGGAGGAGAGGTCGCCGTCGACGCGCCGCTCCTCACGCCGGGCGCGATGGCGAATAAGAATGACATCGCCGCGACGGAGCTCCTGCACGTGAAGGACATCTACGGCGTCGTCCCCGGGCAGGTCTCGTACGCGGACGCGAGGACGCTGGTGAGACGCCCGTTCCTAAATTGGCCCGCCTGAAACGAAATAAATGATGCGCGGCGACGGGCGGAACCCTTCCCGTCGCGCGTCCTCTCCATAAACAACGAACGCCTTTAACCCCTCGCGTCGTCGCTCTCGCTGACACCCTCACCCCTCCCTCGCTAAAATCTCAGGTCACGATCGCAGGGAACGCGCTCCGGTTCAGCGACGCGGAGAAGGGCGACGCGCGCTTGCTCTTCGGCGCGGGCGGGGGGATCTCGTGCCTCGCGACGACGGAGTCGAACGGCGGCCTCGTCGCGTACGCGACGAAGGACACGGCCCCGACGGTTCACATCCACGACCTGGACGCCCCGTCCGCGTTCGTGCGCTCGATACCGAACGTCGCGCGCGCGCGCGTCAGCGCGCTCGCGTTCTCGCGCGATGGAAAATTCCTCGCGATCGCGTCCGCGGTTCCCGACTTGGAACTCCGCGTGATAGACCCGCGCACCGGCGACGAAATCGTCACGACGTCGCTGCCGTACGACGCCTCCGCGCTCGCGTTTAACCCTTTCAACGCGTACGAGCTCATCGCGACGCACGCGGACGCGGCGGGCGCCGCGAGCGGCGACGTCCCCGGGGTGTCCGTCACGATCGTCGACAAGGTGTTCGAGACGTATCTCATCAGACGCGTCGCGATTCGATCGGAAGACGTCGGGGTGAACCCCACGTCGCTGACCGGCGCGGCGTGGTCGCCGAGCGGGAACGCGTACGTCGGCACGAGCCTGGGCGGGGTGTTGATCGTGGACGCGAAGACCGGGGAGGTGACGTCGAGATCGGCGTCCGCGGTGGACGGCGGCGCGGGCCCGACGCGCGCGTTCGCCTTCACGAAGGAGCACGTCTTCGTCGGCGGCGGCGGCGACGGCGTCTTGCGCGTGTACCCGCACTTCGACGACGCGACGGCGTCGACGCGGGTGAAGCCGACGCGGACGGTGCCGCTCCCCGGGGGCGATGGCGAGGACGTCGTCTCCGTGGAGCTGAGCCCGCTGTTTGATCAAGCCGTCGTGAGCACCACGGAGTGCGGTCTGTACTTGGCGAACATCACGGGCGCGATCACGTCGGAGGAGACGGAGACGGCGGCGGCGGCGGATGTCGCGGGGACGGGGGAGGACGGCGGCGGCGACGGCGACGCGCCGCTGACGCCGGTGAAGGAGCCGGAGGGCGGCGAGGAGGAGGAGGGGGCGGCGACGGCGGCGGCGGCCGCCGCCGCCCCCGCGGAAGCCTCGGCGCCGTCCCCGTCCCCATCCCCGATCGAGGTCGTGAAAATCGGGGACTACCACTATGGCCGAGCCACGGGCGTCGGCGCGATGTCCGGGGGTAAAGTCATCGTGACGTGCGGCGTCGACGGGTACGTCCGAGGATGGGACCTCGCGACCGGCGGCTGCGCGTGGAAACGCGCGATCGGCAGCGCGGTGACCGCGCTCGCGAACGGCTCGCCGGATGTTTGTCAATGCCTCGCCGTCGCGTCCACGGGCGGCGTCGTGAGAGTCTTCAGATGCAGCCACGGCAGCACGCCGCCGTCGTTGATCTTGCGAGTGAAGCTCTTCGAGGGCCAGGTGGATAGCATGGACATGAACGGGGATGGCACGATCATCGCCGCGGCGAAAGGGAACGAGCTGTGCTTCATCGAGATCGTGAATCCGAAGATGAACTCCGCGACCGCGCACGTCATGGGGTACGTCACGATTCCGTACCCCGCGATGTCGCTCTCGTGTTCGGGATCCGGCCAAGTCATAGTCTCCGGCGAGGGAGGGTACATCACGAAAATCGTGCCTCCGCCGTTGGGTCACAAACCCGGGCAGATCGGCGCGGGGTTTTTCATGGACGATGGCTCCGCGGCGGGCGTGTTCGTCAAGGGCGACATCGCCAGCGTGAAGATCGACACGCCGCTCACCGCGGTCGAGTCGTCGCTGACGGCCGCGGGGAGGGTCATCGGCCTCGGCGCGGATGGTAAAATCCGGACGTATGAACTCTCTTCGAAGGCGTCGGATTGGGTCGGCGGTAAAGGCAAGGCGTTAGAGGCGTTGAGCACGATTCCGATGACGAAGTTTGGGAAGCAGGTCATCACGAGACAAGATAAGACGGTGATTGGCGCCGCGGACGGCCGGATCACGGTGTGGAAAGGGTGGGACTGCAGCGGAGGCAGGCTGTTCACCCGCGTCGTCCACGGCGACACGTCGACGCGGACGAAAATTGACGGCGGGTGCGTCGACCTCGCGCGCGTGCCGGGGGAACTCCTCGCGAGCGTCGGCGTCGACGGGTCCGTCGCGATCTCCGCCGTGAAAGGCCTGGAGGGCAGGTTCTTACACGTCGACGACGACGCACTCGGAGAGCTCCACGTCGACCTGGCCGGGGACGTCGCGCAGGACGCGCCCGACGACGCCTCCGAGCCGACGCTCGTCGCCGCCGCGGTGGCGGCGTCGAAAGGCGCCGCGATGCACGCGGGCGACGGCGACGAGAAGATCGCCTCCGCGAAGGCGAAGATGCGAGCCAAGGTGGACGACCTGAAGAAGCGCCTGGAGGACACGATCGCGCGGAACGCGGCGGCGGACGAGCTCGAACGCATCCCGGGGGATCAGCTCATCGTGGACGCGGAGTTCCACGCGCGTCTCGTCGCGGAAGGGGACGAGCGCGTGGAGGAGGTTCGAACGACGCTCATGGGGGAGAACCTGCGGAGGGAGTACGACGCGCACAGGATCAAGTCGGAGTGCTGGGACACGATGGCGACGCACGGGTGCGCGATCTTGGGGTTCAAAGCTCCCGGTCTCGTCGTTCGAAACTATCCGCTGAAGAAGGACGACGCGGCGACGAAGACCGCGTCGAAGGTGTCGTTCCTTCGTAAGATCGAGGTCATGGAGGAGCGGTTCTTGAAAGACTCCGGGTTGGACACGAGATCTACGTTCGATTTGAAAGGCACCGCGGAAGACGCGAAGACGACCGCGGGGGCGAACCCCGGCGCGGACGCCGACGCCGACGCCGACGCCGACGCGGGCGAACCGAGCGGCGAAGCGGACGGCGGCGACGGCGGCGAAGAACCGACGACGCCCGCGGCGCGGATGTCATCGTCCGTCGACGTCGCGGTCGCGATGAAGATGAAACTCCCAGAGAACCACGAGAACATGCTGTACGACCCGTTCAAGCTGTACCCGCCGCGGCGGAAGATCACGCAGATGTTCCTCGCGCAACTCGCGGCGAGAGAGTCGAAGAGCGCGTTCAACGCCGAGTTCGAGGAGATGCTCGAGGTAAAGCAAAAGTCCATGGACAAGCTCGCGGAGTTAAACACGCGGATCAAAGAAATCAGAGGCGAGCTGAAGTCGCACACGAACGACACCGCGCCGCTGTTCGAGCCCGCGTGGACGACGGAGGAGCAGGAGGGCGCCGCGCTCGAGGTGAGGGACGACGAAATTTCCGCGCCAAAGTATCTCTCCCCGGCGGAGGAAGCGAAGCGCGCGAAAGAGGCAGAGGAGGAAGCCGCGCGCGCGCGCGCGAAGGGCGCGAACGACCCGACCGTGCGAGCGCTGAAGGACATGATGAACGGCCAGCTCGAAGCCCCGGACTCGGACGGGATGGAGGAGCTCGTGAAGCCGGAGTTTTACGGCGTCGTCGCGAAAGAGGACTGGAGCGAGATTCAAACGAAACGCGCGAAGGAGTACGAGCTCAAAGCGAAAGCGCTGAGAGAAGAGCTCGAGAAGCGCCGCAAAACCTTAGACACGGAGCTGAAGAAGACGCGCGAGGAGACCGAGGAGGTCATCTCGAAGATGGACGAGACCTTGACCGAATTCAACGAAAAGCGCAACGGCGTGGAAGGGAAGCTCGCGCGGCTGGACTCGTACGTCGTCGCGTGCGCGTCCGAGGCTGAGCGCGCGCTCACCGACGACGAGGTCACGAAAGTCACGATCTCGGAGACGTTAGAGAAGCTCGCGGCGCAGAAAGTCGAGAGCGCCGCGGTGGTGGCCGCGTTCTCCAAGCGCGTGGACGAGTGCCAGAAGCGGTACGAGGAAGTCGTCGCGGAGGATAACAAGCTCACGCGCGTCTTTAAATCCGCGTTCGCGGAGACGGATCTCCTGTTCGACACGCTCTGGGGTTTGTACCGGCGCCGCAAAGCTCCCGCGCGCGGAGTCAACGCGAACGGCACACCCGGCGGGAGCGCCGCGAAGAAGTCCCTCGCGAGGGCGAGCCTGCGCGCGGCAGCGAGGCGGCTCTCCCTCGCCGCGCACGCGAACCACTTGCCGCAGCGGTCGCCGCGGTCGTCGATAAACTTGAAGACGCCCGCGAAGGAGTTCGCGCACGCGGGGTTCCATCTCGCCGGCGGCGCGCTCGCGGGCAGGCGCGGCGAGGGCGACCACGCCGCGCATAAGATCGTCCGCGACGCGCAGCACGACCCCTTCAACGCCGCGTTCGGCGGGCCGGTGTCGAGCGGGAAGCCAAAGCCGCGGCTGCCGCCGGTGGAGTCGCTCGACCCGACGCTCGACGCCGTGGACGGCCTCGATCAGGCGTGGTGGGACCGGCTCGTCGATCACCGGGACCGTAAGATCGCGAAAGAGGCTGAGCTCGCGGCGATGCGCGCGACGCTCGAGGAGATGCAGCGGTATCTGTTCAAGATAACCGAGGAAGACGCGGAGGTGCAGAGCGAATTGGACGCGCTCCAGGCGGAGGCGAGGGCGTTCGCGAGACGCCGGTTCGATCAGCTCTACGACCTCGCCGTGCCGCTCGTGATGAAGCAAGGCCTCGTCGAGGCGATCATCCCCGAGCTCGGGGGCGCGGACGGCGCGGACGGCACGCGCGCGGCGAGGGACGACGCCGTGCTCATACATCGCAGCACGATCGAGCGTCTGAACGAGGTTGTGCACAAGCGCGGCGCGTCGAAGCTCGTGACGCTCGAGGCGATCAAGGAGTACAAAAAAGGCATCTACGACCTGCAGTGGGAGGACGAGCGTCTACAGATGGTGGACGCGGACTTGGTCGTGAAGATCAAGGAGCTGCAGCTCACGCGCGCGGACCGAAGACTGCTGGACAAGATTCTCATCGGCGACGGGAAGACGCCGAAGCCGAAGCCGGAGAAGCCGTCGAAAAGAAACTCGGGCGACGCGGATGGCAAGAAGACGCTCAGCGAAACCGCGTCGCTGGAGGCGCGTCTCGAGCAGGCGCGCGTGCTGCACGCGCGCTTGGTCTCCGAGCGCAAGCGCGAGCTCGCGAAGATCACGCACAAGATGGACGAGAAGAGAGCGCAAAACCTCGAGATCTCCACGCAGGTGGTCGCCATGGACGACTCCGTCGCGGAGTACGTCAAGGTCAAAGAGCAACGCTTGACGCGCGCGGGGGAGTCGGGGGGGAAGGACAATAAAGCCCGCGCGGCGGAGAAGAAGATGCGCGCGATGGTGACGCAACGGAAGCTCGAGGACATCGCGACCGCGCAGAGAGAGGACATGATGATCTTGCGGGAGGAGCTCGACCGCGCGCGGCTGAGGACGTACCCGAGCTTCGTGGAGAGACGGGGGGATTACTAATTAATCGAAACCAAAACTCTAGCTAGAGAACCAGACCAACCCGGGACCGACGTGGCGCGCGCGCCGCGCGCGCTATAACTTCCCGATGAGCCACCGAAACCCCTCGTCGATCCCCACCCCCGTGAGCGCGGAGCACGCGCCGATGTGCCACGCCCTTCCGTCCCCCGCGGCGCCCATCAGATCCACCGCCCGCGCGATGTCCGAAGCCCCGAGCGCGGTCGGGACGTCGCTCTTGTTCGCGAACACCAACAGCGGCCGCCTCGCGAGCTCGTCGCGCCGTAACATCCCTCGTAACATCTTCTCGCTCTCTCGCAGCACGTCGTCCCCGCCGGTGGCGTCCACGACGAAGACGACGGCCTGGCACTCTTTGTAGTAGCACTCCCACAGGTCGAGGTACCGTTCCTGGCCGGACATGTCGATGACCGTGAGCTTGCACTTGTGCAGCGAGAATCGCTCGACCGAGAAGCCGACGGTCGGGGCGACGTCTTCCTCGCGGTCTTTCGTCGGTTTCATGCGGTTCACGAGCGTGGTCTTCCCGCCGTTCGCGAGGCCGACGACTAAGATGCTCCTCTGCGAGGTCGTGAAGTGTGGAGAGAGGGTGGGGACGACGCGATGTCGGTCAGGGGACGGAAGCGCGCGTCGCGTCGAGCTTTGAAACGGCACCCGCGGGATCAGATGGACGCGCGGGCGCGGCCGCGACGGCGCGGCGGGGCGCGACGCGCGGAGGGAGGAGAGACGACGACGGCGCACCTTCTTCTTCGCGAGCCCCAGGCGGATCAAGAAGTTCTTCCAGAGACCCATGACGGCTTACCCCGCGAGGGGAAGGAGTGATGAGCGAATCTGGCTCCGCCCTTTCGCCGGTCGCTGCGGCGCGCTGCGAGCAGATCTACAACTACGAGAGCGCGCGAGCTCAGGGCGAGCGGCAAACCAGGCGAACTCCTCCCTGCCGCGGCGGCGGTGTCACTCTTCGGGTCGCGCGCCCGCCCCCCACACGACACCATGGGAGATTTCAGAGGCCACAAGCGCCACCGCCGTAATGTGCGTCCAGATCCCGATCTCCCCGCCTCGATCGCCGTTCACGTCGCGCGTCGATCACGACGCCGCGCCGCCGCGTCCGCTCTGACGCTCCATCCAATTCTCCCCCGATCTCGATCGCGCGCCCTCTTCGCAGGACGGCTCGCACATGCGCCCGATGATGGGAGGACGCGGCGGCGGCCGCGGCGGCGGACCCACGCCTAATCAGGAGCTCATGGAGATGCGCGAGGCGATCATCCACTGCAACGGCTCCCCGGAGATGCTCCGCAACCTCGCGGGGCTCCTCGCGCACGACCTCCCGTCGCTCACGGAGCCGGCGCTGAAATTCATCATGGAGTGCGTCACCGAACTCCCGGTGAAGACGCCCGTGTACGCCGCGCTCGTCGGGCTCCTGAACGTGCGCGTCCCCGAGTTCGTCGAAGAAGTCGTCCGCGCGGCGATCGAGCAGCTCGAGCAGAAGCTCGGGTCGTCCGACCCCGACGACAAGACGCGCGCGCGCCTGTTGCTTCGATTCATCGCGTGCCTCCCCTCCGTCGGCGTGATCTCCGCGGAGCACGCGCTCGAGTGTCTCGACGCGATCGTCTGCGGCGCCGTCGCGGCCGCGGACGACGCGAATCCGGGGTGGCAGCCCAGGGCGGACTTCTTGGTGTACATCGTCCTCGCCGCGATGCCGTGGGCGGGGGGATCGTTGAGCGCGCACGCCGAGACGGGAAACGCGGCTGAAATTTTCGACGTGCTCCTGTCCAGCGTCGAGGAGTACCTCGGTCGTCGATCCCGAGGCCCGGACCCGGCGAGCATGACGTTCGCGGCCGCGGACGGGCGCGCGGACGACTGGCTCGAGGAGCTGTGGGGCCGCGTGAACGAGGTGAGGAAAGCCGGCGCGGTCGCGATCGAGGCGTGGCAAGTCAAGTCCGTGCCCGCGGTGGTGGAGCCGTTCGCGGAGGAGATCGCGGCCGGGAGCGTGAACTCGCACACGCCGCCGCCGATCGCGGTGCCGAAGATGACGTTCACGGGAGCCGCGGAGGCGCTCGCGATGTTCCCGGTCAGGCCGAGATTGAGGTGCGTTTCGTTTCCTAGCGACGAGAGCGCCGCTCGGGTCACGTTTCGTTTCCCCGCCCCCGCCCTCGCCCAGCCCTCGTCTCGTTCCGTTCGTGGTGATGACTCCAACATTTCTACATCTCGTTAATCCCCTGACGGTTGGTTGACGAAAGAAATGCTCGCTGAGCGAACGCGCGCGCCCATCCCCACCTCCGTATCTACCTCCGCGTACGCGAACGCGCTCGCGTCGCTGACGACTCGTTCCTCCCCCGCCGACGTGCACACGCGCAGAGCGTTGGCGCAAGCGCAGACCGAAGGCTTGTGGGAAGCCGGCGACTGGGGCCCGCTCGAGCGCTACGTCGCGGAGGAATACATCGCGGACACGCTCTGGGCGTTCGAACCCGGGTTCAGGAGAGGCGCGGTCATCCCCGCGGCGGAGCAGCTGGGGACGCTCCCGCTCCCCTCGGATCACCCCGAACGGTGTCAGTTCCTCGTCGCGGAGACGCTGTTCGGGGAGATGCTTGCGCTGCCGCGCCCCGCGCACCCGTGCGCGTTTTATCACATCGTGATCCAAGACTTGTGCAAGGCGATCCAGAGCTTCCCGCGGATGATGGCGAAGGTGGTCGGGAAGATGTTCTCCGAGATTGGACGGATGGATCTCGAGGCGAGAGAGCGGCTCGCGGACTGGATGGCGCACCACCTCTCGTGCTTCGACCTCGCGTGGCCGTGGCGCTCGTGGCTGCACGTCGCGGAGCAGCCTTCGGAGCACCCGCAGAGGGCGTTCTGCGCCTCCGTCGTTCGAAGGCTGCTGAGGCTCGTGTATCACGAACGCGTTAAGGAGAGCCTGCCGGAGGAACTGCACTGCTTGCTCCCGGGCGCGCCTTCGCTGAACTTGGATTACATCCACGACGCGCAGAACGCGAGCAGCGGCGCGCTGAACGACCTCAGGAATTTCATGAAGTTGAAAACCCCCGCGGAGGAGGTCATGACGTGGTTCGAGACGAGCGGGAAGCTCGAGGCGCTCGGGAACGAAGAAGCCGCGCGCGCGCTCACGGTGGCCGCCATCTCGCACGGGCAAAAGTGCATCACGCATCACAACGTCCTCCTGAAGCGATACGAACCGGCGCTGAAGAAACTCACGGAGGATGGCGACGCGACGCACGTCCTCGTCGGCGCCGCCGCGGGGATATGGAGCGGCACGCACCCGAGAATGGCGGTCGTCGCCGTGAGCCGGCTCCTCGAGCTCGGCTTATGCACCCCGCACTCGATCGCGCGGTGGGTCGAGAGCACGATCGAGAACGAGAACGCGTCCGCGGCGACCGCGTGGGGCTCCGCGGACGCGTTCGACATCGCGTGCCTCGCCGTCGAGTCCTCCGCGGCGGATCGGGAGAACACGGCGTGGTCGCTGTCGTCTCTGGAGAAGAAGATGAAACACGCGGAGGCGGACGCGGCGAGCGCGGCGAACCAAGCGTCGAAGGCGGCGGAGATGGGCGTGTCCGGCGAGGCGCGGATGCAGCGCGCGCAGGCGAAGGAAGCGAACGCGGTGAGCACGATCGAGGAGACGCAGAAGGCGATCGACGAGGTCAAGGAGTCGATCGCGAGCGCGGAGGCTGCCGTCGCGGACGCCGCGGGCGGGTTCTGTCTCGCGCTGGTGAAAGCGTTGGCGCCGAGAGTGGTCGACGCCGCGGCGGCGGCGAGGGAGCCGATCGCGGAGGCGGGGAAGGAGGCCGCGGCGGAGAGTAAGGAGAAGCGCGCGCTCGCGCTGTGCGTGGCGATGTTGCGCCGGTTCCGCGCGCAAATCGGGGACGTGTACGAGAAGGAAATTCTGAGCGCGCTGAATGGGTTCGCGGACGACGCGCGCGTCGTCCTCGGCGAGGCGCTCTCGGGGCACATCCAGGGCGCGTGATCTCGTTATTAATACGACACAATAAGGTTACGCGGAGGCGTACCGATCGACATGGTCTCAGCCGCGAATCACTCACGCGACCTCCTCAGCGGGCGGCGGCGGCGTGTCGAGGCACACCCCTCGCGCCTCGATCGTCCCCGCGCGCGTCATCGCCTCGACCTTGAGGTACTCCTTCACCTTCTCCGCGGGCGCGTATTTCGCCGCGATTGTCGCGACCGGCGCGCCCGTCTCCAGCGCTTCCTTCGCGACCGCGCTGGCCTTCTTATACCCGATCAGAGGCAACAGCGCGGTCACGATTCCGATGCTGTTGTCCACCGACTTTTTACACGCGTTTTCGTTCGCGGTGATGCCGTCGACGCATTTCGTCCGCAACGTGTTCAGCGCGTTCGTCATGATTTTCAGGTTGTTCAGGAGGTTGTACACGATCACGGGCTCGAAGACGTTCAGCTGCAGCTGCGCCGCCTCGGACGCCGTCGCGATCGTCTGATCCGCGCCCATGATTTGAAAGCACACCTGGTTCGCGACCTCCGGGATGACGGGGTTGATTTTGCCCGGCATGATGGACGACCCGGGCGCCACCGCGGGGAGGTTGATCTCGTTGAACCCGCACCTCGGCCCGCTCGAGAGCAGCCGCAGGTCGTTGCATATCTTGCTCACCTTCACCGCGACGCGTCGCAAGATGTTGCTGAAGAGCAGAAACGACGACGTCGACGACGACGCCTCGATAAAGTCCTTCGGCGACTGCAACGGAAGACGCGTCAGCTCGCTCAGCGCCTTCACCGCCTCGTGGCTGAACCGCGCGTCCGCGCATATCGACGTCCCGATCGCGGTCCCGCCGAGGTTCATCTCGTACAGCTGGTCCACGTTCCGCTGCATGAACGCGAGGTCCGCCTCCAGCGTGGACGCGAACGAGTGAAACTCTTGCCCGAGCGTCATCGGGACCGCGTCTTGGAGCTGCGTTCGACCCATCTTGATGACGCCGCCGAACTGGTCGCCCTTCGCGCGCAACGACGTGATGAGCTCGCGCAGCGCGTGCACCACAGACGTGTGCCTGAACACGACCGCGAGCTTGGCCGCGGACGGGTACGCGTCGTTCGTGCTCTGGCACAAGTTCACGTGGTCGTTCGGACACACCGCGGAGTAGTCCCCGAGCGGGAGGCCCATGCGTCGCTGCGCGAGGTTCGCGATCACCTCGTTCGCGTTCATGTTCGTGCTCGTCCCGGCGCCGCCTTGGATGACGTCCACGGTGAAGTGCTCGTGGAGCGCGTCGTCCTTCAGAAGTTCGTCGCACGAGGACGCGATCGCGTCGTGGACGTTTCGAGGGAGGAGGCCGATCTCGAAGTTGGCGCGCGCGCACGCCTTCTTGACGAACGCGAACGCGCGAATGAAGTCCGGGTACGCGCTGAGCTTGACGCCGGTGATGTCGTAGTTCTCCATCGCGCGCGCGGTCGCGATGCCGTACAGCGCGTCTCGAGGGATGAGCATCGAGCCTATGATGTCGCTCTCGAGGCGATGCGGGCCCCGGGGAGCGGTCGACGTGGACATGTCCGCGTGCGGGGACGACGTCGAGGACGAGGCGGACGTCGTCAGATCTCGCTCTCGTGCGGCAGACGAAATCTCGACGCGTTTCGCCGCGGCGGACGACGCGAGCGTCGTCGTCGCGTTGGGCGCGTCCCAGCGCGCGAGGACTCGGAGCGCGGGGATGACGTTACGCAGAAGGCCGCGGGAGCGGCCAAGGTGGAATGTCATCGCGTATGCGCGTGGGGGGTGCGCTGGTCAATGCCGGCGCTTCGTGACAAACGTTGCTGAGTCATCGAAACGCTCGTGCAGTGCGCACTGCCGAAAACTGTTTCGTCGCGTCAAGTCTGCCGCGGCTCCGGGCCGGCGCTTTCTCCGAGCGTCCGCGTTCGTTCATTAGTTCGTTCGTTACAAGCACGTTCTCTCGTCGTCACATTATTAGCGCCGCGGACATCCGTTCGCTCGCAGCCACTCCGTCACGTGCGGCCACTCCTCTGTTTAAGTCCGCTCGTCCCACCACAGCACGCCGTTCGCGCGCGGCAACTGCATCACCTGCAGGTGGCCTTCACCCGTGGCAGACTTGCAAGTCCGCTCGACCTACGGAACGCCGTTCGCGCGCGCCCACTGCAGCACCTCCAGGTGGCCGCCACTCGCGGCATGGACGCAAATCCCCCCGTTGTGTAACGGAGCGCCGTTCGCGCGCGCCCACTGCAGCACCTCCAGGTGGCCGTATATCGCGGCATAGGTGCAAGTCGTCTCGTGCCACGGAGCGCCGTTCGCGCGCGCCCACTGCAGCACCTCCAGGTGGCCGCCTTTCGCGGCGTTGGCGCAAGTCCCCTCGTTGTCCCACGGAGCGCCGTTCGCGCGCGCCCACTGCAACACCTCCAGGTGGCCGCCTTTCGCGGCGTTGGCGCAAGTTTGCCAGCTGTCCCACGGACATCCGTTCGCGACCGCCCACTGCAGCACCTCCACGTGGCCGCCTTTCGCGGCACCGTTGCAAGTGAACGAGTCCCACGGACATCCGTTCGCTCGCGCCCACTGCAGCACCTCCAGGTGGCCGCCTTTCGCGGCACCGGTGCAAGTGAACGAGTCCCACGGACATCCGTTCGCTCGCGCCCACTGCAACACCTCAAGGTGACCGTCCTTCGCGGCGTTGGTGCAAGTATCCGCGTTCCACGGAGCGCCGTTCGCGCGCGCCCACTGCAGCACCTCGAGGTGGCCGCCACACGCGGCCCAGGCGCAAGTCCACTCGTTCCACGGACATCCGTTCGCTCGCGCCCACTGCAGCACCTCCAGGTGGCCGCCACACGCGGCCCAGGCGCAAGTCCACTCGTTCCACGGAGCGCCGTTATCTCGCGCCCACTGCAGCACCTCCAGGTGGCCGCCAAGCGCGGCATCGGAGCAAGTCCTCTCGTCCCACGGAGCGCCGTTCGCGCGCAACCACTGCAGCATCTCCAGGTGGCCGCCTTCCGCGGCAAAGGCGCAAGTCCCCCCGTTCCACGGGCACCCTCGCTCCTTCGCCCACCTCGCGACCTCCACGTTCCCACCCCTCGCGATGCACGTGAACGTCCTCGCGTCCCACGGACACCCTCGCTGATCCTTCGCCCACGTCAGCCTGCCGATCGATCCGACGAAGTTAGGAACCCTCGCGAGCTCTCTCCTCACCGCCGCGACGTCCCTCACGTCATGCTCGACGGGCGATTCGAAGACGACGTCGCGCATCTTTCGGTTCACCGTCGCGAGCACCGCGAGGTCGCCGCTGTCGAGCCGCGGGAGGATGTGCACGTATAAGACATCGCGCGCGACCGCGGCGAATCGTTCTAGTAGGGGCGGGGCGTCGTTGTCGAGATTTGCGGAAGTCGATCCGTCCCCCGTGTTATCGTCGACGCCGCCGCGATTCATCCGCCTTGGAGACGACTTCACGTCGCGTCGATCGCGGGGTACGCGAGCACTTCGCGACGAGGCCGCGGAGGAGGAGGAGGAAGAGGACGCGCCGTCGTCGCGCGCGTGGCGAGTGACGAGACGTTCCCAGATCTCGGGGCGTTTTGTCCGTTTTGCGTTCGGGACGATTTGTCCGGTCAATTCATCGGTGTGTTTGAAAGCGCGAAAATGCTTTCACCCGCGAGCTTACTGTTCGAGTCGGTATCTCGACGCACGTACAACGCTACAACACCCCCCCCCTCCCGACCCTCGACGACGTCCGATCAGCACCCCAGGCTCATCTTCGACTCGAACGTCAACGACGAGTTCGCGCATATCGTCCGCACGTCGCTCGACGACAGCAGCGTGTCCTCGAAGTTGACGTCCTTCAGGTTGGCCTTTTTCCCCGTCTGCTCGTCCCTCCCGAAAAACGCCCCCGGCGCGAGCGACCCGGACAGGTCCGCGCCCTCCAAGTCCGCGCCCGCGAATATCGTGTTGTACAAGTTCACGCTCCTGATCACCGCGC
>Ga0181559_10001462_pt1 | contig 23109 bp, 15 predicted proteins | sample 011ome_21_FD_133752 | JGI IMG/M metagenome (GOLD analysis project Ga0181559, IMG submission 133752) | Coastal salt marsh microbial communities from the Groves Creek Marsh, Skidaway Island, Georgia - 011508AT metaG (megahit assembly) | ecosystem: Environmental > Aquatic > Marine > Intertidal...
CACACAGATCGCGAATCATTCGCCCTGGAAAGAAGACGCTAAGAACATCACCTAGGGACGATTACCACAAAGCGAATATCCCCCGCGTAGAACATGCCGAGGAAAAAAATCAGAGACGATAACCCGACAAGGGGAGTCTAGCCGTCAAAAGCTCCCTCAAAAAAGAAGCAGTGGATTGGTGAATCCAACACAACGGATCATGGCTGTACTTTTCGAGAACCGCTCTAGGACAAACCTAAGCGGGACAAACCTAAGCGGGACAAACCTAAGCGGGACAAACCGCATCCTGATCAGCGTCACGACAAAAGAATCACGACGATCAAGGCATTGCTTGGATATGGATCAATCGATCTCTCTAACAGTGACGAGTCCTTCTCGTCCGGTTTCCGTTTCGGAACGCTCCTGATGTTTCTCGATCAGCCAACGATGAAACCACAGGGGCTCGAAGCGATACATCGCGTCACCCGGCCGTTGGGCATCCAAGTTGACGAGCCCCGATCGGTTGAGCAATTGCTCAACAAACACTGAAACAGACGCTCCATCATGGGTGACCACCACCTCATCATCACCCTGCACTTCAAAAAACCCGTTCCCGCTTGCGACGGCTTTGTCGGCGTACCGAACCGCAACCGCTTCGAGCAATTTGACATACACATCAAGGTCACGCGGCTTTAGACGACTTGGACGATCACCCGATAGCGTGTCACGCTCTAGCCACTTAGCGAAAAACTCTTCCTTGAATTGATGCTCACTATATTCATAGCCCTCTGCGATGGACGATTCCACAATCTCGCGAACCATCGAATTCCCCGCAAGATTTCCCAACACAGAAGCGACGCATGGATACTTGCTGGCCCATCCCTCAACGGTATCTTGCACTGCGGGTATCAGTGTTTGATTAGCCTCGATCACCAACGGAAAACCTTCGGCGGGTAATTGAAAACCATTCCCTCGCCAATGAATGTACGTCTCGAGCGGCATCTCAATCGAATTGCCAGCGTCGTCAAGTGAACGAAGTTTGTGCTTCCAACAATGATAGTTCCAACTGGACACCTCTAAATCACCCACGGTTCGAAAAGCAGGTGGATTTAGGACAAAGCAGCTCAAACCCTGAACATTCAGGTCATTACAACACTGATGCCAGTACTCACGAAATACCAAAGGCCTTCCAAAAACAAAGGCATGCTCAATGGATCCACGCTGGTTGGACACAAAGTCTTGGATCGTCTCCAACAGAAACAGGTAATCATCGGGGTGGACTTCATCCAACGAGTCCATCACGAAAAATGCCTTGTCTATTCCGGCAACGCGTTCTGCAAAAGCCGTGCGTCCAGCTTCGGTCAGCCGTAAAAGTTGACACATCGCATGATCGCCATGCGTCAGATCAGCTTGAAAATCAGCTAGTCCACGCTCCTTGAAATCGGTGAACCAATCGCGGATATCAAACTTTTCCACGGCGATGCTGGAAGAGCCTTGCCCCAGCAAACCGGATTTAATGAAAGTTTTCCCAACCCCGGCCGTTCCTGCGATGATCGTCATCCCGCGGTATTCGCCATGCCTCTCGTGATGATAAGCGTCAACGATCGAATCGAGATGCTTTCTCAAATCAGGATTAGCACCCCAGTAAAAATCAGGCAGTGTGTCGTATTGCCGATCACCGGCTTGCAAAACGTTAGCCTGAACAAGGTTCTCGATTTTGGAAAGTTCGCTAATCCAGAGACTCTCAAGTGCCGGCGTCGACCCTTGAATTGCTGAACCGTTTGGCAAGCTAGCATCGATCTGCTGTGCTACCGCAGTCGATAGCCCTGAGAACAGAAGGCTAAGGCCGATGCCCCATCGACTAAAAACGGTGAAATTCCGAGCGATACAGTCGGCTGTTGTGGATCCGAAAGAAACAGGGGAGACGGAGGAAAAGCGGCTCCGTAAAACATTCAATAAGTCCGAAACAAACGGCATGGAGGAGTACCGAAGAGGAGGCGACTGAATTCAGCAACGACGCAATTGCTTTCGCGGATCCTAACAACTTCTTAATAACTGTCGCCTGCCGCCCCAACAAAAAAACCGTTCTTAACCAACCAACCTCGACTACTTCATCGTTTCTTCACAATCCATCCCGTCGGTGGCTCAGTTTCGAGCGAAAACTCACCACCGCACCGCCTATCCCAACCACAACGCCAGACGATCCGACTCGGCAGATGAATGCTTCCTACCGTTAAATGGTCGACCGAATGGACCTAATCTGGGGCAATGGATCAAACCCCCGAGTAATCCGCGTCAAGAGAATCGGCAGCGATCCAACCACTCATCATCACCATGGGCATCCCGGGACCGGGGTGAGCCGCACCGCCTGCCAAGTAAAGCCCCTGAAGATCACGACGCCGATTTCCTGGCTTGAATGCGCCGAGAAACTTCCCGTGACTGGCGAGTCCATAGATCGCTCCGTTGAGCACTCGGTATCGCTTATGAATACCCTCGGGAGTCAAACAAGATTCGTGAACGATCGCATCACGAAGTCCATCCAAACCTGCAGTACGCTCTAATTTATCCAGAATGACCTCTCGGTACTCAGGTAGCATTCGGTTCCAATCATGATGTGGTCGCAGATAAGGGGTATGAACCAAGACGTACAACGCCTCACCACCTGCAGGAGCAACACCTGGCTCACTGATCACCGGTGCACAAACGTATGCAGTGGGATCGGGTGCTGGTTCACCCTTGCCGTAAATCCAATCAAATTCTTCTTTGGGGTCTCGAGAAAAAACAAAGTTGTGGTGCAACAGTTGTTTATATTGGCGATTCAGTCCCAAGTACAAAACCACGCCGCTGCACGCCGCCTCATGGCGACTCTTGCGAACAAACGACTTTGACTGAGGCGTTCCTTTGAGTAATTCGATGTAGGTCCTTACCGCATCACAGTTACTGACGACCGCGTCAAAGGAGATGGTTTCACCCTGGCTGGTCGTGATACCGCATACTCTCTTGCCCTCTGTCTCGATACGCTGGACATCTGTTGAAAGCCTGATCTCAGCCCCAAGTTCAATGGCTAATTTGGCGAGTGCTTCCGGCACCGCGCGAGTGCCACCTACCGGATACCAAATCCCCTCGTCTGTTTGCATGTGTGCAATGCCACAAAGCACTGCAGGGGATTGGTACGGCGAAGAACCAACATACTGCGTAAAGTGATCCATCATCTGAGCGACGCGAGAGTCCGGCACATGTGACCGAACCACCGAGGCGACGCTGCGTCCCATTCTCAGAGAAAGAACATCTTTAAGGACGGATGCGGAAAAGGCACCGCCGACCTCCATCGTGTCTCGCAAACCATCGATCGAGCGGTAGAAGAAAAACCGATCGGATACGCGGTGCAGTTGCTGACTAACCTCAATAAATTTCTCATAGCCACGAGAGTCGTAAGTGTTTCCAGTGAACCGATCTAGGTTCTGCTTCATTTTGTCGACGTTGGCAACAAGATCCAAGACATCAATCGTCGACAAAACCTTGTTCACCGCATCATCAGGACGCCCCGCAAATGATCCACCTTGATCTTCGAAGCGAACACTGCTTTCCCCGCTATTTTGCCCCCCATTACCAGTAGGCTCAAAGAAACATCGCCACTGCGGATCAAGCGGTAACAGCTCGAGATAATCTTCCATCCTGCGTCCCGCCTCCGAGAAAATTCTCTTCAGCACACTCGGTAATGTCAGAATGGTCGGCCCCATATCGAAACGATAGCCTTGCGCCTCATGAACAGCAGCTTTGCCGCCGTACCATTCATTCTTTTCAAACAACGTGACACGGTATCCACGAGCTGCCAATACACAAGTCGCCGCCAACCCGGCAAGTCCTCCACCGACGACGGCAACACGATTTGGCCGAGCGTTTTGGGACGGCTGCGACGAGGACGAGGTATCGGGTTTTCCGCTTGTGGGAAGTTGTGTTGAAATTTCCATAAGAGACTTTCCTGTGAGCAGATCGCTTTAACAGTCGCTTGGTCCGTCAAGATTCTTTGGGGGTTGTGATTGCATCAGCAGACACCACAACGTCGATTCACAAAATCGATCGTTATCGCGTTCGCTTGACGCTTTGCATGACTGCAAACAAACCTTTGATCTTTGACGCAAACGAACTCGCGTGCAGCATTTTGTTTGTTGCTAATAACGTCTTGGCATCTTCTTCGCGGTTAAAAATCAGATGGGCCACCACCTTACTTTTCCGAATACTCTTGAGTGTCGGAACCGTCATCTCTAGCAAACCCTCTTCGCCCCTAGTGACTCCAAAACCACTCTCCCCGCGACCGCCAAAGGGTACACGAGGGTCGGCTGTGGGGACAATGAGGTCATTGATTGTGACGGAACCAACAAGAAGCTGGTCAGCGATGCTTGATGCTTCCAAAGAATTCCCAAACACGCTTGCAGCCAAGCGGTAACGGCATTCATTGACAATCGAAACGGCATCACGGATCTTGTCCACTTGGATCACCGAAATAACGGGCGCAAACACGTCCGCGTTGGCAATTTGACTTTGCGCACTGACGCCACCTAGCACAAGCGGAGGCATCCGCCCTGTTTGCTCGAATTCATCGCCTGAAAACCTTCCGGTCAAATCTTTCGCGCCCTCATCAAACGCCTTTTGAATCAATTCGCCGACGGATTTTCTCGCAGCAGGATGAATTGCCAAGGGCCGAATCTTAGCGAGTTGAGGAATAAGCGATTCCAAAATCGATTCAACTCCGGATTGGTCCGCAATTAGCCGACGCGGTCCGATACAAGTCGCACCACTGTTGAAAGTCAGGCCAAAGGCGATACAGGCCGCGACTCGCTGAAAATCGGCTGATGGGCAGGCGACGACGGCATCGCAGCCGCTGAGCTCGAGAATCACCGGGGTCAGTTTTTCTGCAGCTTGCCGCAAGACGGCACGACCGGTTGCAGCCGAACCGGTCAAAACGATCAGATCCACTCCTTGGTCAATCGCCATCATCGCATCGCGGGGTTCAGCCCCCAAAAGCTCAAGGCAATCCCTCGGCACGCCTGCATCATAGAACGCCTCGACCAACGCTTCGGCAATCTCCTCGCATCCCTCTGCGGGCTTAAACTTGACGAAATTTCCAGCAGCGAGAGCTTGACCGATTTGCGCGCCGACCAACAAAAGCGGATAGTTCCAGGCTCCAATGATCAATACCGTGCCGCGAGGCCTTCGGTGCACCTCATTGCAAACGCCCCATAACCAAGCAGGTCGCCCCCAAACTCCTAGATGACGAACCCCTAGCACACTAGGTCCGCGAGTCCCGATCCACTTCAACGCAGAACATAGTGGCAATAACTCACCAGAAACCGTCGTCAAATCATCCTCTCGCCAATCACGGCGACACAAACTCGACAGCAACTCTCCTCGCTCGGCAAGCAATGAGGCCACCGAAGCGACTCGACGACAACGTTCATGCACAGGGATGCGATTCCAAACGGTTTCGACCTTGGACGCGGGAGGGTGATTCGGCATGATGGACGGAGGCAACGGGAGGTAGCGATCGTTGTGCAAGGCTTTCCCCCAAAGCGATGGGATCCCTAAGCAATCGACAACCAATCGACTTTTGAGCTAGTTTCATGGACATTGTAAATCATACCGACCACTCCGTGCTCCCCGCAGTCGCAAGACGCTGGAGTCCGCATCGTTTTCTCGATCGTGCGGTCGAGGAGGATACGTTACTGAGATGCCTCGAAGCAGCAAGATGGGCATCAAGCAGCTACAACGATCAACCTTGGTTTTGGATCGTGTCGCAAAAAACAGACAAATCCTTTTCACGGATGCTCCGCTGCCTCTTGGAACCCAACCGTACATGGGCAGCTTCGTCCCCTGTCCTCATGCTCTCGGTCCTAAGAACCAACTTGCATCATAATGGCCAGCCCAACCCGGTCGCATTGCATGACCTGGGTCAAGCATCCGCCTACCTGTCCTTGCAAGCGTGTGATGTCGGACTTCAGGTTCACCAAATGGGAGGCATCAATCGCAGTGCCACGCGACTGGCATTCCAAATCCCCGACGGGTTTGAGCCGTGTACGATTACCGCCATCGGCTATCCTGACGTCAGCGAACTGAAGGCCTCAAGTGGCGATGAGTATGGGCGTCGACAAATAGCTAGTCGGCGCCGTAAAGATCTCCACACTTGCGTTTTCACCAATCAATGGGGTCAACCGGCATCATTCCTCCCCGATCGAACCAACCCAGACGCACCAAAAATCAACACACCGAGCACTCACCAACGTTGAATCAAGTCAGACACGGATCTGCCGACTCGCGGATCGGTTCAGACACTGGACGGTTCATCCAAGAAGGATCGTTGCCCTATCGTTGGCGTTTGCGTTCGACCTGAAAGCCGCGAGTTTGCACCAACGCCATCAAAACTGGTACGTCCGGCAAAATTCCCCGTTGACGATGTCCCGTGATTTGCGGTCTAACGACAGAGGTGGAAGACGGAAACTATGCAATTTGCGCATTCGATGATAATTCAGCGACGTGACTTGTCAGCCGAACGTCGATCTCGTCGGTGGTAACCGAATAAAGCGGTCTGAGACCTACGTCTCAACGCAATCGAAATAAGCCAAAAAAACGGTCGTGAGTTGCGGATTTCTAACGCGAAGTTTGCACAACCAGACTAACACTTCGGTTAAGATTTTTAGTTCAGTGGAAGAATATCCCATATCGGTGTTATCCAATTGAATGAAATCGAACGAATTAGATCGGGTTGCGGTTGCGACATGCACTGGTAGTGCTGAGGGACGCAATCGACGTCTTTTTAAGAATCTTCGTAAGTTCAAAATCACCGGAAATCGACTTAAGGCGTAGTGGGACTTGCTACCGCTCATCGCCGCGCGACTAACGACCCTCATATCTTTTAACGTCAAGCACACCCACTCTCCTCCTGCGAAAAGACGCTTTTCCTTGCACGACAAATGGAAATACGGCATTGAGTTTGCTGAATTATCCGATGTCGGTATGCGCCGATCCAACAATCAAGATTCCTACGTATCCGTTCTCGCGAAGAGCAAAACGCGTTTTGAGAGCCATGGACATCTGTTTGTGGTGGCAGATGGGATGGGAGCGCATGCGGCGGGCGAGTTAGCAAGCCAACTTGCGACCGAGCACATTTGCCGAAGCTACTTTCACGTAGAGACCGTTAACGAACATTCACTCGAGGCAGCCTTTCATCAGGCGAACCGCGAAATCTACGGCAAGGGGCAGAGCAATCCCGAGTTCCATAACATGGGAACGACTGCAAGCGGATTGCTTCTTAACCCAAAAGGCGCCTTCATTGCCCACGTTGGCGACTCTCGAGTTTACCGACTCAGGAACGAGTGTCTCGAGCAACTCACATTTGACCATTCGCTTGTCTGGGAAATCGAAGCCAACCCGGAATTGCAAGCGACATCTTGGTCGGGCCCCATCCCGAAAAATGTCATCACTCGATCGCTCGGTCCGAATGCAACCGTACAGGTTGATATCGAAGGGCCGTTCGATATCGAAGCAAATGATAGGTTTTTATTGTGTAGCGACGGATTGACCGCGGTTGTGGATGACGAGGAAATTGGAACACTCGTTGGATGTCTGGATCCCAAAAACGCAGCGCAGGTCTTGATTGACTTAGCGAACCTGCGTGGTGGCCCAGACAACATCACGGTAACCGTGGTCCATGCCAAAGCCAATGAAGACGATGGGAACCAATCACTAACCCCAAAACCAAATCCATCGCTACCCAAGCCTCTTCTTTACTCCACAATCTGCACCTTTCTGACTGCGGCTGCCTTAACAGGCCTCAGCCTTGGATCTCAAAAAACATTCTTACCCTTGGCCATCGTTGCATTGACGGTTGGTGCCATTCTGGGTATCGGCTGCCTTGCCCTACGAAGTTCGCGTTCCAAGAAAACAACAAACTCGAATTTACCGAAAGGAAGAGCCCCCTATCGTTCTTACAACGCGCGTCCGTCTTTGGAACTTTATGATCGTCTCGGCCAAACCGTTCAGGCGTTGCGTGACGCCTCCGCGGAACACAATTGGCTAATGGAGTGGGAGAGTGTTGATCGCTGCCAAGCAGAGGGTGAAAGGCAAATAACAGAAGGTGATGCAAGCCGGGCCATCCAATCCCAGTCGCTGGCAATCATCGAAGCGATGAAACAACTGCGTGAACAGCAAAATCGTGCGGCAAGTGACACATCAATTGACTTGTAAACCGTGATTTCACCAGATCTCGCCAAAGTTCCCTTCCTGTAGTTCTCGCCCCAGCGGCCGCGATCCCTGCATCACAATCACTTTGGTTTATCATTGAACGACCCTGGCGTGCTTTCATCACGTCCCCATCACCGTGCATCTGCCAAACTCATCATGCTTCATTTCGTTACATTCGAATCGACCTCTCCTTGACCAATCGAGGATAGATTATCGCAGGTTCACTCGGAGACGTGCGAGTCATAGGAACACGAACTCTTTTGCCATAAGCAAGTTAGACATCTAGAAAAGCATTTCTTCGTTATGAAAAAACGGCCGAACATTCTTTGGTACTGCACCGATCAACAACGCTTTGACACCATTGCTGCGTTAGGCAATCCCCACGTCATCACTCCATCAATCGACGCGTTGGTCAGATCCGGAGTGGCATTCACCCATGCTTATTGTCAGAGCCCAATTTGCACTCCAAGCCGTTCCAGCTTTATGACCGGCATGTATCCATCACGAGTCCATAACACTCGAAATGGTAATGACACCTTCCCGGCTTATCCCCCCGTTATCACCCGACTAATTGCCGACGCAGGATACCGATGTGGCTTGATCGGAAAATTCCATCTTCAGAGTTCAGGAAAACGCACCGAACCGAGGATCGACGACGGATTTTCATATTGGAAATTCAGTCATGCACCGAGAGACGACTGGGAATCGGGACACGATTATGCCGACTGGGTCAAGGAAAATGGTGGTGACCTCGATGCTCTGCGACAACACGAGGATGGTGTGCCGACCGAATTGCATCAAACAACTTGGGCAACCGAGCGAGCGATTGAGTTCTTGGATTCAATTGACCCCAATCAAGACGAACCTTGGCTTTTGAATGTCAACATCTATGACCCGCATCCGCCATTCATTCCGCCAAAGCAATACGCAGACAAATTCGACGCCTCCACTCTCCCGGGTCCCCACTTCATCGACTCGGATTTGCAGCAGCAAAAGAAACTTGCCGTATTAGATTTCCAAGATGAAATCCGCACGCCAGAACAACATCAAGCATCGCTGGCGCAGGCACGTTACTACGCGATGATTGCGCAGATTGATGATCAGTTTCAACGAATCCTCGACCACCTCGACCAGATCGGGCAACGCGAGAACACCGTCATCCTGTTCACTAGCGATCACGGTGAATCGTTAGGAGATCATGGGCTGATGTACAAAGGTTGTCGATTTTACGAAGGCTTGGTTCGTATCCCATTGATCTTCAGTTGGCCAGGACATTTCCAGGAGTCATTGGAATCAACCGGCCTGGTCGAACTTTTAGATATGAGTGCCACATTGCTAGAACTATGCGGCATCACACTTCCCGAGTACTTTCAAGGAAAGAGCCTGCTTCCGATCCTAACGGGTAATCAGCCATCAAATCACTTTCGCGATTTCGTGCGTAGCGAATACTTCGATGCTCTCGACCCACACTTTACCGGTGGCTCGGGAACCTACGGCACAATGTACCGCACGCCGAATCACAAACTATGCATGTACCACGACAAGCAACTCGGTGAGTTGTACGATTTGAACCAAGATCCGTGGGAACATCATGATCTTTGGGACTGCCGCGAAGCAGAGCCAATTAAACACGATCTGATTCGAAGAGCATTTGACGCACACGTGACATTAACCACCGACATGGGTAGCCCTCGAATCGCGCCGATGTGATCTTCGCGTTTCAAGGTGAGCGAGCATTAAAACTCGATGGAGTTCGAGAAAACGTGTGCGCGGCCGACCACCAGCAGACCTAGCCTACCTGCCCCATTGCTCCCAGTGGGTGTATCTATCACAACTCTTTACGACAATTCGTTGCAACGCCAACAAAATCGCGTAAACTACCCGCCGGCGTTCTCTGTCGATGGTCGTCCGAATTGAAGGCGTCCATTCTTCACTCCCTCTGGTATGAAAAGGCCTCGGCATATGTTTCGAAATTTGTTTTTGCTTTCCATATTGATCCCCATCGCTGTGATGGATCTCGAAAGATCTGCTGTCGGCGCCGAACTCTATGGCCTTGAAAAAGGGAACGTGGAGTTGCAATCGGCAGTTTCGCTTGCTTTCGGCCCTTCCGGAATCCTGTTTGTTGGTGACGCGAAAGCGGCAAAAGTTTACGCGTTGAATACGCAAGATAACGACGCGTCGGCTAGCGGAGACTACCAGATTGATGAACTATCCAACAAACTTTCGGGAGTGTTAGATTCGAGTAATAGCGAAATCGTCGACTTGGCGGTTAACCCCGTCACCAGAAACGCATTTGTCTCCGTCAACACGGACGGCAAAACCGCTATCCTGCGAATTCAACCTAACGGCACCATCGAGAAACTTGACCTCAACAACATTGCCCATGCGTCGGTTTCGCTTCCCAACGCCCCCGAGGATAAAGAGGTGGGGGAAGGACGTCGTCGCAGTAATCCTCGATCCAATTCCATCACCGACCTTGCCTACACCGCGGGTCGCGTCTTGGTAGCCGGCTTGGCCGCAGGTGAGTCTCCAAGCTCAGTTCGTGAGTTTGATTTCCCCTTTAATGAATCGAGTGCCGGAGCCCGGGTTGAAATCTATCACGCTGCTCATGGGAAAAGTGAAGACTACGCTCCGATTCAAACCTTCGTTCCCTTCAACTTGGGCGACGAACCAACCCTGCTCGCTGGCTATGTTTGCACGCCACTTGTTAAAATCCCTGTCAATCAAATCAAAAATCAAGCCAAAATCACTGGCACGACGGTTGCTGAATTAGGAAATCGCAATCGCCCGCTTGATATGCTCGTCTACGAGCAGCACGGAAAGAACTTTCTTCTGATGTCAAATAGTGCTCGCGGTGTCATGAAAATTAGCACCGAAGATCTCGAGAACAACTCGGGCCTTAGCGAACGCGTTACGAATGGGGGAGTCGCGGGGCAGCCCTATGAAACCGTTGAATCGCTCAATGGGGTGGTCCAACTTGCAAAACTTGATGACAAACATGCGTTAGTGATCCAGCAGACAGAAGGATCCCCCATGAAGATGCGATCCATTGAACTTCCGTAAAACGGATATCCATTTCCAACGTCAATGACGAATTCCATTCATCAGCTAGTTGAATTTTGCAGGCTCGCGAGTGGATCGACCAAGACGTTATGAATGCAGTAAGCCTCTTGCATTGAAAATTTTAAAAAATGGTTTACCGAGTGCTGGGGCGTGAGGACGCCTCGGCACTTTTTTCTATCGCAAGATAACATTTGCCAATCGAGTAGAAGCAAAAAAGCGAAACCCCAGTGGGTCGTTCAGGAATCCATGCAAATGTTTGTTTGAACAAAACACAGCTTTCAAATGCAGGAATGAAAAGCCACATCGAGTGTCAAATCTTGTTCCTTGGCGAAACCATCTACCGATCCTCCTCAGCGACTAAGCCACATTAATTGAGCCCTATCATGTTTCACTCCAAGTTATCCCTACGCTTTTCCGTGATCCTGATCGGCCTATCCAGCTGGATGGTCGCAAACTGCAACCCTACGCATGCAAAGCGGCCGAATATTGTCTGGATTGTTTCAGAAGATAATTCGATCCACTACTTGAAGCACTTCTTCCCCGGCGGAACAACAACACCCAACATCGAAGCGTTAGCCTCACAGGGTCTGACGTTTGATCACGCCTACTCCAATGCCCCGGTTTGTTCAGTAGCGAGAACGACACTTGCTACCGGCTGTTTTGGACCAAGAATTGGGACACAGTTTCATCGTCGTTATCAACTAGCCCCAATGCCTGAAGGTCTAAAGATGTTTCCCGGCCTTCTCAGGGACGCTGGTTATTACACCACCAATAACAGCAAAAAAGACTACAACGCGATCGAAGGTGAAGGGATCTGGGATCAGTCATCGGGCAAAGCGAGCTGGAGAAATCGTCCGAACTCCGACACACCGTTTTTTCATATGCAGTCTCACGCGCAATCGCACGAAGGGACGTTGCATTTTAACGACCAGACATTTCAAACGGTGAAAACCGAGACGGATCCTGAATCTGTAAAACTTGCGGACTATCACCCTGACACAGAACTGTTTCGTTACACCCATGCTTATTATCTCGACCGAATCAAGATCATTGATGAGATCGTCGGTGATACAGTGCAGATGCTTGAAGACGATGGACTTCTCGACGATACGTTTATTTTCTATTTCGGTGATCATGGAGGCGTTCTCCCAAAAAGCAAAGGCTACCTAACGGAGGCTGGAGTCCATGTCCCGCTGGTGATCCGAGTACCAAAGAACTTTCAGCATCTAGCCCCTGTGGCGAACGGCAGCCGTGTGAACGGATTTGTCAGCTTCATTGATTTTGGACCGACTGTGTTGCATCTGTCTGGAGTTCAGGTCCCATCCCAAATGGACGGCATCCCTTTCCTCGGTGAGGACTTAAGTCTTGCCGATTTAAATAAAAGGCAAGAAACGTTTAGCTATGCGGATCGGTTTGACGAAAAGTATGACTTTGTTCGATCCATTCATGCTGGAAAGTACCAATACATTCGCAGCTTTCAGCCCTACCTTCCTGATGGACTGAACAACAACTACCGGTACAAAAATCTCGCTTATGCTCAGTGGAGAGAACTCTTCCAACAAGGAAAACTCCACGACGCTCCACTCAGCTTCTTTCAACCGAAACCCATCGAAGCCTTGTACGACTGCGAGGCAGATCCTCACCAAGTAGTGAACCTTGCCACCAGCGCGAAGCACCAGGTACAACTGAAAAGCATGCGTTCAAAGCTCGACCATCAAATGCGTTCGATGCCAGACCTCAGCGTTTACCCCGAGAGCTACCTGGCTGAATACGCGATGAAGAATCCCGTTGCGTTTGGACAAAATCGCAAACAAGAAATCTCGCGACTGCTGGATATCGCGAACCTCGCTCTCTCACCCTCACTCACCAAAGAGATCGAAAAGACTCTCAAGACCGCCATGAAATCAGATAACGTCATGATTCGTTACTGGAGCATGATGACGTGCGCCGCGATGGGCGAGAAAGCTAAATCGTTAAAACAGCCTGCCCAAGCCTTACTGAATGACGACCAGGAAATTGTTCGGATCCGAGCAGCAGAATTCTTGGGGGTTATCCACGCAACCAACCCGCAGAACACGTTAATCAACGTCATTAACACCACGCAGAATCCGATTATTGCAACGGAGGCTTTGAACTCCGTTGTACTCTTCAAGGACTTTTATGCGGACCGTTACCCGGTGAAACGCCAAGACTTTGAACCGATTACGTCGGGGGCTGACATGGACGACCGCCTGAATTACATCAACGGGATTCCTTACCCTCAAAAGCCAAACAGCAAACCACAAAAAAATAAACAAAAGAATTAAGGTTGCTAAGTCCGAAGAGGCATTTCCTTTTCCCACCTTCAATTTTCAAAATCCAACGCTAACCAGTCGTCCCACCGAATTCGATGTCACTAACCCAAACACAAACTCAAAAACTAAATCAAATCGGCCAGCTGTTGATTGATCAAGAGCGTGCGAAGATAGCCGTCGAACCGCAATCTCGTTCCTCAGGCTTTTGGTTTGGGGGCGGAAACATGGCGATGGATCCTAATGGTGCTCTTTGGCTGATCGGGCGGTATCGGAACCACGGCGATTCTCGAACCGGACTGCATATGGGAGAAAGAGGACTCGAACTTGCAATCTTTTGTTCGAGCGATCAGGGCGCGACCTTTGAAAAAGTTCTTTCATTCGAAAAATCACGATTAGACACAGGTGATCGACACGTTCTGTCAATCGAAGGTGCCGCGATTCGTTTCACACAAAGCGGCGTGGAAGTGTTTGTCTCGACAGAGAAATCGGGCATCGGCTACCCCAATGAGATTAAGAACTTTCTCAAGCCGGGCACCGGTGTGTGGACAATTGAAGTCCTGCGAGCCGCGACGGTGCAACAGCTATCCGACGCTCATCCGGAAACGATTTTAGAAACAAGTGACCCTAGATTCCTTCACATCAAAGACCCATTCCTCGCAGAGCATCAGGGACAAGAGCACCTCCTGTTCTGTAGTCATCCCTTTTGTTGGACAAGTTCCAATACCGGCCGTATCCCGATCACCAACGATGCTCTGGACACAAGCGGCCTTTCGTTTGATTTCTTTCCTCGTGGCTTCACATGGGATGTAGCGATGACGCGAGGTACGTGCGTGTTACCACTGCCACGAGTCGGTGAATTCGCAGATCAAGAGGTAAGCCTGTTCTTTTACGATGGAGGTGAATGCGTTCGAAATCTCGAAGAGCATGAATCTGCCATCAAGCGACCGCGAGGATATTCCTGCGAGGAACTCGGCGGTTTAGCCTACTGCTTAGACGGAGACCTTAACCATCCGACTCGGATCTCTTCACTTGCTCCGTCATTCGTCAGCCCTTGGGGAACTGGCTGCAGTCGTTACGTCGATGTATTAGACGCCGGTGATTTTTACTATGCCACTTGGCAGCAGTCACAAAAAGATTTCTCCCAGCCACTCGTTCTCAACCAAGTCCCCAAACAATCTATCATCGATCTACTTTAGGTAAGGAAATATCGTTCAAACAGCCAACGACTCACCTCGAGGCCGACCAAGTATGCTCCTGACGCCCCGAAAACAGCAATCAAATCGCATCAATACAACTAGCAATCTATCCGCTGTATCCATCATACGAATGTGACTAATGCGGAAGTGCCAACTTCAGAATCTCAGCAAAAACAAACTCAACTCCGAGACCTGTAAGCATCGCTAGCTGTAGCAACCACAACTTTCTGACGGGTGCATGACGTGATAAAAGAAGCCCGACGGTGAGCACCAAGGAAGAGATGGTTACGGCAAGCGGGAGCCAACTCGCCTGAATTGCGAGAACATGAAAAACGACAACCAAAAACACAACAGCCGCCAAAACGCGATGCACCGGCTGCGGTGAAACACAATTCACGTGAACACTTTTAGATGTTGAACTCGACGCAATTCCCGCCTGCACAGAAACCCAAAAGAACAAGGCCAGGACTACCAATCCAACGTAAACATCAAATCGCGGCGTGTTGATAGATTGATTCTCGGCAACCCCCTCAAAACCTCTCAGCGTTTTGGCGAGCTCTTGGTCCAATTCTGAACCCATCACGAACGTTGGATCCACACGAAGCCTCTTGAGTTCACCGATCACCACCGGTTCGCTCATGGCATTGCGCAGCACTCCAGCGAGTCGGTCCAAGACCTCATCGGGTGTACCTTTGGGCGCCCACCAGTAATTTGCATTTCGGAGAATCACAGGAATCCCTAACTCTGTCGATGAAGGAACCTCAGGAATCGATTCATGCCGATCCGAACTCAACACCGCAATTGCACGAATATCACGATCGGACGGGGTTCCCTCTGGTGCCAAAAAATCGAGGTACTCCGACAAGGAAAAAATCCCCGCATCAAGATGCCCGCCGATAATTTTCGTGTACCGATCCGCGCCACCGCCTGAAGAGACAATCGTTAAATCCGCACCATTGACTGCTTTTTCTAGCTGGAGTGCTGCGTAGTATGCCGGTGCACCTTTATTTGCAGCAAATCGAATCGTCCCGGGATTTGCAGCGGCCTTTTGCAACAACTCATGCAAGTCTTGAAACTCAGAGTCGGCTCGTACCAATACGACCATCGACATCTCACCGGTCAACGCGATTGGCTCAAACGCCTCGGGGCCATAATCCACCGTTTCAGCTAACTTTGCGGTAATGATGGCGTTGTGATGACAAAGAATTTTGTAGCCATCGGGATCGGCATTCTTCACCTCACGACTTCCAATCGTCCCTATGCCTCCTGGCTGATTGATGATCACCAACGGTTGATCAAGCTCTCCGGAATTTTGTATCCCCTGCTGCAAAAGTCTGACAAAGGTATCACTACCACCGCCCGCTGCGTACGGAACCACCACTTGAATTGGACGGCTGGGATAGACGTCCGCCACCACCGATGATTGCCACTGGCGTGGGAGCCACCAAATTGAAAGGCAGACAATCAAGGTCACGATTACCAGTTGAAAACATCGGTCCAGCCAATCCGCCTTCGAGCGTCCATCCACCGACATCATGCCTCCACCTCACTCTCTGCTTGGCCCGTCAGATCAACTGCCTTGTTCAACCAGCGATTCTTTAAATGACCCCCAAAAATTGAAAAGAGCAATAAAAGAAGTGCAAGAGCGAGGAATAACAAAGAGAGCGGTCGAGTGATTAATGGTACATAACTGCCACCCGACGCCTGTAGGCCGAGACTTAGATTTTTCTCTGCAATTGGACCAAGAACAAACCCGATGATAAACGGAGCGAGTGGAATACGACAACGCTCCATCATCATTCCGAGGATCGCGAATCCCAGCATGACCCACACATCGAAAAATCGATTGGATAAAGCGTAGGATCCAATCACACAAAAAGCGAGGATGACTGGCAGCAGATAAGGCTTGGGAACTGTTGCAATTTTTGCGAGCCAACGCATCGAGAAAATCATCATGATCGCCATCGCAAAATTCGCAAGCAGCATGGAACCCATGATGGTGTAAACCATATCAGGACTTTCTGAAAAGAGCCTAGGACCAGGCTGCAGACCGTGGATCACCAGAGCGCCCAGCAAGACCGCTTCGACCACACTACCGGGAAGCCCCATCGCGATTAACGGAATCAGTGAACCACCAATGGTTGCATTATTCGCCGCTTCGGATGCAACAATCCCCTCTTCACTCCCCTGCCCGAACTGCTCCGGCTTTCGAGAAACCCCCTTGGCAACGGTGTACGCAGTCACCGAACCGATATTCGCTCCGATCCCAGGCAACATGCCGATCCACGTTCCAATGACGGAGGATCGAACGAGGTTCACGCCATGGGGGAGCCATTGCTTTGGCCCCAACCACAAGCTTTTTTCACCCATCTCAACCGGCTCGCCTTTGTCATCAATCCGAATAATGTCAGACAAGATTTGATTTACAGCGAATAACCCGATCAATACCGGAAGAAGCTGAAAACCATCGTTCATTTCTGTCAGGCCAAACGTCCATCGTGCTTGCCCTGTTGCCGTATTGATTCCAGGCATCGCAAAGAACACACCTAGGAAACCAGACAGAAGGGCTCGCGACAACGAGGATCCGCCAACACTTGCGATCAGCACAAGTGCCATCATCACAAGCGAAAAGTATTCAAAAAAACCAAAGTGTGAACTGAGAACCGCAATGGGACCGGTTAGAAGAACGAGAAACACCCAAGAGATTCCACCACCAACGGTGGAAGCCATCACCCCTAGCCCCAATGCTCGCTCGGGTTCTCCCCTTTGTGCCATCGGGTAACCATCGAGGGTCGTGATAATCGACGCGGGAGTACCGGGCATCCGGAGAAGTGTGGCGGTGATCATGCCGCCACTAACGGCACCGACATAGATGCTGATCAGCAAGGCCATCGAAAGAAGAGGATCTGCCCCGTAGGTCAACGGCAAGACAAGTGCGATGAGCATGGTGCCGGTGAGACCGGGAACCGCTCCAACGGTGATTCCGAGAAATGTACCGAGCAGAACTACCCCGATCCCGTATGCACTCAATAGCACGTCAGTCGCTTGACTCAAACCTTCCACTGCGAAGCTACCTCCTGTTCCCACCGCCAGATCGCACGCCTCACATCTCGCGCACCCGATTGCATGTTAGATCCAACTTTTGCCCACTACACTCCCTGTACCGAAGACAAAAGTGTTTTTCTCATGTTGATCAAAACCGCGATTTCTCGTTCGGTCGCTTCATCCAACTCGCGACTCGCCGCAATTGCAGTTTGCTCGATCTGAGACGCGCTTCGAGACCCGACGATGGCACTTGTCACCACCGGCAAACGCAAAACCCAGGCTATGGATAATTCGGCAACGGTCCAACCGAGTCTCGTTGCAATTTTTTCAATGCTCTGCACGAACCTCAAATTGATTTCCAACTGGGGAGACTGAAATCGAGGATCACGACGACGATGATCATTTTCGGCAAGCGAAGAGGCGCGTTTCGCATCAAAAGCGCCGGTTAACAATCCTTTCCCCATCGGGCTGTAGCAAACCACACCAATCCCCTGATCACCGCAATACGGCAGCACGCTCTCCTCCGCTTCGTCCGCGATCATACTATAAGGTGGCTGAGAAGACTGAATCGGGTTGATTCCCTGCAGACGTTGCATCTGAGATGCCGAATGGTTGGAGACGCCGACGTAGCGAACTTTCCCCTGCTTTTGAAGTTCCAACAAGGTTTCCCAGCCTTCCTCAATTTGCTCATCCGGCTCAGGCCAATGCATCTGATAAAGATCGATGCATTCAACCCCCAATCGTTGAAGACTCGCCTCGCACTCGTTGATCACACTTTGACGTATCAATGACTTTCCGATGGTTCCATCGCCGTTATCAATGCGTCCGCACTTCGTTGCGATCAAGGGTCGATCCTCAGCAGCGATTGAAGCTAATGCTCGGCCGACCAATTTTTCACTTTTCCCAAACCCGTAAACCGCCGCCGTATCAATCCAATTAATACCTAGATCAACCGCTCGATGAATCGTTTCAATCGCATCGTGTTCATCCTGCTCGCCCCAACCAAACGGCCAGTCGCCACCACCAATGGCCCAGGTTCCTAAACCGATCACACTGACCTCTGGTCCATCGATTCCAAGTTGCCGTCTTTGCATGGAGCCACCTTTTTTTCTCAACGTGATTACACCTCAGTGGTCTGGCGCTAAAAGAACCCACTAAACAATATCCCTACCACCTCTCTAGCAGGAATCTGGTTTTCGCCAAAACACGAGAACAATGCCGAACCTTTGTCGTATGGTTGTACCTGATCAGCTGTGGTTCGACAGCCTTTAGGTGAAAGAACCATGTTTGATCTTGGAAAATAATGCTCAAGGTAACCAAACAAACCGAGCGTGAAATCAAGCTGAAAACATGTCGCCAAAAGGCATATATTGCTAGCCTAACCTTTCGCACGAAGCTGCTTTTTGATCTCCCTCAATCGCTCAGCAAGTTTCAGCTCAAAACCGCGGTCAACGGGCCGATAAAACGAACGATCCACGCCAAGATAATCCTGCGCAGCAACGCCTGATTCCGTGTCGTGTGAATATTGGTAGCCAACGCCGTGCCCAAGTTCTTTCGCGCCTCCGTAATGAGCATCACGCAGGTGCATCGGCACTGGTATCAAGCTACCCTTTTGCACTTCTTGTCGTGCCTCCCCTATCGCAAGGGTCGCGGCATTACTCTTGGGAGCAAGTGCGAGGTAGGCAACGGTTTGACTCAGAGTCAGTTGGCACTCGGGTAACCCGACCCACTCACATGCCTGCATCGCGGCGACTGCAAGGACCAAAGCCTGCGGATCTGCATTTCCGATATCTTCGCTGGCAAGGATAACAAGTCGGCGACAAAGGTACCGAATGTCCTCACCCCCCTCGAGCATCCTCGCTAGCCAGTACAATCCCGCATCCACATCACTGCCGCGAATACTCTTAATCAAAGCACTACTCAAATCATAATGATCGTCACCGGTCGCGTCGTACCCACCCAAACGCCCCCCCAGTGACTCGGCTGCAGCAACTAAATCGACGCACTTAGCATCTTTCGCGCAGCTCATCACTGCAATCTCGAGCGCCGTCAACGCGCGCCGTGCGTCGCCTTCACATGCCTCCGAAAGATGACGCATCGCATCGTCATTCACCGTGATATCGATTTTCCCAAGCCCACGATCACCATCGGATAAAGCGCGAGACAAAAGCTTGTGGATATCTTTGGCGTCAAGTGACTGCAACTGAAACAATTGACTTCGGCTTAGCAAAGCTGCGTTCACAGCAAAATATGCATTACTGGTTGTTGCACCAATGAGCGAAACGATACCAGACTCTACGTCGGGCAATAATGCATCTTGCTGACTCTTGCTGAATCGATGAATCTCATCAATAAACAAGATCGGTCGCACTCCCCCCGAAGCGACAACGTCCTGAGCCCATGCGAGCACTTCGCGTACGTCTTTCACTCCGCTTGAAACCGCACTCAGCGTTCGCATCTCTGCCCCTACAGCGCGCGCGATCAAATTAGCAAGCGTGGTTTTCCCTGTACCTGGAGGTCCACTGAGAATGATTGAACCAATCCGTTTGGCATCAATCATGCGTCTAAGTAATTTACCATCGTCTAGCAACTGTCGTTGCCCCACAAACTCATCGAGGTCGCGCGGTCTCATTTTTGCAGCCAACGGTTGTGATCGAGAGAGGTTATCCTCCTCCATTTCCGCGAACAAAGAACTTGGCTGATCAGCCATGATTCAGTCACCTCTCCCCATGTGTAGCAAGTGGATGCAAAATGAACGATCGTTACAACATCGAATTTGCATACCGAAGCAGTCCTCACCGACGAGGATACCGAACACCGCAGTCGACTCAATGCTCCATCTTTGAATGATGTTCGTTTTAGGCGAGCGAGTTGAGATAAGCAATCACGGTCAACTGTGAATACACGTGAATGTCTCGGCACCAACAAGTCAACGCAAACCTGCGAGAAAGCGTGCGCGGCGAATCGCCGGAAGGGCGTCGCCTCCAACAGAGACAGTCAGAGCCACTTAGCAGCCGGTAAACGCTAGAAACAGCGTTCAGAGTCTCAAATGAACCAGTCAGAGACGGCTACAAATTTGCAGAATAAGCATCCAAGGATTTACGGCAGTCTAAGGCAACTTTTCCCTAGGGATTTGCTGTGTTTTCTTGGTGATTCCTTTGAATCAGCTTTACTTGGTCATGCTGATCCACCTGCTCTTTGACCAAGTGCCGGATGAGCCAAGGTAACGGATTGGTTGCCCCGGTTGATGCCTGATCCGTTCTCTGGCCGAGGGTGCAGGACGCATCGCCAAACGATTGATAATGTCTCATCGTATTACTCTCTCGAGAAGATGCCGATTGTCCGCAATCGGAACAACGAATCGTGGCTTACAATCCGCCATACCGCCTGATTATTTTTCGAGAAGCTAAGAGAAAATCGGCGGCTTGTGCGGGTTTCGCCAATCTGAATCCCCCCATTGATGCAAAAAACACAAAATCCCTGTTCGCGGGTCCCTGCGATACCAACTACACGCACAGCCCAACCTCCACGGGTCCGCTTCGGCCCCAAAATCAGCCGCAACACGGGAACCACTCAAAAAAAACAATCGCAAATTACACTTCCATCCATGCCTCTCAAGCTAGGCCACTGAGTGAAGAGTCGCTTTCTAGTTCATCACGCCATCCACGCCAGTTGGCTGATCACACCGCTCGCAATCTTGACACGAATTTGAAAAGCATTCAGGTGTTATGCGATAAAAGCTTGATGGCACCTTTCCATAACGCACTTTCGTTTTCCACAACCTGCACCTAACCCCTGCGCGGCAAATACCAACCCCGAAGCCGATAGCGCCACCTAGAGATCGGCCAAGCATCTTCGTAACATGCAGGCATACAGACTGCGGTTAGTACTTTTTACTGTCTAACGCATCACCTACCGCAATCACGATCCAGCCAACTGCACGCAAGTCAACCATGAAACGTCCGCTACTGTTCCGATTGAATGGAATCTCTGTTGTCGAAATACGAGGAGAAGACGCAAGCACCATCGTTCACAATCTCACCACCCAAGCGATTCGGGACATGAAGCAGGGAGAGACAAGAGAAACGTTCGTCACCGACGTCAAAGGAAAGACCGTTGGCCATCTGATGGTTCAGCGAGACCTCGATGCGATCCGCCTTGCTGGACCGTTGGGCCAATCCAACCAGGTTGCGACCCATATCGACCGCTACATCATTCGCGAAGACGCACAAGTATCCATCCTTGATGGCCAATATAACGGTCTGGTTGCCAACCCAGAACTCGCAACTCAGCTTCTAGGCCGCAATGCTGGTGCGATAAAGGCCGATGATCAGGTATTGAATGGCACCCACCCAAACACGACTGCATCAATCAAGGTCAACGGCCAATCCATCCCCGCGATCACAGTCGCTTGGGCCGGCAGGGAATCGCTGCTTCTGTTGACAACCTCAGTTGATGCAGACATCGTGGCACAATCAATTGCCGATGAATACCAATGCCAGGTCGAAGATGAAGAAAGTTTCCATCAAGCAAGAACGCTCTGTGGATTCCCTTGGTTTGGTGTCGACCTCAACGAAAGCAATCTTCCTCAGGAAGCTGACCGTGACAGGGAGACGATTTCATTCACCAAAGGCTGTTACCTGGGGCAAGAAACCATCGCGAGGCTAGACGCGATGGGTCAGGTACAAAAAAAGCTGGTACGCTGGAAAATCACAGGAGGTGAACCGTGTAGCGGATCGACCGTCGAGTCGGAGGGAAAAGTCGTCGGACGTTTGACCAGTGTCGCAAAAACCGAAGACGGTGTTTTTGCAATTGGACCAGCGCGACGAACTCACTTTGAATCAGGCAGCACCGCCGTCGTGGTCGATGAGGTCGACAGCAACAAAGCAGGGACTGCCGAGCCAATGATTGCGACGGTTCAGTAACGCTTGCTTTTTATGTCACTGCACCAGTCGCGACGCACGAAACATTCGAAATCAAGTGTACGGCATAAGGCACAAAAAGACACAATCGTCGCCATCATGATTGAGGCATACCAACGCGAGAAGCCTACCAAGTGACACTTCGGCCGAATGGGTTTACCTTGATTCATGCGGTCGCCGTGATCGCTGCAAACGCTCTCTTACCGCATCGGCCGATCCAAAGCCTTACCGGATTTTCGCCGCAGGTTCGGTACCGCTTAACCAGGACTGCGGGGTCGTGATCCGTGCCGCGTACTTTCACTGTCTCCGCAAAGCAATTTCGGCTCCGAAGCTCCTTTCTGAGCTTGCGGTCATCACACGCACCAACCCAAA
>Ga0181559_10001476_pt1 | contig 23031 bp, 16 predicted proteins | sample 011ome_21_FD_133752 | JGI IMG/M metagenome (GOLD analysis project Ga0181559, IMG submission 133752) | Coastal salt marsh microbial communities from the Groves Creek Marsh, Skidaway Island, Georgia - 011508AT metaG (megahit assembly) | ecosystem: Environmental > Aquatic > Marine > Intertidal...
ACAGCCCCGGCGGCGGCGGCGCCGCGGGCCGCGAGAACCCGCGCTCGTTCTGGGAGAAGACGCTCGGCGCGGGCGGCGGCGTCGGCGCCGCCGCCGCCGCGAGCCCCGCGGCCGCGCCGAGGACCTCCGGCGGGTTCTACGACGCGACCACCGAGGGGCCCGGGCGACGCGCGAGCGGCGACCGCTACGCGTTCGACACGCTCGACGCGACGAATCACGACGCGTTGGACACGCTGGGAAGCGACGAGCCGGACGCGCATCAGGACCTCTACGACGCCGCGGACGCGGCGCTGAGACGCGCGGACCCGCCGCGGTGGGAGGAGGAGAGTGGTCGGTTGTACGCCGCGAACCCGCCGAACGCGGCGTTCCCGAGCCGACGCATCTCCGCGGGGGCGGAGAAGAAAAAGGCGTCGGGGTCGCGTCATCGGGAGTACAGTACAAAATCCTCCCGCGACGCCGCGCGCGAGGAGCGGAAGAGACTCGCGGCCGAGCGCGCCGAGCGCGAGTCCTTCGCCGCCGCGTACGCGCTCGATGATGATACGCGCGCGAGAGACGGAGGAGACGACGCGAGGGACGTCGCGAGGGACGACCGCGCGAGGCGATCGCCCACGATGTGGGACACGCTGCACTCGCAGCAGAGCGAGATCGAACACGCCGCGCCCGAAGCCGACGAGCACAAGATGACGAAACTCTCCATCGCCGCGGCGGAGGATCGGCTGTCGTGGAAGCTCGAGAACGGCGCGCTCGGGTGCGGCGGCGGCGGCAGCAGCGCGGCGATGCTGGACCGCATCGGCGACCCCCCGGAGCGACAGAAGGAGTACGTCGACGAGGCGGAGCTGGAAGACTTCGCGGAGAGCGCCGGAGAGCGCGCGCGGATCGGGATCGGCTCGGGCGCGTATAACTGGACGACGCTGGACGCGACCAACGAGTACGACGAGCGCGCGGCGAACAGGGGGCTCGCGAGCGAGGGCGTCGCGAAGACGAACGCCGCGCACGATGGCGCCGTGCGCGCGCGCGTGGACCAGCTGTGGAAGCTGTCGAGTTCGTATTTACCGTCGGACGTGCCGTCGATTCAGCGGAGCCTCGTGAAACACGTGGAGTACACGCTCGCGCGGCGGCGGTACAAGTTCGACCGGAACTCGTTCTACCAGGCCACCGCGCACTCGATCCGCGACCGGCTCATCGAGCGGTGGACGGACACGCAGCAGTTCTACGCGTCGAGGGACGGGAAGCGGATGTATTACCTATCTCTCGAGTTCCTCGTCGGCCGGTCGTTGGGAAACGCGGTGAGCAACCTGGGCCTGCGCGGCGCGTACGCGGACGCGCTGCAGCAGCTCGGGTACGATCTCGAGAGCATCGTCGCGCAGGAGCGCGAGCCCGCGCTCGGGAACGGCGGGCTGGGCAGGCTCGCGTCGTGCTTCATGGACACGCTCGCGACGTTGAACTACCCCGCGTGGGGATACGGGTTGCGGTATAAATACGGGATGTTCGAGCAGAGAATCGTGGACGGGAAACAGGTGGAATTTCCGGATTACTGGCTCACGCACGGCAACCCGTGGGAGGTGGAGCGGCTGGACGTGAAGTACCTCGTGCGCCTGTACGGCCAGGTGAACAACTACGTGGACGAGCGAAGTGGGGAGACGAGGTATCGGTGGGAGGGCGGCGAGGTGGTCGTCGCCGTCGCGTACGACACGCCCATCCCGGGCTACGGCACGTACAACACCAATAACATGCGTCTGTGGTCGAGCAAACCGAGCCACGAGTTCGATCTCGCGTGCTTCAACGCGGGGAATTACTACGGCGCCGTGGAGGCGAAGGAGCGGTGCGAGAGCATCACGAGCGTGCTGTACCCGTCGGACGACAACGACGCCGGGAAGGCGTTGCGGCTGAAGCAGCAGTTCTTCTTCGTCAGGTGCGTTCTGTGCGAACGTTTCGTTTTTCACCCGTCGCCCGGTTTCAACACTCGATCGCGTTTTATTCAACTGACCGATGAACGTATCATATTTTGTATGGAACGACCCTCAGCGCCACGCTGCAGGACGTCTTGCGTCGGTACAAGAAACGCGTCGCGCCCGGGCGGACGCTGAAACACCTGCCGGAAAAAGTCGCGATCCAGCTCAACGACACGCACCCGTCCATCTCCATCCCGGAGCTCATGCGGTTGCTCCTGGACGACGAGCTGCTCCCGTGGGACGACGCGTGGGACATCGCGAGGATGACGTTCGGGTACACCAATCACACGATTCTCCCGGAGGCGCTGGAGAAGTGGCCGGTGCCGATGCTCACGGAGCTCCTCCCGCGGCACATGCAGATCATCTACGAGATCAACCACCGATTCTTGCAAGAGGTTGACGCGATGTGGCCCGGGGACACGCAGAAGCTCGCGGCGATGAGCATCATCGAGGAGAGCACGCCGAAGATGGTACGGATGGCGCACTTGGCCGTCGTCGGCTCGCACGTCGTCAACGGCGTCGCGGAGATTCACACCGCGCTCGTCAAGACGCGGCTCTTTCCCGAGTTTAACGAGATGTATCCGGGGAGGATAAAAAACGTCACCAACGGCGTGACGCCGCGGCGGTGGATCTTGCAGGCGAACCCGGCGATGAGCAGCATCTTCACGTCCATCTTGGGGCCCGGGTGGGTGAACGATCTGCGACGGTTGGAGACGCTCAAGCCGCTGGCGCGAGAGCCGAGCCTGCAGCGGCAGTGGACGCACGCGAAGCGGTTCAACAAGGAGCGGCTCGCGGCGTGGATCAAGGCGAACATGAACGTCGACCTGATGCCGAACGCGGTGTACGACATGCAGGTGAAGCGGATACACGAGTACAAGAGGCAGATGCTGAACATCTTGGGCATCATTCATCGATACGCGACCATCGCGAGCGCGAGCGCGGAGCAGCGAAAGTCGATCCAGCCGCGCGTATGCATCCTCGCCGGGAAAGCCGCGCCCGGGTACGAGATCGCGAAGAAGATCATCCAGCTCGCGTGCGGCGTCGCCAAGGTGATCAACAACGACGTGCGATGCGCGGGGCGTCTGCAGGTGGTCTTCATCCCAAACTTCAACGTCTCTCTCGCGGAGCTCATCATCCCCGCGTCGGACGTCTCTCAGCACATCTCCACCGCCGGCATGGAGGCGAGCGGCACGGGGAACATGAAGTTCGTCATGAACGGCGGGCTGATCATCGGGACGTTGGACGGCGCCAACGTGGAGATCGCGCGCGCGGTGGGGGAGGACGACGTGTTCGTGTTCGGCGCCACCGCGGACGAGGTGGCGGCGTTGAGGAGCTCGATGCACAAGCGAGAGCCGCGGATCGACGAGAGGCTGGCGCGCGTGTTCCGCATGATTCGCTCCGGGGTGTTCGGGTCGGCGGATAACTACGAGAGGCTCTTGGACGGACTGACGCCGTCGAAGGATTTCTATCTCTTGTGCCACGACTTCCCGTCGTACTTGGACGCGATGGACGCGGCGGACGCGGCGTATCGCGACAAGGACGAGTGGACGGCGAAGTGCATCAAAGCCGCGTGCTCGATGTGGGCCTTCTCGAGCGATCGCACGATACGCGAGTACGCCAGGGACGTGTGGGGGATGGAGCCGCAGCCGTTTAACCCGCCGCACCACGCGCGCACGCGCGCGAGCGTCGACGGCGGGAGTCGACGGCTGAGCTTCGACAAGCAGATGCACACGACCATCGGCGCGTGAGAAGGTTACAGGTATTTGTATCCGTGTTGTTTTCGATTCGAAAGAGCACCCCGCGACGCGTCATTCGTCGCCGCCCAGCGCCGCGAACGGGTTCGACGGCGCGGTTTTCTTCGCCGCGGGCGCGGACCTTCCCCCGCCCTTCGCGGCTTGCGTCAGCCACCCCGACGAATTCCCGCCGCCGCCGTCGCCGCCGGACGCCGCCTTTTTCTTAGCCGGCGCGGGCGCCTTTTGCGTGAACAACACCGCTCGGCACTCGTCCTCGAACCACCCTTTATCCTCCCCTTCCAACGCCGCGATGCGCTCCTCGATCTGCGGCTTCTTCGCGAGCTTCGCGACGTCCGCCCCCTTCAGCAACTTCCCTCCCGAAGCCTTCTCGAGCGCCTCCAAAGCCTTGAGCTCCGCGCGCAAATCGTTCAGCTCTCTCTCGTTCGCCATCGCGTACACGATCGGCTTGAACGACGCGATCGCGTCCGACTTCTCGATCAATTGAACGCGCTTCCCCTCGAGCGTCTCTCGCTTCTTTTGCTTCCCCTCCGCGTCCGCGGTCGCGATCATGACGTCGAGCTCCTCGAGCTTGGACGCCAGGTCACCAATCATCGCCTTCTGCTCGCCCTTCGTGAGCCGCCCTTTGCTCACCATCTTCTCGAGCTCCGCGTTCAGGTGGTCCACCTTGGACGAGACGTCCACCATGCTGTCGTACATCTCTTGCTCTTGCTCCGTGAGCCTCTGCTGCTCCACGAGCATATTCTCGAGCTGCTCCAGCGCGCTCTGAAGCACGCGCATGCGTTTGAGGAGCGCGCGCTTTTGCGAAAACGACGGCACGTTCATCGCGACGAGGTCGATAAACTCCTCGAACGTGCACGAGCAGCACTGATACTCGGGCGACCGCGCGTTCCCGCCGCCGGTTCGATCCCCGCCGCCGTTAACGCCGTCGCCGTCGCCGCCCGCGGACACGATCTCCACCTTCGGGAACACGTGCAGGTACTTGAGATCCTTGTCCGTGTCGTGCTGGTACTTGTACGTCCCCGCGCACTCCGCGCACGCGCTCGCGCCGCGGTCCTCCTCCAGGCCCGCGGCGCGCAGCGCCTCGGTGAAGTGCTTGAGCATGTCCGGGTCGTACTTGGCGCGCGTCTTCTTCCCGCCGCCGATGACGAACTTGCACGCGACGTACGACTTCGCCGGCAGCGTCGTCCCGAGGCACGAGCCGACGAGATCGTGCAGCCAACCGGGGGTGAACCCGGCGAGGTCGTACTGCTCGCTGTCGCCGTTCGACGCGTTGAGCTTGATCTCGTCGATGAGCGCGGACGCCATGACGGAACTGGTCGGGCGCGGGCGGGCGGCGCCGACGTCGGCCTGCCCACGACGACGACGCGCGGGGGGGGCGGGGGGATGTGACGCGCGGCGTCGACGCATCTTTCTCGAGTCTTCTCGCCGGCGAACCTTCGTCGAGAAGTACGTGCTGTAACGTTAGGAGTTTTCCGTGGTCTAGTAGTTAGTCGTCGTATGTACATCGCGTTAAATCCCCTCCCTCCCTCTCTACGATACCCGCCCACCCTCTTCTCTCCTCTCTCAACACGACGTCCGTCCGTCACACCATCGAGTGCACGATGACGTTCCGCTCCGCGTCGTGCGTGAACCGCGCCGACGCGAACGCGGGGGAGCCGTAAAACCGCGTCAAGTCTTCGACGCCGTACTCCCTCGCCTTGTCCTCCAACAGCTTGCATCGCACCGTCGTGGTCCCGCCCTGCTGCGACTCGCTGTTCGCGCCGCCGCCGCTCGCGGTATTGTTCGCGGTGCCCGCGCCGACGGAGTCCCAGTAGTTCATCTCTCTGACGATGTCGCGCAGGATGTTCAGAAGGAGCTGATCGTAGTCGCGGTGGAAGTGCGTGTACCGCGCGAACTTCTTCCCCAGCGCCTTTTGCACGGAGAGCTTCTGCGTCCCGATAAAGCTCTGGAGCATCACCGCGATCGCGGCGTCGATGTCTTCGCTGCTGACGTGTTCGGACAACCGCATAGACGCCCTCGCCTCGGACATGCGGATGATGGACTCGACGTGCCGCACCGCGACGGGCATGCCCTCGCGCGTGACCGACTCTCTCCTCAGTTCCGCGTACACCTGCGAAATTTTCGGAAGGTCGCCGCTGCTGAGCTTCGGTCGCACGAACCGCTTCGCGTACGCGATGTACTTCCTCAGCAAGTCCTGCGGGATGAGCTCCACGTCCGGCGAGTCGTCCGGAACGTCGGTCAGCGACCCTTTGAAAACGTCGCCCAGAGGCTCGTCCGGGTCCCGATCCGGATGCGACTTGAAGTGCGACCCGACGATGAACTTGGCCAGTCGCTCGTCCAGCACCGGGTCGACGATATCCTTCACGACGCACATGATGTCGAACCGCGATAAGATCGGGTCCGTGAGCTCGACGTTGTCGCTGAACGTGCGCGAGCTGTCGTACCGCCCCCCGACCGGGTTCGCGGCCGCCATGACGGAGCACCGCGCTTGCAGCGACGTCACGATGCCCGCCTTGGAGATGGAGATGGACTGCTGCTCCATCGCCTCGTGGATGGAGACGCGGTCTTGGTCGTTCATCTTGTCGAACTCGTCGATGAGGCACACGCCGCGGTCCGCGAGGACGAGCGCGCCGCCTTCCAGGACCCACTCCTTCGTGATGTGGTCTTTGTGCACCGCGGCGGTTAAACCGACCGCGGACGCGCCTTTCCCCGTGGTGTACACCGCGCGGGACGCCGTCTTTTCGACGTATTTTAAAAACTGCGACTTGGCGACCCCGGGGTCGCCGAGAAGCAGGAGGTTGATGTCGCCTCTCAGGCGCGTCTTTCCCTTGACGATCTTCTCCTGTCCCCCGAACAGCGCGAGCGCGATCCCGGCCTTGATGTCGTCGTGCCCGTGAATCGAGGGCGCCATGGACTTGACGATGCGTTGGCACACGCGAGGGTCGCGCGACAGCCTTCGAATCTCTTCCTTGTCCTCGTCCGTGAGCGTGTGCGTCGAATACAGATCGCTCTTTTTCAACAGGTGATTCGCCTCCACGTGCGTGGAGAACACCGGGAACCCGTTCCGCATGTTCAGCGAGTGCTCGTAGTTGTTGGCGTATATGCCGGTGACCACCACCTGGTCCCCCGGCTTGGCGCCGTCGATGAGGTCGTTGAGCATGATGATCTCTTTACTCCGCGGCAGCCGCCCCGCGGGGACGTTCCCGGGCGACTCCTGCAGCGTCATCCGCTGAAAGTTCCGGTACACCGTCCGCTCCGTGTTCACCTTCCACGGGCCTTTGCTCTGGCAGTCCGGGCACGACCCCGGCCTGAGCTCCTCGCCGGCGCCGTTTTGATAGATGGGCCCGACGACGAACCCGCACTTCGAGCAGTCGTACATCACCTCCCTCAACTGCGGAAACACCCCGGTCCGTCGCGTCACGACGCCCTCGATCTTGATCAGGCAGTTCAGATGCGCCTGGCGAATGTCGCGTATCTGATCCATGATCGGCAGCCCCGTGATCCGCGTGAAGATGCGGCCGTGAATGTCCCCGTACGAAGGGTACAGCTTCAGCGCCTCTTGTTTCGCGACTTCGTCGAACATCGCCAACATGTCCGCGGGCGCGTCCGCGACCCACACCGCGAGGATCGGCTCTCTCTCCGCTAAGTGCAGGTACGACACCTCCAACGACTGGCCGTTCGCGACGCACATCTCGCGGATCCTGATCCTGTACACGGGCGCGCCGTCGCCGTCCTTCTCGACGTACTTGCGAAGGAACCGGGAAAACTTTTTCCGAATCTCGCTCTTCGTGCGTTCTGTCGGGGTGGAGTTGAAAGGCGTCAGCTGGAGTTGAAAGGCGTCGAGGGCTGGGATTGAAAGCGAGGAGTGGGCGGAGAGACACGCCGGCAAAAGTCCTTAAGGATCGGCGTTCACCACGCCGACGCGGTCGTATGGGGACCAGTGTGAGGAAGGAGGACGCGCGCACCGCGCGTGATCCACTCCCGCAGCGGGCAGTCGTAGTTTTCGATGTCCACCTCGAACTCCTCCTCGTCTTCCTGCGAGCGTCGCGCGGCGTGGTGTCATCGTGTCAGGTGGACAAACGAGACGCGACGGCGAGGGATGGCGTCGTGTGGTCGCGAAGAGAGCGATCGGTCGGGTCGCGGAGAGAAAAGGGTTCGGGGCGCGATCGATGGAAGGATCGTTCGATCGATGTCGTTCGTTTCGCGGGCCGACCCGCGCACCTCCTCGTCGTCCTCGTCGCGATCCCCCGCGCGTCGTCGCCGCTGCTGCCTGCGCCACTGATCGTCGTCGTCGTCCGCCTCCAACGCCCTCGGCCTGACGCGCCCACCGGTCATCCCCGGCCGCTGACCTTCCCTCGCGTCTCGCTCCTCGAGCTCCGCTTCCGCGCGGAGCCTCGCCTCGAGCTCCGCCTCCGGGTCGTAGTCCTCGGGCGGCTCCGCGATCCCGTCCGCTTCGTACTGATCGAGGTGCGCCATCGGACGGTAATCCCTGCGCGGATGGCGGCGAACGGAGGCGACGACGCGCGGGACGACGTCAGCGCGGGCGGGATGGGGGACGGGGGTTGGTGCGGGGAGGGGGAGGGAGGACAGCAGGGGTGCCAGATCGCGATTTCATTTCCCTCCTCGAGCGCGGAGGGAGAGGGAGAGGGCGCACATCTCTTGGTTCTCGAACAGATCCTCGCCGTCGTCGTCCTCCTCCTCCTCCTCGTCGCTGACGCGCTCGAGGTCCGAGAACGGGTCATCATCGCCGCCGACCGCCGCGTCGTCGCCGTAATCGTCCGCCTCGTCGCGAGGGTCCATCGCGCGCGTCTTCCGCCGCCGACGCGCGATCGGTTCTGCTGCCTTTGGCCGGGCGCGAGCGCTCGAACGACCCGCGACGAAGTTTCAAACGCGAGGCCTCGGCGCGGCGCGTCAGCGCTCACTCCGCCCGAGGCGCCGCGGACGACGCCGCGATGGAGGCGTCCAAGCGCGTCGTGTTCGTGTCCGTCAAGGGGCGGGACGACAGCAGGCCGAGGACGCGAAGGAAGCGCGCGCTGGGGTGCGTCTCGAGCGTCGCGCCGCGTCGTCGTCGCCGCGGGCCGTCCATCGTCGCGCGCGCTCGGTCGTCATTCCTCGGCGACGACGACGAGTCGAACGGCGTCTTCTTCGTCCTCTCTCCTCGTCCCTCGACCGCGTCGTCGTCCGACCCATCGAGTCGCGGGTCGCCCTTCATCGCGTCGTCGCATCGCGCCGCGCCTCGCCTCGCCTCGCCGCTGACCCCTCGTCGATCCCTCCCTCCCTCCCTCCCTCCCTCCCCCGCGTGAGCGAGACCGCGACGTGGGACGAGTTCGTCGCGCTCATCCGCGCGCGCCTGCAGCTGGAGAACGTCCGAGCCATCTACCACGCGTCGACGATGACGCCGCTGACGTCGATGAACGATCTGCAGGACATCGAGGACCTCGTCGTGGACGGCGACGAGGCCGCGAGCGTGTCGATTCCCATTCCCGCGACGTCGACCGGAGGTTCGAACGGAGGCGCCGCGGCGGCGGGCACGGGCGCGGCGGCGAAGGCGTCGGGGAAATCCAAACCCAAGTCGACGCTCCCGAGGCTCGCGCCCAAAGCCCGCGATACCCCGCTCGGACGCAAAGGCCGCGACGGCGAGGACCCGGACGGCGGAGATAAGTACAAGAAGCGCGCCAGCGTCTTCATGCAGTTCGTGCAGAAGATCGCGCCGTCGTGGGGAGGCGCTTTGGAGGCGCAAGACGCGTTGGACGCGTTGGAGAAGGGCGCGAGCCGCGCGGTGCTCGGGACGCCGGGAAGGGTCGGCGGGGTCAAGAGCCGGGGTCGGCGGGGTCGGCGGGGTCGGGACCCGCGGAGTTTGATCGGTGGGCTCGCGATCGCGTGTTCGGTCGCGACGATGGTGTATCTGTACAACAAGTTAGGCGCGGCGACCGCGGCGGCGGGAGGAGGGCCGTAGCACGTGATGAGTTGTTAGGTCACGCGAGCGTAGAATGTTCATCCCTCCGTTCGACGGGCGCGCACTTCGTCGCGCGCGCGCACGGCGAGCGCCATGCGAGCGATGGCGGGCGCGATGGCGGGCGCGGCCGCGATGGCGTCGCCGCTCCGCGGTCGCGTTCGCGGCGCGAAGGCTCTCGCCCTGGCCGAACGCGCGCGGCATCGCGCGAGCGCGTCGTCGTCGTCGTCGTCGTCGTCGTCCTCCTCCTCCTCTTCCGCGTCGGACGCCGCCGCGGCCGCGACCGCGGACGGCGCGGCATCCTGGGAGCGCTTCTACTGCGTCCACTCCGGCAAGGACTTGTCGTCGTCGTCGTCGTCGTCGTCGTCGTCCGCGCCGCGCGCCGCGAGCGTCCGCGCGTTCAAGGACCGGCACTACCTCCGACGCGAGTTCGCCGACCTGATGCCCGCGTCCGTCCTCGCGGACCCCTCCGCGTGGGTCCCGCCGCTGACGCCCTCGTCGCTCCCGCCGCCGGAGACGTCCTCGGAAGACCACAAAGTGATCCTCGAGCTCGGGTGCGGCGTCGGGAACAGCGCGTTCCCGCTGATGCGCGCGAACCTAAACCTGTTCGTGCACGCGTGCGATTGCTCGCCCACCGCGATCGCTTCTCTCGTCGCGAACCCGGAGTACGACGCGCGGCGGTGCCACGCGTTCGTCGCGGACCTCTCCGAGGGGGACGCGCCGCTGCGAGGCGTGATCGGCGACGCGTCCGTCGACGCGGTGACCGGGGTGTTCTTCTTCAGCGCGCTGGACGCGGCGACGTTTCGACGCGTCGTCGGCGAGTGTCGGAGGGCGTTGAAACCCGGCGGCGTCGTGTTGTTCCGGGATTACTCCGTCGACGACGTGAAGAACGGCGGCCGCGCCAGAGGGACCAGAGGGAAGGGAGGGAAGGGAGGGACGCGCGGGGGCGGCGAGGGGGAGGGCGATGGCGAGGGCGAGGGGGAGGGCGGCGATGGCGACGCGGGCGGGTTGGACCTCACCCCCGGGGAAAACATCGGCGGAGACGCGTGGGTGCGTCCGGACGGCACGCTCGCGGTGTTTACGGATGAAACGGCCGTCACGGAGGCGTTTCACTCCGCGGGGTTCACGGGCGAGTGCTGGACCGTGACGCACGAGGTCGTGAATCGGAAGTTGGGCGTGACGATCGTCCGCAGCTTCCTCCAGGGGCGGTTCGTGAAGTAGGCACCTTTTCATCATTAGGTTTCGAGAGAGGTCTCCGTCTCCCCGCCCCGTTCTGTCACACCCTCGCGCGCGATGGCAACGACGTCCTCGCGAGCCCTCCTCCGCGCGTTCGCGGCGTTCTCGCTCTTCGTCGCGACCGCCGCCGCCGCCGACGCCGACCCCACGTGCGGCGCGTCCTCGCCGCCGCCGTCGTCGTCGTCGCCGTCCCTCGTCGACATCACCGCGCCCGTCGACGCGTCGCTCGTGACGTGGGAGAAGGCGGACGGACTCGGCGCGTCCCATCGCGTCCAGTCCTCGTCGCGCGCCGACGGCGACGACGCGAACGTCTCCGAGCTCGCGTTCGGCGCGCACACCGGCACGCACGTGGACGCGCCGAGGCACTTCGCGAGAGACTCCGACGCCGGGATCGAGACGCTGCTTCTGTCGTGGATGAACGGACCGGCGATGGTAATCGACGCGTTCGACGTCCCCGCGCTCACCGCGGAGGCGCTCGCGAGCCTCGACATCCCGCGCGGCGTCGAGCGCGTCGTCTTCCGCACGGACAACACGCGGCGGCGCTTGATGCGACTTCGCGCGTTTCAGAGGGACTACGTCGCGTTCACGGAGGACGGCGCGCGGTGGATGGTGGACTTTAGACCGGACGTCAAAACCATCGGCGTGGATTACGTTTCGGTCGCGGCGTACGACCACCTCGTCGCCGCGCATCGGGTGCTTCTCGAGGCGGGGAAAGTCCCACTCGAGGGGTTGGTGATCCCGGAGGAGAGCGTTCGGAGTGGGTGGTGGCGGCTGCACTGCGCGCCGCTGTTGCTCATGGGGAGCGACGGCGCGCCCGCACGCGCGTGGCTCACCGAACTCGACTGAGGAGTAGACAGTCTGGTCGCGCGTCCGAGGAGTAGACAGTCTGGTCGCGCGTCGCGCGTCGTCTGATCGATGAAATAGTTGTGTAGTCAACATAGCCTCCCTCCCTCCCTCCCTCACTCACTCACTCACGCGCTCACGCGGACGCGGGCACGGACGGTCGCGCCGGCCGCGCGGTCGCCGTCCCCGGCGTCACCGGCTCCCCGCCGGGCGTCGGCGCGTCGTTTTCATCCTTCCCGCCGAACCCGAGCGCTTTCCGGCTCTCTTGGAACCACTGGTTCGGGTGCTGCACGCCCTGCTCGATGCTCTTCCCGCCGTGCACCGCCTCGAACGTCATCCCGCACGCGATCTGGTAGTGCTTCCCCTTCGCCTTGTCGACGATCTCGTTCACTTGTCTCCCCGTGATCTGCAAGCCGCCGAGCGCCGCGCGTAAGCTCTCCTCGCCGAACGTCTTGTACGGACACCCGTGGTGCTCGCCCGGGCCGGGGTTCGCGCTGATGCACTTCATGCACGTGTGCGGGGTGTAATCCACGCGCTTACCCTCCTTGCCGTACGCGTGTCGCACCGCGTACGCGTACTCCTTCTCAAACTTCTCCGCTGGGATTTTCTTGCAAAACTCCGTCTTCCAAAACAGCATCGCCTCCTCCAGGGATAAGCCGATGCCTTTGAGGTACAGCTGCAGCTGCCGTCTGCCCTCGTGCCGAAGGTGGTGCTCCTTCTTCACCATGTTGAACAAGTTCTTCGCGCACAGCGGGAACGATTTCGCGGCGGCGCCGTTGAGGTCCTTGAGCGTGACGACGTCGCCGCCGCCCTCGCCGTTCGCGCCGCCCGCCTTCCCGTAGTCCCTGCCGAGGTACCGCTTCGAGAGCGACAGCACCACGGGCGCGAGCCGCTCCTTTTCCTCGCCCGCGACGTGCTGCGCCCACCGCCTGGACGCGACGACGAGGGCTTTGGACAGCCGCGACCGGAACGTGCCGACGACGAGCGACGCGAGTTGGTCCTGAGGGTCGTTCCATACAAAAAAAGTTCACCGGTCAGTTGAAAGGGGACGCGATCAAAATGTTGAAACCGGGCGATGGGTGAAAAACTTTTGTTTAGAACGCACCTGGGGCACGTACGCCTTGCCTCCGGACATGAACACTCGGCGTCCGCGGACGAGGTCGGACACCTCCTCGAACGGGACGGCGTAGAACCCGGACGCGCCGTTCGCGAGCGCGGCGTTCGCGTCGTCCTTGCGCATCATCCCGTTGAGCGTGTTGTGGAGGTCGGCGCGGACGCGTTCAAACTCTTTCGCGTCGATCGGGTGGTAGTCCAGCCCGTTGTGCTGCAAGAACGCCGCCTGCTGCGCGCCCCTGAGCTGCCTGAAGCGGTGCCGGAACAGCGCGCACTCTTGCGCGAGGAACCACCGTCGAAGCTCCTCGGTCCTGCAGTACGCGAGCCGCAGCGCGAAGTGCGAGACTTCGTCCTTCCTCGTCTCCTCGTCCTCCAGGTGAAGCGATCCGCGCGTCAGGAGCTTGTCCTCCTTCGTGATCAGGAGCTCCATCTCCGCGGGCTTCTTCCCTCGCGAGAGCCCGTCGTCGATCGCTTTCAACACGCGCATGCGCTCGAGCGCGTAGAGCTCGAACTCCTCGAGCGCCACCTCCTTCGACGGCGCGTGCGCGTACATGGAGAGGTTCGTCCGCAGCGCGGCCGGGGATTTGTGCGATCCCGCGCTCCCGGGGGTGCGGCCGCCCTGGCCGAAGGTGGCGAACGCCGCGGCCTTGGCCTGGTCCTTCTTCCCGCCGAATTCGAACGCCATGATGCGTGTCCGTCCCTCGAACGACTCGACGGCGGGTCGTGCGAACGCGCGGGTCGCGTCCGGATCTCTGTCCTCGCGCGTGCCAAATTTCTCCAGCTTTTGAACTTTGAAAAACCGCGCTCATGTATTACGTGTGGTTATGGGCTGCTCCTGTCACATCAGCTGTACGAGTAGGTTCCTCCGAGGTTTCGCGAACCACTATCCCCGAGCGCGAGCACGCCCCGACGACGCCGCCGCCGCGAGGCCATGGAACTTCCACCGCGCAGGGCCAAGCGCGTGCGCTCGATCGAACCCGAATCCGACGACGAGAGTTCGAAAGTCGTCATCGTCGGGCCGCCGTCGGAACTCGAGCGCACGAAGAAGAGACTGGAAGCCACGAGAGCGGAGCTGGCGAGGACAAAGGCGACGCTCAAGACGACGGAGGCGACGCTCCAGACGACGGAGGCGACGCTCGCTCTAAAGACGAAGGTGGTGGACTCGTTCCTTCGACCTCAGCCCGTCGCGTTCGAGGTCGACGGCAACGTCGCGTGCGTCCTGATGTCGCACGTGTCGGACGTCAAGACCCGGCTCGCGCTCGCGCAGGTTGGGAAAGTGTGGCGCCGCGCGTCGAAGGAAGTGGCGTCGCTGCCCGCGTCTCTCGACTTCAGCCGCTGCCGTGGCTCGAAGTGCACTAAAGAGGCGAAGGTTGATCACGTGCATCACGTGCTACGCATCAATGGTCTGGACAAGCTCACCGAGGCGCGTTTCATGAGCCTTCTGCGTGTCGACGCGGGCTCCAACGATACATACCGGGTTTTACTCGGACGGCACCATCACAAAGCGGGGCGGTACAAAGAGGCGTTCAAGTGCTATGAAAGCGCTCTCGCCGCAGGCGATCACAGAGCCGAATACAGGCTCGGTGGATGCTACCGCTATGGTCGTGGCGTTAGTAAGAACGTGGTCATGGCTGTGAAGCTCTTCGAAAAAGGAGATGCTAAAGGTAGTTCCTGTTGCCAATACGAACTCGGCAGGTTATACGAACTCGGCGAAAGCGTCACGAAAGATATGTTCAAGGCGGTCGAGTACTGGAAGAAGGCCGCGAGGAAGGATTCAGCGCCTGCGAAGGAGAAGCTCGCGAGCCTCGGTCACCGATTCTGAAAACCACGCCGCGCAGACGCCCGCGCGAACGTCACGAGCGAACGAACGAACGAAACGCCATGTAATACGATTCGCAATCCGTCTCTATCACCTCGCCGCCGTCGTCGCCTCGCTACGTCCCCGGGTCCGCCGCCGCCGCCGTCGTCGCCTCGCTACGTCCCCGGGTCCGCCGCCGCCGACGCCGACGCCGCCGCCGCGTCTCGCTTCTTCGGATTCTTCGCGCGCATCCGCGCCGCGAGCGTCACGTGCGCGGCGTAACACCCCTCGCACTGCCCGTCCACCCTCTTCACCTTCAGCGGCCGCTTCGGCGCGAACTCGTCCAGCAGCGCGCGCGTCGCCACCGGATCCGTCGCGCGCTCCAACGTCTCCTGCGCTCTCTCTGAGCTCCACGGACACGACGTCGACCGCGCGAGGAACTTCGCCGGGTCCTTCGCGTGCTCCACCTCGAGCGGCGTGGACTTCCTGTTCCCGCAGTCGCGCTCGCCGTTCGGTTTGAACAGCACGGTGAAATCCGTCCACCCCGCCCCGCCGCCGTCGCGACGGTTGACGTTCCGTATTCCGATTCCGCCGCCGCGCCCCCCTCGCGTCGGATCGCCGCACGTGATCCCCGGGCAGCCGATGAACGACGTGCTCCACGGCAGCGCCTGCGCGCACACCGGCTGCACCCGACGCATGCGGCCGTTCACGCTGACGCACACGGACTGCGGGTGGTGCGGCCCGGGGATCTGGTCGACCGGGAGCAGGGGGTCGCCCACCGCGAGCATCGGGTGCTTGCCGTTGACGCCGTCGAGGAGGACGACCTCGGGGGCTCGAGCGCGCGTCTTCGCCCGCGCCGGTCCCGGTCCCGGTCCTTCGCCGTCGCCGCCTCCCCCCGCCGCGTCGATCGACGTTCCGTCTCCACCCTCACCCCCTTCCCCTTCCCCGCCGCCGTCGGCGCGCTTTCTCTTCGCGCGCGCGCGATCGCCGCCGCCGCCGCCGCCCGGTCGCAGGCGATCGATCTCCTCCGCGTCGCTCTTCGTCTTCCGCCGCAACTCGTCGCACTCCGCCGCCAACGCTCTGAGCTCCTTCGCCGCCCTCGCGTGCGCTCTCTGCTCCGCGTGCAGCGCCCGCGTCGCGCGCGCCAGCTCGCCCGCCTTCTCCCTCGCCTCGTCCTTCACGCCCTTCACCGCGTCTTGCACCTCGCCTCTCTGCGCCGTCTTCCACGCGCGCTCCGTGACGCGCCGCGCGTGCTTGGCGCGGTGCGACGCCAACAGCTCAGGCTTTTTCGTGGTAAACGCGCACCCGTCGACGTCGCATCGCAGCGTCTCGGCGCGCGAGTGCATCGCCTTGACGTGGTACGTCAGCGAGTTCCTCGCGCGGAACGTCTTACCGCACCCCGGGTGCGCGCACGCGAACGGCCGCTCGTCCGTGTGCGTGCGCTCGTGCGCGACGAGGAGCTTCCGCTCGTAGAATCGCTTCTCGCATCCGTCGTGCGAGCATTGAAACTTTGGCGCCTCGCCCGAGTGCGCTCTTCGAACGTGCTTCGCGAGGTCCTGCGCCCACGCGAACTCCTTGCCGCATCCGGGGTGCTCGCACGCGACCTTTCCTCTCGGCGGCTTGGACGGCGGCGGGGCGCCGAGCGGTCGCGTCGCCGCGCCCATCATCGGCGGCGCGTGTCCGAGACCGCCGGGGTGACGATGGTGATGGTGATGTTGATGATGATGACCTGGATGCGTCGATGCGCCCGCGCTCGCGAGCCCGAGATCGCCCATCGACGCGAACGGCGGCATCGACGACGGGAGGCCCTGCGCGAAGACGTAGTTGGGGAACATGAACTGGTTCCCCACGCCTATGCCGAACGGCGCGTTGTTGCCGTCCATGGCGGGGGGATTACGCGGACCGGCGAGAGCGCGAGCGCGCCCTCGCGTCCCCGCGCGGACGACACTGCCCGGACTTTCTGTTCAACGTCTTTCCACTCTCCGACGCGACGCGGATAAGGGTTCGGGCATAGCGAGCCGCGCGGATGGCGGCGGCGACGCGCGCGGCGGCGCTCCTCCTCGGAGGCGCGCGCGCGCTCGCGCGGCGCCCGCGGCACGTGCGATGGCGCGCCGTCGCGAGCGGAGGCGGCGACGCGCGAGAGGCGCCGTCGAGAGGCGGACGGACGCGGACGGCGAAGGTCGGCACCGGCGACGACGACGCGTCGCCGCCGTCGTCGTCGTCGTCTCGGAGGCCGCGCCGACGCGTCGCGACGACGTCGCGCCCTCGCGGCGGCGGCGGCGACCCTCCCGGCGAGGCCAGCGCGCACCAGATCGCGTCCCTCGTCGTGTGGCTCAGAGCGCGCGGGGTCGACTTCGGCGACCGCGCGGCGTTCGCGCGCGTGCGCGGCATGGGCGTCGGCGGCGTCGCGACGCGAGATCTCGACGAGGGCGACGTCGTCTTCTCGCTCCCAATGCGCGACGCCACGCCCGCGCGAGCGCCGATCGTGATGACGACTGCGGCGGTGACGGACGTGGACGGGCCGTGCGCGCGGCTCGCGCGCGCGCTCGCGGCCGCGGGGCTCGTCCCTCGCGCGGACGACGACGCGGACGCGTCGTCAGAATCGCCGCTCGGAGGGTCGCGCGAGAGCGACCACGAGTTCCCTCTGGACGCCACGCGGACGTCGCTCCTCGCGCTCGGCGTCCTCCACGAGTCCGCGCATTCGCGCGACGACCCGCCGTCGCACTGGGCCACGTACGTCACGCTTCTCCCGCGTCGCGTCGGGTCGCTGATGGAGTGGGACGAGCGCGAGCTGAGCGCGTTGCAGGGGTCGCGGCACGCGACGCGCGCGCGAGAGAGAATCGCGTTGTTCGACGACGCGCGCGCGAAATGCTTCCCGGCGCTTCTTCGCGCGGACGAATCGCTGTTCGGAGAAGACGAGGCGACGCGGAGGGCGCATGAGTCGCCGCGCGCGTGGCGGTGGGCCGTCGCGACCGTCCTCGCGCGCGCGTTTTACTTCCCAGACGCGAACGAGCACGGTCTGTGCCCCGGATTGGACCTGTTCAATCACTGCTCCGAGGCGGAGAAGTGCGTCGTCGAGGACGGCACCGCGGACGACGAGGGCGACGAGGGCGACGAGGGCGAGGGTAAATACGCGCATAAAGAGGCACCCAGGGTGACGCTGCGCGCGGGCGTCGGCGGCGTCCCCGCCGGGACCCAAATTTTCCACGACTACGCGGACCACGCGCGCGGCGGGTGCCTGCTCGAGTTTGGGTTCACGCACGCTCCGAGCGCCGACGCGGCGGGGAGGGACGGACGCGCGGACCTGCACGCCGTGGACGTGTCGCTGTGGAGCGCACTCATCGAGGGCGATGACGACGACGGAAGGATCGACGAGCGGCTCGCGGCGGCGTCGGACGCGTCGCCGCGGCGATCGCTGACGTACGAGCTCAGCAACGTCTCGCCGCGGTGGGCGAAGGACGGCGGACGGAAGCGCGGGGTGGACTGCGTCCCGATCGACATGATGCGCGCCGCGCGCGCGCTGACGTTGTCTGCGAGCGAGCTCGACGAGGTGAAGTCGGCGAGGGCGTCGCGCGTCGGGGCCCCGGCGTTCGACGCGTCCGCGCCGCTGAATGAGACGCACGAGAAACGGGCGTTACTGGCGATCGCGCGCGCGTGCCGCGTCGAGCGCGCGGGGTACGACGTCGAGGGCGTCGCGGCGACGACGGCGGAGGAGGACGACGCCATCTTAGACGCGCTGCGCGCTCTCGGGGAGGGGGAAGGCGCCGCCGCTCTCGCGATCGACGGTCGACCGGAGCTCTCGTGGTGCGTCCCCGACGACGACGCGGACGCCGCGCGCGAGAGAGCGGAGACGCGGCGCCTCAGAGCGTCGCTCGCCGTGGAGGTTCGACGCGGGGAGAAGCTCTTATTGGAAGAAGTCGCCGCCGCGCTCGAGCGCGAGGCGGGCGCGGAGGATCCCTGACGCGAGCGTACTGTACTTACTGTACTTACTTCTCGCGGTGTTCGTATTCGCGTTCGCGTTCGCGTTCGTCGCCGCTCAGCACTACGTCGTCGCGCCGTACGACTCGTCGTCCCCCCCCTGAACCTGGTCCGTCGCGACGCTCGCCCGCCTCTTGTGCGTCGCCTTTGGCACGTTCAGCGTGACCCCTCTCCCGAGCACGAACGGAATCTTCCCTTGCGAAGACAGCCGCACGATCGCCGGCGGCTGCAGCCACGGCTCGCCGTCCACCTGCACCGGCAACGCCTCTCTTAACTCCAACTCCACGACCCGCCCCTGCGCGAGCCGGTGCGAGTGCGCGAACCCCATCCGTATCGCGCTCAGGTGTCCGACGCCGTACGTGGCGACCACCTCGACGAGCCCGTCGCCGATGTTGGGTTCGACGTAGTCGCGAAGCTCGTCCGCGCTCGACGGCTGCCCGCATCCGAAAAAGTCGATCCCCGTCGCGGAGGAGTGAATGTTGAAGCACTGGATCGCGCGCGCTCGCGATGGCACGGCCACCTCGACGCCGTCCACGCGAAGCGTGACCACGCCGGGGCGGATGTATTTCCGGCGCGAGAGGAGCTCCGTGATGCCCAGCCACGCGTGTCCGGCGACCACCTTGGTGACGCTGTCGGAGGGAGTTGAAAGGCGTCGGTCGAAAGGCGTCAGGGTGGAGTTGAAAGGCGTCGTAGGGTCGAGCGTCGTTGAAAGCGAGGGGTGGGCGGAGAGAAACGACGGGAAGAAAAGTCAAAGTCCTCAAGGAATGAAGTTCACAACGCGAACGGATTCGTACGGGAAGCAGTCTCGAAAGGAGTCTCGCTCACCTGTCGGAGCACGCGGGGGTTCGCTCGCGGAGTTGGTGGAACTGCATCGCGATCGACGCGTCGAAGCCGACGCTGAAGAAGCACACGGACGTCTTCGTGACCGCGCCGACGACGTCGTCGCGAAGCTCGTCCGCGTCGGACGCGGAGTCGTCTCGCGACTCGTCTTCATCGCTGGAGTCCGCCTCGAAGCCGAACCCGGCGGCGTCGAAATCGATCGAGTTTCCGATGGACGCTCTCGATCGAACCTTGCGACCGAACCCGACGCCGTTGATCGCGGGGCCGTGGAAGTCGCCGCCGCTGAGGACGCGCTGAATGCTTCGCCGCTCGCTGCTCCCGCCGCGGTCCGCGGCGGCGGCGGCGTTGGACCGGTCGCCGCGCGACGACGACGACGACGACGACGCGCGTTTGCCGCGCGCCCCGCTCGAGTCAAAATCCCCTCTTCGGTCCCCGTCCCCGCCGCCGCCGCCGCCGCCGCCGTTCGCGTCCCTCCCGTGACCGCGATGATTCTTCTTAAGCTTATCCGTCTTCATCGCCTTCGCTCCCGGGGGCGTCATCGGCGGCGGCGCGAACAGCGGGTCGGGCAGGTGCGGCAGATCGTCGCTCTCCATCGCGATCGCCCTCGCGATGTCGTGCGAGTACCGCACTCGCTCTTTACCTCGTCCGCCCTTCCTTCCCGGCCGCTCCGGGCTCTCCGCGATCGCTCGAAGGCTCGGCCGCGAGTTCGAGTTCCGCATCCCGCCGTCGCCGTTCGAACAGTCGCCGTAGCCGCCGTGTCTCTCGCCGGATCGCGCGCCCGCGGCGTCGCCCTCCTCTACGCCGTCTTCCAGGTACGAGTTTAACGTCACGACGCTGCCGAATCCGACGCCGTTTTCCCCGAACCCGCCTCTCCTGTGTCCGGCTCCGCCGCGCCCCAAGTCGCCGCCTCCTCGCGGCGACGCGAGCGCCTGCCCGCGCTCGAGCTGATCGTGCCCCACGCGCATTGGCGTCGCCTCCCACAGCCACGAGTCCACGCCGACGACTCTACCGCCGGCGACGTCGCGCGCGAACGTCGCTAAACTTTCCGCGCCGGTGAACGTGCCGCCCCAGCCGGTGACCCTCGCGAGCTCGTTTCCGGTGCCTAACGATAAAACGGCTATCGGTGGAACGTTTTTTGTCCCCGCGCGCCGCGACGCCTCCGCGACGAGCTCCGCGACCCACGACACGGTGCCGTCGCCGCCCGCGGCGACGAACCGTAAGCCGTCGCCGCCGCGGTGCGCTCGGACCATCGTCGCGAGCGTGGACATGAGAGCGTCGCGTCGTTTGAGGTACTCGTCCAGGTATATCACGCCGCACTTCGCCTCCGCGAGCTTCCGCGCGAGCGTGATGCCCTGAGACGGGAGGACGAGAGAGAGGGAGAGGGGGAGGGGGAGGGGGTGGACCGCGTGCGGCGGGGTCAGCGGCGAGGAGAGCGAAGGGCGCGGCGGCGAAACTTTTTCTGTTTCTTTCGGGGAGACGGAACGAAGAAGGATGGATGAAAGCGCGGCGAACGACGCGCGCGCGTCGAGGTTGCCGCGGACGCACCATCTGCGAGCCGCTGCGCTTGTTCACGATGACGACGATTTTCTTCGTGGGGACGCACGACGGCACCGCGTCGTCTGCGGCGTCGTCCGAGCCCTTCTCCTTGCTCGGGGAGCATCCGAGGACGTCTCTGAGGAACCACATCGTCGACGCTCCTCCGGAACGTGGCTAACGAACAAACTCCGGCGCGGGGCTGAATGCGCCGCGCGCGCCGCCGCTACGACGCGCCGGGTCCGCTCGACGCGACCGCGCGACCTTCCCCGCGATGCTCGCGCGACCGCGAAACGCGGTCGCGGGATCGCGTCGACTCGAGGCCTGCGCGCGAGAGAGGTCAATGCCCTCGTTGTTGGTTCGCGGGGACTCTTGGTTGCCGCCGTCGCGCCAGCCGCGACCGGATCTCGCGATCTCGGCGGGGCAAAATTGCATTTTTCTTTTTTTGCTTTCGATTTCACCGTACGTCGCTTTCAAGGAATGCTCGTCATAGCGGTGATCTTGCCGATGAAATTGCCTTTGAAAAAGGCCGGTAGCTTCTTGTCGTCGCGTGGGGCCAGCGGTCGGCGCCCGCTCGACGCGACGATCTCGATCACTTCCGACGCGCGCGCCGCACGCGCGACAGCCGCGCGGACCGACGACGGAAGAGGCGACATGTCGAGCTTGCGGCTCGTCGCGCGGGCGTGCGCGCGCCGCGCGCATCTCGCGCGCGCGATGAGCGGCGCCTCGAGCGCGGGCGGCGAGCCCGGCGCGCGCGCGCGCGACGCGTCGTCCTCCGAGGGAGGCGACGCGTCGGCGGCCGATCGCGGCGACGATCACGCGAGATCACGCGGATCGACCGCTGCCGCGGCGGAGTCGTCGTCGTCGTCGTCGTCGTCGTCCAAATCGTCTTCGTCCGAATCCGAGCCCGGGACCGCGGGCGCGGCCGCGGAGGACGCCGCGCGCGCGGCGAGAGAGGCCGCGGGGAAGTTCACGTCCTGGGCCTCGGGCGCGGCGTCGCGAGCGAGGGAGGCGTCCGGCGGCAAGATCCCGCCGCTCCCGCCGCGCGCGAGCTCCGCGATGCAGACGATCGCGAACGCGTTCAAGGAGGAATACCGCCTCGCGATGATGGACCCGGGGGACGCCGCGGAGGAGCGACGGAAGCAGCGCCCGGGGTACGTCGCGCCGGGGCCGATGGAGGAGGGCGACGGCACGACCGCGGTCGCGGTCCGAACGCAGACCAAGTCGACGTTCGCCAAGGGATGGGAAGCGATCGCGACCAAGACTGGGCTCACGTCCGTCTTCTCGAAACTGCAAGGGCTGAAGCGCACGCCGGCGTATCAGAAGACCGAGGACGCGCTCGAGGACCTGAGGGAGCGGTGGGAGACGTCGGAGAACCCGATGGTGCACAAGATCCAGGACTCCGTGGACGGCTTCTTCCAGGAGACGGAGCAAGGCGAGGCGTACCGCGCGATTCGCGCGCGGGCGCCGACGTTCAACATCAACGATTTTCTCGCCGAGGTGCGACGAGACGTGCCCAAGATTCTCGGCGCGTACCTCAAGGGCGACGTCGACGCGCTGGCGATGACCAATGTGAGTAACGAGATGATGGAGCGGATGAGCGGGCAAATGCGCGCGTGGGAGGCGGAGCAGAAGTTTGTGGATCCGCGCGTCCTCCACCTCGGCGACGTGGAGCTCGTGGAGACGCGGATGATGGAGGGCGCGCCGCTCGTCGTGACGCAGTTCCAGTGCCAGCAGATCAACTGCGTGAGGGACGCGAGCGGAGTGATCGTGGAGGGCGCGGAGGATGATATACAGGCGGTGCATTATCTGTGGGCGATGCAGCTCGTGGATAAGGAGCTCGTCGCCGCGGACGGACGGAAGTACGTCGCGCCGACGTGGGTGCTGCGAGAGATGATGCTGCGGGGGATGATGGCTGTGGCGGCGTGACGCGACCGACGCGGGATGCGAAGCGACGCGACGTTTCGTGTCGTTTCGTTTCGTGTCGTCGCCGCGCGCGCGCGTTCTTCGTGGCGTGGCGTGCGCGCGCGC
>Ga0181559_10001506_pt1 | contig 22832 bp, 18 predicted proteins | sample 011ome_21_FD_133752 | JGI IMG/M metagenome (GOLD analysis project Ga0181559, IMG submission 133752) | Coastal salt marsh microbial communities from the Groves Creek Marsh, Skidaway Island, Georgia - 011508AT metaG (megahit assembly) | ecosystem: Environmental > Aquatic > Marine > Intertidal...
AAGGGGCGGGCGCATTTTGGCTGGATGGGCGTCGTTACAGTTCGGAAGATGCAGGTGACAGGGGTATGGAGCTGCGCCACAAAAGGCTGGTCGATAACGCAGGCGCCGAGGAAGAGGTGGTTGATCGACTGGTTTGCGATTGCTGTCAGACCGATGTCGTGGCGAATTCAGGGTCGCCAATTGTGGTTTATCGTGATCGCAGTGAGGAGGAGATCAGGGATATCAAGATTGCTCGTTTTGCCGAGGGCGAGTGGGCTCAAACGTCAGTCGGTTTCGATGGCTGGGAGATCACAGGCTGCCCTGTTAATGGTCCTGCAATCGATCAAGAGGATTCAGTAATCGCAGTAGCCTGGTTCACTGCTGTGCCCACTAACAAAGTCCGTGTGGCCTTTTCATTTGACGGCGGTCGTAGTTTCGACGCCCCACTGGATGTGATGACAGGTAGCCCAGTGGGAAGGGTGGATCTGGAGCTAAGTACTGATGGCAATGCCTATGTAAGCTGGTTGGGCAAAGAACGAGGGGAGTTTTTGTACCGTGAGGTCAGCCCAGACGGGAGCATGAGCGTCCCAACAAAAGTGGCGTCTATGGCCACGCATCGCAATGCCGGGTTTCCAAGAATGGTTAGCTCAGGCGGTAGACTGATATTCGCGTGGACTGATACTCATGGTGAGGTGGCAGTTGTCCGTTCGGCATTAACGTCACAATTGTGACTGGTGCTGAAACAAGCATTATCTTGTGCCGCGGCATCCCAGGTGAAGCTATACTGAGTAATCAAATCGTGTATTGCGTACCGATCCGCAAGTGAAAGCGAGTCATTCATCTGTAAATCCTTGGAGGGCGTCTTCGTAAGGAGAAAGTAAATCGTTCTCCCCTGGTCGACAGGCCGGGTGGATGATCACCAGCACACCGACCGATGCGCCGAGTGCATCCCTCAGGAAAATCTCCCGAGCAGGATGCAAAGCGAGGGTCCCATCCTGATGGCGTAGGGGAACGTTCAGAGCAGGCTGATCATGCTGCGTTGCACCACGTACCATGGCCGAGTGGAAGCCGCGCCAATGACGCTCCAGGTATTTCTGTGGAATCAGTAGCGACAAAGTCTGACCGATAATATCGTTTGCTTTGAATCCGGTGTAGGTCGTCATCTGGTCATCCCACGCCCTAAACACGCCGCGTTGGTCTACTCGGAAGTATCCTGGTAATTGATCATCCATAAGCGCATCTGGCGAAGAAAAAAACAGACTATACCCGGTCGCTCAGGCGGTTGCTGCAGGATCTGTTTGACAGGCCATTAGGGGGCACAGGCATCCTCCATCTTTAGTCTACCCAACAATGACCAAGGCCAACTGGTAAGATGAGCTTTGCAGGACATCAGTTCATACCAGATAGGGGAAATCCAGCCACGTTCCTGATGGGTGGTTGGAAGATCAGGGTATGGTGCCAGAACGGATGGCTGCCCAGGTTGAGCAACGGCGGCTTACGCGTCGGCCAGACCACGGATGCCATGAGTAGCTCGTTGCAGTGTTCAAAAGTCCTGCCAACTTCTCCTCTCATATTCAATGTTAGGGCAGGTGAAAACATTTGAGACGGAAGTGTTGGGCGTTAGTGAGCGATATCGGTTTGCCGCATAGGGCCGTGCTGAATCATGAGAATCACTGGGGCCGAGGTCGCCGAGTTGATACGGGTTGAAACCACGTCGGGCCTGCATTTTTGAGTCCGATAAGCACAGAGTCGCTTAAGTGTCCGCATTGAACGAAAGAAGCCGGGTACTTGGTAGTAGCCCGATTCGTCGTTGGGTTAACGGCTCGGATAGGTGCTGTCTATCCAGTAGCTCAGGTCCACCGGGCCGCCGCACGCGTGTGCTGAACAGTGCACTCGTTACCGCTGAAAACCAGGTTGCGGTGTATTTTCCTGCTGCCCGACGAGGGTGTGTACTCGTAGTCAATGAGCATGCAGGAAGCGTTGCTGACGAACGATCAGGCTACAGTCCTAGGTCCGACCAGGTGGATTACCTTCGAGATAGTCATTGAGTGTTTCGTGAAACTTCCTCACACGCGTTTCCTGCGCGGCCAAATAGGGCTCTTGATAGCCGCGTGACCTCCAGCCAGTTCGTTGCCCCTCGGTGAGCTGCCAGTCCTGATACACAACCTGGTCTGAGTATTTCTCCACTCGATCCGTGTCCGAGTAGTCGAAGGCATCCAGTTCGGCTTCTTCGAGCGACAAAACATTTTGGGCAGTCCGGTTCACAAAATCTGTCTGACCCTCAATCGGGTAAGCCATCGTCCATTGATCGAAATAGCACTTTTCAGGGTCGGTCGCATGAGGTTCCCAGCGCCACACAAGAAATGAGTCGGCTCCGGGGGCGATTGCGACATTGGGAAACATGACACCAAACGGACTTTCCGTTAGATCTTCGTCGTTCAAGTGCTCGTAGTGCAGATACCCTTTCTGCTTCCAGTTGGCGCGTTTGGCTGCTTTCAGATCAAGCCACCCCTGCATCACTTTGGTTTCATAGTCTGGATAACTCTCGGGATCGATGTCCCACGTTCGAAGCATTTCGTCAAACGGGTGCGGTTGGCCCTCCGGCAGACGATCCCGCAGCGATGGCCTGCCCATCTGCACGATGCGATTGTGACCCATAGGGAACATCTCATAGCGTGACGTGAAGTGATCTTGATCGATAATGGGCGGAACTTGAGGGTGTACAGTGCGGGTGTGATAGGACTCATTGAAATTATCTGACCAGAATTTCCAGTTGGCATTGAGTGTGACTCTAAGCCAGTTAACCCTGACGGTTTTCTCAAACTGGTGCCCTTTGTACAGCTCCGGAATAGGGTCAAGGTATCGCATTAGATCCGGGGCACTCTCGTCCATCGTGTACCAGACCAGTCCAGCCCAGGTATCGACGCGAACCTCGATCAGCTTCAGCTTCCCAACCGGGTTGCCCTGGGGATAGTCGTCCGCATCCGGGCAGGATTCCAGCACACCGTCAAGACCCCACTCCCAACCGTGATAGGGGCAAAAAAAACTGTTTTGGCTGCTATCCTGCCAAACCAATTTCGCCGCGCGATGCCCGCATGAGTTGTAAAACCCTTTCAGTGATCCATCGGGTTGCTTCACGATCATTACGGATTCGTGCATAAAGTCGTGAACAATGTAATCGCCCGGGTCTTCCAGTTGCTGGGTTCTCCCTGCCAGATGCCAGATTTTGGTCCAAAGGCTTTCCCACTCCCGCTGCATAAATTGGGGGTCGTAATAGCGATCTTGCGGAATGGGGTCACCGCGGAGATTCGAAGGATCTCGCCCATCCATCGCGAGAGGATGTACTTCAATTTTATTCATCTCAGTTCCCTTTCAGTCCAGAGACACGAATCAGGTGAAAGCTAGGTCATGCGTGCTGACCTGATGGTACAGTATCTCATTCAGTGAGCGAGCGCCTAATGATAGGGCGCACTACATTGACTCATGTTTCCAAGTGCTTGGAGGACTTTATATTATGGCAAAGATAAAAACGGTAGAGGATCTGCTCGCAGAACAGGCGATAAGAAAGGCAGTGACCTGCTATTCACGGGGTGCGGACAGATGCGATATCGAGCTGCTTAAGTCTGCTTTTCACGATGATGCTGAAGTCAGATACGGCAGTTATGATGGTCACTATGCCGAGTTTTGTGAAAATGTCGTCGCGGGCCATTTCGCAATGAACTACACCACGCATACGGTTCTGAACGAGTACTATGATATTGATGTCGAGGCGAACAAGGGCGTTGGAGAAATTTACGTCCTAGCTTTTCTGTCCATGTCACAGGCCGGTGACGTCATGGCAGTAGAACATTATAAAGAAAGCGATTCAGACGGTGGGTTTGAGTACGTGGTTGCCGGACGGTACGTCGACCAATATGAAGGTCGAGACGGGGACTGGCGAATCGTTATGCGGCAATACATCATCGACTGGAGCAGAACCTCCGAATTTACCGGTTCAGATCCGAACGAATTGTTCAGATCCCTAACGTACAAGGGAATGCAGGATCGCGGCGATCCGTCTTATGGCATCTTAGGCGACTCACTTACGTGATTCGTCATGCTCTTCACCGTCTCAGTCGATACGAGCACCCTGGTTTGGCCGGTTGCAAAACCCTATCTATTTCTGTGCGTTAAGCTCTAACGAGCGGAGCCGCGGCTGCTGGCCGAAACAGGTCGCCGTCGGCCAAGTAGCCGCCGTCCGCTGCAGCGATCGGTGGAATGTCATAGCGCCCGGGTGCATCTGGCAAGTGGTCACTGTAGTAGGACTCATCACCATAAAAACGAAATACCAGCGTTTTGCGCTCAGGCAGACCCGCGTCTGCACCACCACCGGCATGCAGACAATGGGGGTGTAATGCCACAATGTCCCCGGGCGCAACATCAAAGGCCACCACGTCCCAAGCGGTTGAATCCTTTGCTCTCTCCGCATTGATATCTGGTAATCGAGGAAAGTTACCGGCATCTCCCCACAAAGGTTCGGTTGGGTCGTTTTGATTGAAGGTGGTGCCGTCATACATCACACCGTTATGCGATCCGCGTATGACTTGTACGGCATACTCCGCTGGGTGAGGGAGCAGAGGTATCCAAAAGTTAACCCAATGAGCACCGATCCAGGGGGCGTATGACGTATCCTGGTGCCACAGTGTAGGGACTGCGCGGCCTTTTTTGTAGAATACCTCTTCGGCTAAAAACCCCACATAGCTAGACTGCCACAACGCCGCCGCAAAGGACGGCAGAGTTGAACTCTGTATAACCTCTTCGTACATGTCCCGGCCAGCCGGGTTCGCCAGATCGACGAACGAAAAATCACTCCCCTGGGTGTTTCCCGCAGCCGTGGGGCCAGGGTTGGCGATCGCCCAACTGAAGCATTCATTGAGTTGGTTGAGCAGTGGCTCATCGACGGCGCCGGCCAGATGCACAATGCCATCGTTGGCGAAGGTGTCACGATGCGCCTGTGTGATTTTAAATGCCATGTTTACTTCCTCTCTTGGCGTGCACAACGGGGCATGAACTCAAGGAAACAATAACGCTGCGTGGGGGAGGACGCAAATGATGGCACGACGGCCAAAGCGCGGCCGGAACTGGCCACCCATGGGCCTCCCTGTTAGATTCTGAAGAAGAACAATTTGGGATTTTCAATATGAGCATTGTGCATACTTCGCCTTCAACGCAGGCCGCCCTGGAACACTTTAATGTTAAAAACGCGACCGCCATTCAGGTCGGTGACCTGTACTTTTTCAGTGGTTTGACCGCGATTGACCTGGACACCTTAACCGTCAGCGATGCCGATACAGCGACACAGGCGAGGCTAACGCTGGAGAGCTTCCGGGTTATCCTCAGTGACCTGGGCTTGAATCTAGACCATGTGGTAAAGGTCAATGCCCAACTTACGGACGTGGCTGACTTTAACGCGTGGAATGAGGTGTTTCTGGATATGTTTGAGGCCCCGTATCCTTGTCGCACCACGGTTGGTGCGCCGTTGGTTGCGGGTAACATTGAGATCGAAATTGTTGCAGCGCGTACCCCGCGGCAGTACGCCAATGATCAGTCGCTGTACCGGGCATAGTCGCGGTAACCTGAAGACGAAGTATTAGCGGTAACCATAAGCAACACGCGCCAGCTATACTCGAGCCTTTTAGCGAAGGAGAATTTCATGCAGGAGTTTGCCGGCAAGGTCGCCGTGATTACGGGTGCCGCAAGCGGCATTGGTAAAGCGCTCACCGAAAAATGTATCGCTGAAGGGATGCACGTGGTGATGGCCGATATTGAACAGGCTGTGCTGGAGCAGAGCGCTGCAGAACTGCAGGCCACGACTAACAACCAGGTGCTGCCGATCGTCACTAACGTCGCGATGGAAGCGGAGCTGCAGAAGGTTCGGGATCAGGCGGTGGACAAACTTGGAGGCGTGCACCTGCTGTTTAATAACGCCGGCGTGGGCGGCGGGGGCAATGCCTGGAACGCCACGCAGAAGGACTGGGACTGGGTGTTTGGTGTCAATCTGTGGAGCGTGATTTATGGTCTACGCGTGTTCGTGCCGCAAATGATTGCGCAGCAGGCGCCGTGCCATATTGTCAACACCGCCTCGATGGCGGGCATTATAGGTGGCAGTACCAATGCGCTTTACTCGGTGACGAAGCACGCTGTGGTTGCGCTGACCGAAAATCTCCTGGTCGATTTGCAGGCGGAGAACACCAACATTGGTTGCTCCGTACTTTGCCCGGGTTTTGTCAACACCAACATTTTTAACAGTGGCCGCAATCGGCCGGCAGCGCTTGCCAACGCCGAAGAGCCGCAAGCGCCGACGCCGGAAGACGAACAGCGTATCGCCCTGTTCCAGGAGATTCTGCGCCGGGGCATGCAGCCTGCAGAGATTGCTGACATCGTTTTCGACGCCATACGGGCCGATCGGCTTTACATCCTGACCCACGATCACTTCGATGAAATGATCAGGGCCCGAGCTGAGAATATGATCAACGGCACCAACCCGCTGATGGGCGAGGCGGCGCTGGCTAACCTGGTCAAGCCGACAGACTGATCGCACGCGGCCATGATTGAGGTCAGGCCGTTGCGGATGCGGCGCGTTTCCGGAGTCCTCTCGGCTCGGCCGCACCTTTTAACAGGGTCTATCGACCGTGTTGGTAGGCTTCGATTTGCCGTAGTGGGCATCTGCCTGCACTGAAAGCCTTTGAGTCTAATTCTCAGGACAGGTCAGGCACCGGGCTGTATCATCACCGTAGATAGACAGGAGAAGGGCTATGAACTGGGATGCTATTGGTGCAGTGGGGGAAATTGTTGGCGCGGCTGCCGTGGTTCTGTCTCTTGCGTATCTGGCCGTGCAAATAAGATTGCAAAACCGAGAGTCTCAAGTTGCGGCGGTCACCCACCTCACTGAACAGTGGAATGCTGCAACGCTGGCGGTTGCGCAAAATGGTGAATTGGCCAAAATCTGGACCGCGGGTCTGCGCGGTGAGGCGCTTTCCGAGGACGAACGTGCGCGTTTCTTCGGCATCTCTAGTTCGATACTCCATGTATCCGAGGGTCTTTATCTTCAAAAAATCGATGGCAGGCTTGACCCACGAGTCTGGCATGGCGTTCAGGGCCGAATTTCAGAGCTGCTGGCGATGCCTGGTTATCAGGAATTTTGGCGTATTCGACAGTCTTGGTTTAGTCGGGAGTTTGCGGAATTTGCCGCAGAGCACATTGCGAGCAGTCAAGGCCTCCGGGAAACGATCTACGAGAAAGAGCGTAACTAAATCAATGAGTCTTCCGCGAAACTAGGGTGCAATGGAGCCTCACTCTGGCTCGATTTTGCTCAGCAGCCTAATGCGTTGATTCATCGTGTTGCCCAGGCGTCGGACCAAGATTCATGCCCAGGCCATCGTGTGACTCAGTGCGAAACTCCCACGTTTTAGGATGGCCTACGCCGGTGGTCTGACAGAGCGTATTCGTTTAGTATTTACGCCGCACCGTCGTCACACTGCCCCTACGCCATGCAGGGCAAGCCCAGGGAGCGGCTCAGGGCCAAGCGGCCACGAGAACGTGGTCACCCACAGGCGCTGAGGAAAAAGTGTTGAGGAGAGTGTGCTCAGGAAAAGTGCTGAGAAGAGGAACGCCTCGTTATGCGACGACGCAAGGTGACGAGGCAGCCAGCATCGAGATCAGTCCGGTTCACCGGTGTACGCCCGGGCCAGCCAGAAGACGGTTCAAAATGGAGAGAATCAAAATACATGATTAGGTTATACAACAGGAACGTAGTTCCTATGCAAAAAACGTCGCGGTGGCTTGCGTCATTCGCGATGGTGTTCATGGCCACGGCCATGCCGTACGCGTCTGTGGCAGTTCAGGCTGCTGAACAGGCCGCCAACAATGAAATCGAAGAGATCCTGGTGGTCGCTCGAAACCTTGAAGAGTCTTTGCAAGACACCCCTGTCGCGGTTACGGCAATCGGAGGGGAAACCCTTGACATATTCCGTATCGATGAAGCGACGGACTTGTTGAGCCGTGTACCTGCATTAAGTGTGTCTGTGGGTGGGTCGGGAGCCAGTGCTCAGATTACCCTGCGCGGAATCGGATCGTCATCGATCTCCAACGCATTTGACTCGGCAGTGGCACTAAACTACGACGGTGTTTCAGTCAGCACACAGCGACTGTTGCAAAGTGCATTCTTTGACGTTGAGCAGGTGGCGGTGTTGAAAGGCCCGCAATCACTTTATTTCGGTAAGGCGGCGTCTGCGGGCGTCCTCTCCTTGCGTTCGGCGAATCCGACAGATGAGTGGGAAGGCAGCTTTAAAACGTCATATGAGTTCGAGGAAGAAGGCACAACGTTTGGTGGATATGTCTCTGGCCCGTTAACCGATACTCTGGGTTTCCGATTAGCCGGCGAGTTCCAGGAAATTGACAAATTTGTCGAGATCGCTGATGGCAATCCAACCGCGAACAAAGATCGCGGCTTGGACAACCTAATCGCGCGCGGGACCCTGCTGTGGGAACCGTCAGATCGTTTTTCTGCCAACCTCAAGGTGGACTACAACAAGCAGCGCTCCGAAGCCCTAAACAACGCGCTTGATATTTTTTGTGGCGGCGACGGTATACCTGATCCATCCGTGTTGTTAGGCGGGGCCTTTGGTGGTACGCCAGGCATTGATTTGTTCCTACCCACCCATGACTGTGATATCGATGATGGTCAATTTGTAGGTCCTGATGCAAACGCGATCCTCGATACCTTACCACCGGGTTCACCGGGCACGGGTCGAAACTTTTCTCGAGCCTATAACGACACGGATATCCTGTTTACCCGCTTACAAATGGACATCAAGCTCAACGACAACTTCGATGTGACTGTGTTAACGGGTTACGTAGATCTGGAAAATGAATACAACGACACGTTTAACTCCACAGGACAAAATCCAGATGGAAGCGCGGCTGGCTTATCCGCGCCTTTTGAGAACACGCTGGAGCAGACTACGGTCGAGGTGAGATTAGCCAGTAACTTAGATGGTCCGTTCAATTTTCAGATTGGTGGATTCTGGGAAGACCGAGACATCGGTCACCGAACCTCTCAAAACGCGTTTAACCCGTCATTGCTGGGCGTATTTGGACCTCCATTCGGTCCTGATCCCGTCACCGGGGCGACCTTCGATTGGCTCGCCGACCGGCCTATTGAAGCGGAAGCGCTGTCGTTCTTTGCGAGCGCAGATATTCAATTGTCAGAAAAGTGGGAATTGTCCGGCGGCGTGCGGTGGACAGACGAAGATAAAAGTACTTCGGTGGGTTTCCCCTTTGTTCACGCCGGTGTGGTCGCCATCTTCGGTACGGTGAGTTCTGGGTTCCAATCCCCAGACGTCAAATTTGAGGATGACAATATTTCACCCGAAGTGGTCTTGCGCTATCTGGTGAATGACAACGTCTCCATTTACGGTGCTTACAAGACCGGATTTAAGTCTGGTGGAGTCGACAACAATACGTTACCGACGGGAGCCGTGGTGGGCCTAGTGGACCCGGATCCTGCGGTTGTGGCAGCGGCCTCGGAGTTACTGCGTTTCGAATCCGAGGAATCTGAAGGCTTCGAGGTAGGACTCCGATCGCAATTCTTAGATCGTGCCGTGACCTTGAACGTCACAGGCTACCATTATGTGTATGAAGATCAGCAGGTGCAGCTGTTTGACCCGGGTGTGTTTGCGTTCCGTACATTTAATGCGGGTGAAGTAACCACTCAAGGGTTAGAAGTTGACTTTTTCTGGTCAACCTCCGTACCGGGTTTGAGCCTCTCCGGTTCCTGGGCCTATCTTGATGCAGAGATTACCGGGGATTTTTTCCCGTCAGGTACGCCTGGCGTGGGAGTTAATCTGAAAGGTCGCGAGGGTGGACTTGCACCAGAATTCTCTGGGAACGTGGCCATCAATTGGGAAACTAATTTAAGTGACAGCGTCCGCTTGCGTATCAGTCCAAATATTGCCTATAAGAGCGAATTCTTCGTCGGTGCAGGCTTTGAGTTTGATCCGGTCACCAACCCCACGGGTGCTTTGGTGCAGGACAGCTTCACAACGTTGGACCTGAATATTTCAATCTTCTCGCCGGATGAGTCGTGGCGCCTGTCGTTGATCGGTAAGAATCTGGGGGATGAGCAAGTCCTGACATTTGCTGGACCAGCGCCGTTCCGTCCGCCGAATGGGGACGACCAGTTGGTCGGCCTCGGTCGAGGCGAGCAAATTTTCTTGGAAGCCGCCTTCCGATTCTAGCGCTTTGTTCAAGCAGGCCGGGTAGAGTGATCTATCCGGCCTGAACTCGATACCTATGAATGTTTTGATCCTGTGTTTACGACGTGTATCCCAGGGACTGCCAGGGATGCGACTACGCTTAACCAGGGTACAGCAGCGCAAGGACTCTACAGTTTTTGCCACTGACCCGTTTCGGTAGCTTCTAAGAAACTTGATGCCGCTCAATGCCGGTATACCTGTTCAGGGTGATGCGGTCATGCTCGCAGGATGGGTGATGGCGACCCACTCCCTGCTATACTTTTTCTACTCTTACTCATCAAAGCGCCATGGCACCCAGAACCAACACCATTCGATTTTTACATACGTCCGATTGGCAACTCGGGATGACGCGACATTTCCTCAGCGATGAGGCTGCGCCTCGGTTTAGTCAGGACCGGATACAGGCGATCGGTCAATTGGGTGAGCATGCACGGCAGTACAAAGCATCCTTTATAGTGGTGGCGGGCGATGTGTTTGAGTCGAATCAGCTCTCCAGACGCACAGTAGCGCGCACCATTGAAGCGCTGGAGGCACTGCCGGTGCCTATATTTTTGCTTCCCGGCAACCACGACCCCCTGGACGTGTCCTCGATATTCCTGACTCCGGAATTTGAGGCGACGAGCGAGCACATCATTGTTGTTCGAGACACCCGACCTATACCGGTGCCGGGTTTAACCGGGGTGGAAGTGGTCGGGGCGCCGTGGCGAACCAAACATCCCAGTGCGGACCTGTGCGCAGAAATGTTGGCGACTTTGACGCCCACGGTTGGCGTGCAACGTGTCGCCGTTTGCCATGGTCAGCCTGATGTGTTGTCTCCTGATCAAGGGCGGCCAGAAATCATCAATCTTGCGAACGTCGAGGCCTCGATCGAGGCGGGGTGCATTCACTATCTGGCGTTGGGCGATCGTCACTCGGTCACAGAGGTTGGGCGTAGTGGTCGCGTGTGGTTTTCGGGCGCGCCGGTGGCGACAGATTTTACTGAAGACCAACCGAATCAGGCGCTACTGGTAGAGCTGAGCGCGAACCGTTGTGATGTCCAGGCACTTCAGGTGGGCAGTTGGGCGTTTACCGCTGAACACTTTGATCTGAATGGACCGGCTGATCTGGACAGGTTTCAGCGGTGGCTCCAGGGCCTCCCAAACAAAGAGCGCACCATCGTCAAGGTCAGTTTTGCCGGCAGTATCAACCTAGCGACGGCCGCGCAGTTAGATCAACTGCTAGATATGCAAGCCGATCTGTTTGCCAGTCTGCGCAAACGTGAACGCCTGACCGATATCAGTATCGTGCCTGATGAATTGGATCGCGACAGTGTCACGCTCACCGGCTACGCCAGGTCTGCCTGGGAGGAACTGGTGAGTGCCGGTGCGGAAGATGTAGAAGCTTTAGCGGCACTGCGCTTGTTTTACCGGCTTAGCCAGCAGGGTGATCTAAGGTGAGATTGTTGCGCTTAAAACTGCAAAACTGGCGCGGCGTAGAAGCCCGCGAGATCCAGTTTGCGCACGGCGTTACGCTGATCGAGGGCCCCAATGAGATCGGTAAATCGACCATCGTCGAAGCCGTTCTCACCCTGTTTACGGTCATGGATTCGTCGAGCAAAGCGGATATAAAGGCTATCCAGCCGGTCGGACAGGATGTAGGTAGCGCGGTAGAAGTGGAGGTGAAGGCGGGGGACTACCACTTTGTGTACGCGAAAACCTATAACAAAAATAAACAGACAGCACTGCGTATCCTCTCACCCCAAGCGGCGCAATTAACTGGACGCGAAGCACATGAACGTGTCGAGCAAATGTTGGAAGAAACTGTGGATATGCCGCTCTGGCATGCGTTGCTGGTAGAGCAGGGTAGTGAAATTGCGGGTGTCACACTTGCTCAGTCAGATGGGCTCGCACGTGCCCTGGATGAAGCGGCAGGTGGTGAGATGCCGGAGCAGGATGATTCGGGTCTGTTTGCGCGGGTGCAAAGTGAGTACGAACAATACTTCACGCTGAAGTCTGGCAAGGCAAGACACGCGGCATTGGAAGTCGAAGTGGCGAACGCACAAGCGGGTTGGGAGGAGGCCAAGCAAGCCCTGGCTGACATTGAAACCGATAGCCTTCATCACGAACGGTGTCTTGCAGAGATTGTACGCCTTGAATCACAACTGCCTGACCTCGGTGCGGAAGAAAAGCAATACGAGGCGGACTGGGCAGCGGTCGGTCAAGTTAAGGACGAAATCACCGCCAAACAGCGGCAACTGGAGGATGCGCGTGCGTTGTTGAGTCCTGCGCGTGATGAGGTCGAGCGCCGAAACCAGCTCGTTCAAAACATAGCCCAGGGCCAACAGGCGAACAGACAGGCACGTGAGCAACTCTCTCCGAGAGCTCAGACGTTAGCGCAGCTGCAAGACCGAGCGGCCGCGGCTTTGGCCGCGTTAACCGAATCAAAAACCAGGCTGAGCGCGGCGCGCGGGGTAGCGCAGCTTACTCGAGCGGACGTTCAACACCTGGAAAACGTGACGCAACTCGACTCGATCGATAAAACATTGGCACGCTTTCAGTCATTCAACTCGAATCTAGAACGGGGGCGAGAGGCGCTGCAGGGTATTAAAATCAATCCTGAGGGTCTGGAGGCGCTGCGCACGGCGGCTAACGAGCTGGAAGTTGCCATAGCCAAGCGGGATACGGCCTCCTCGTCTATTGAGATCCTGGCAGAAGACGAGTTGAGTTTAATGCTCGACGAGCAAACAGTGTCGTTATCTGCCAACGGGCGCGAACAGCGCGACATTACAGCAGAGGTGAATCTGCGCATACCCGGTGTTGTGAGTATTCGAGTGACGCCCTCACAATCTGCGAACGAGCTGGACGTGTCCGTTGACGAGCATAGGGCAACGCTGGCGCAGTTGTGTACGACCTATGGGGTGGTCGATTTGCCCCATGCCATTGCGGTTGAAGCCCAGCGCGCTCAGGACGCTCAGGATGTCCTCGCCTGGCGTGGTCAGATCAACGATCTGTTGGGAGAGACATCTCCGGCTGATCTGGAAGCCGCTCAAACTGAGTTGCGCGCCTCAATCGCTCAATACCAGGCCACACGAGCCGCTGACCCAGCGCTACCTGAGACGTTAGAACAGGCCCAACGGGCCAGTGTCACAGCCGAGGCTGTGCGCACTGAGCTGGAGGCGATGATTGAGGGGCAGCAGTCGGGGGCAGAGGCATTACAAGCCGAGTGCGCAGCGCTTAGCGCCCAGATTCAAGTCGGTCAGCAGGAATTGGCTGGCGCGGAAACACTGGTGGCGCAACGGCAGGCGGAACTGGAGCGCAGCAGGGCAACCGCGGACGACGCACAGCTGAACGCGCGCGTTGAGCAACGAGTGGCTCGTGTGACAGCGCTTCTCAGTGAGCTGCAAGAGCTGCAGGAGCAACTGGATTCGGCGGCACCTGTAACGGCAGAAGCGCTGTTCATGAACGCCCAGGCGGCGCGCAAGCGCGCGGAGAATGATCTGGCTACGTTGCGCACAGACCTCGCGGTGGTTGAAGACCGTCTCACTAAGGCCCAGGCAGACGGTCGTTTTGATGCGGTGGAACAAGCGGAACACCACTATTTGGCACTGGCGGATAAATGGAGCGGCACCACAGCGCGTGCGGCAGCGGTGGGCCGCCTGTGGCAGGTGTTAAACACCCATCGCAATGCAGCGCGCAAGGTGTATGTGCGGCCGCTGCAGGAGGGGATTGAGCAATTAGGTAAAATCGTTTTTGGCGCAGATTTTACCGTCGAACTTGGGGACGATTGGCGGATGGTATCGCGAACCCAGAATGGCAGAACCATTGCGTTTGACGATTTGAGCGTAGGGGCCAAAGAACAACTGGGCATTCTCATGCGTCTTGCGGCGGCACGCATCGTGTCCAAACAGGGTGGGGTGCCGCTGATTATCGACGACGCGCTGGGGTTTTCTGATCCCACCCGGCTAAAAACGATGGGCGCGGCGATTGCGAGTGCTGGGCAAGATTGCCAGATTATTTTATTGACCTGTACACCGGGGCGATTTACCCATGTTGGGCGTGCGGAAGTGGTCAGGTTTTAGGTCTCTAACGGTGCTTGCGTTCATCCGTAGGTGTTACCGAGTGAATAGTGACCCTGTTAGGTAGCGTCGCGCCAACGGGTTATGCGGATGAGGATGTGTGTTAACGTGGGGCCGCCTATTAAGCTGACCTAGACCATTAGCTGCATGAAAACACCTGAGACCTCCGCGCCCTTATCCACTCGCGAGCGCCTGCTATATAGCACGTTTAACGGTGCGGACTACCTGATCAAGAGCATTATTGGTAAGTACATGTTCTTTTTCTACACCACGACCTTTGCGGTGAACCCGCTGTGGCTGGCCTTTTGGCAGCCGGCGCTTAAGCTACTGGACGTGCTGACAGACCCATTGGTAGGGGAGTGGTCTGATCGAACCCGCAGCAAGATGGGAAAGCGACGTCCCTGGATACTCGTGGGATCGATTACTTTAGGCCTTGTCTTCCCATTAAGTTGGATGCCGACCATTGTCATGTTTTGGGATCCAGCGCCGACGGTGTTGTCGATTTTTTTCTACTTTTTGTTATTCAAATTCCTTTATTTCATCACTCACACCGTAGCGGTGGTGCCCTATTACGCTTTGGGCGCAGAGCTGTCCACGGATTACCATGAGCGCACTAAAATTGTTGGTTGGCGGCACATGATTGGTGTGCCGATGACGGTAGTTGCCACGTTGCCATTTGTGTTCGCGACCAATCCCGAGTATTTCGATAATGAGATCGAAGGGGTGGCCATTGTCATGTGCTTTGTTGGGCTGATTGTCATGGTGACTGGATTATGCAGCTCGCTGGGTACTCGAGAACGAACCCGGATAGAGCGTAAAAAGCCCCTCCCTCTGCGGCAGGCTTTGGGCATAACACTGCGTAATCGCCCCTTTATGTTTTTGGTAGGTACTGTTTTCTTTTATGGGGTAGGCCAATATTTCGCCGTCAGCTTTGGGGTCTATCTGATCACCTACAATATTTACGATGGGGATAAATCCAGCTTCGCCGCGCTCATGATGTGGGCGACGGCAGGGGGCGCTTTGGTCAGTATGGGACTGAATCTGGTGATCCGGCGACTCGGAGCCACCATAGAGAAAGTGACCCTGCTCAAGGCGACGATGTTGCTCAGTCTGCTCACGCCACTCACAGCGCTGGTGGCATTCCAGCCGGGTGAGCCCCACTGGTACTTTCTCTACCACATGCTGGCGCTTCCAATCGGCAATACGGCCATAGAACTCCTGCCATTGTCGATAGTGGCTGATATCTGTGATGTAGATGAGGTTGAGAGTGGCCGACGGCGAGAGGGTGCTTTTGTTGGGGTGTTTAACTCCGCATTCAAGACTGGCTACATGTTCGCGCCGGCTTTGGCCATGGTACTGCTCTCGCTGTCCGGATTTGATGGGCAACTGCAGACTCAGACCGAGGACACCAAAAATTTGCTGCAGGTGTTTCTTGTTTGTGGCCTCACATTCACCTTTATGGGCGCGGTTTTGTTCAGTCGAGGAATCAAGCTGCGCAAGAGCGATGTTGACCTGGCGCAGCAGCGTTTGGCTGATGGCCGCGCGTAAAGCTGACCGCAGACCTCATCACGTTGTTCGGACGTTAGATGAGTCATCGCTGCCTGATCACCACGCCGGGTGAACGCCTCCCGCTGGAGCATTCGGATCTATAATCGCTGTTAGGTAGAGCGCCGAGTGCCGCAACGCGCCGCGATTGTGGTCATCTGTCATAGGTTCACGATCGTAAAAACGGGGTCCTGGATCCTTTATGCCAGCAGTGCCTCACAGCCGCTACCGCTCAATATCTGGTCGACCTGTGCTCGGTCGGTGCCAGCGAGTTTTTGGTACTCCTGTTGAATCCAATCAAGACAACGCGCCTGATAGGGAAAAGTGGGTTGCTCCCAGCGCTTACCATCAATGGTTGTTGCCATCTGTTGGTCTCCTGCTCGAAGGGCGTTGGCATTAGCGAGCAGTGCCGGAGCGTATACCCGACCAATTTCAGCGAGTAATGGACCTAACACATCGCTCACGGCGGCTGGCGGTATCCAGCCGTCTGCGTCGCACGTGTGACCACTCAGATCGTCAACCACATCGGTCCACGCATAAACCCGAGGTGCGTCATGGAGGCAGATGGACATTGGCGTAGGGTCAAATTTTGCCAGCTGCGTCAGCTGGGCGTAGAGGCCGAAGTCCGCGGATGAGGGGCGGCCCCCAAACACAAAGGTCTGGCGAGCAATCAGGTCATTCATGATGCCCAGAAATCTTCGGTAACTGTCCTCGATCACGGGTGCAGTGACGTCGTTCGAGCCGACCACGTGAAGGCGTGAGATCTGTCGGTTGGCAACAAAGGCTGAAAACTTTTCATGCTGCGCCTCGTCCATCTGCAGGCCTCGCCACAAAGGTAGAATGCGACCGGCTTTGTGAGTGTCAGCCTCGTAGTACCATCGATAATGAAACATGGATTTGGTGAGCCATTCGTCGGCATAGTCCTCAATGAGGTAGTTGAGGAAAGCGAGCACGGGATTGCCAGGAATGGCCTCTCTGCCAGAAAACGCCTGCTCGAATCGTCGTATTAGGGGGGTGGAATCTACGACGGCTTCAATTTCGCCGTCCTCATTCGGAAGATAGAAGGTCGGCAGCAGCTCGACCTTCGGCTTTGGCAAGCCGAGTCTCGCCGACTGGTCACCAATCATGAATTCATAGCTGATGTGCCGATAGCGCAGGTACGCCAGCATCTTGCGGGTATAGGGTGAGCCTGGAGCACCCATCAGGCGCAGGGGTTGAGTGAGGGTCATAGGCTCAATCCTGAGTTAGAAATTGTGTCTTGGGCGCACGCTTTAAAGTGCATGGCTGCGATCTGGCGAGGTTTTTGCGTGCTCGGGTAGTGTACAAATGCGTTTCATTTTAACAATACTGTTGCCCGGATATTCCCAATGATAGACACCATTATTGAGGTAGCGCTTCACCACAGTGGGACCGCCGAACAGTTTTTGATGCAGCTGATTGTCTTGCCAGACAGCGGTAGCCTGAGATAGGCGTAGACAAAAAAGGAAAGGTCCGATCTGCCGGGGTGAGACATCATTTGACAGCATGGTCGGTGAATGATCATGGATGAGGCCTCGCGTGGTCACCACAATACGGTCTCCACATTGCTCGATACGTTCGACGTGATTCGGCTGCTGCGGTGAAACGCTCTGCCACAGGCCCCGTAAATCCTGAGCGTTTGCGGGCAAGGGTTCGGTGCAACCCTGCAGGACAGGTTTCGGGAAGACTGTGTAGCCGCAGCCCGGTGTAAAAGCCTGTGGAATATCCTTCGAGGTCAAGCCTGAGCCATCCAGCAACGGTAGGTCGCAGTAGTTGATGTCCGTTCCGTCCCCCTCAAAGACCCAGGCCGGGGTGGTGTCGTGTGGCCGTGGGAAGAGCCATATCAGCAAAAATAGGGACACAGGCAGCAGGACCAGAACGGCTCCGATTAAACCTAGCTTTCGCATGTTATACCTCCTGCCAGATTGGATACTTTTTTACTTCGAGCGCAGTCGTTTGATGTTGATACACCACAGCAAAAGCGATGACATAACGGCGTGAGTAACCGTCTCTATCGTATCCGATATTGACGAAACACCCTGCATAACGCAATGTCGTGTCAAAGGATCCGGGATTAATCGGCGGCAACTCGCAGTGCTTACGCTGGGTCAACGCAGGCGATGGACAGCTGAGTGTGTTGATTGGGCGGAAATTTTGGGCGAGACAATATCAGGCAGATAGAATATCGGGCAATGGTATCTTACTTGACCGGAGTAGCGGGTAAATGCCCTGATCGGTGTGATTGCCGGCGGCAGAAAATGGGAGGCTGAGGTATGATTTTCCGCATCTTCATCGGATTGTTGGCGTGCCTGGTGGTGCTGGTGAGCGCCATCGCGCTCTATGCTTTTGTCTGGCCCAGGCCGGTGGACACCACCGATCCGGCGATATTTCTGCACAGTGGCACATCTGTTAATTACTGTGAGCTACCCGTACTCGACAACTCAGGAAAAGTCGCTGACGACATACCTAAGGCGTATACGCCTGGGTGTGGTTACACAACGGTACCGATGCCTATCTTAGCTGCTTGTACTGAGCCTCTCGCTGCTGGGGTGGTTGATATGCGAGGACTCTGGCTGGGGGTTTCGGGTCGAGTTGGGCATCTAGAGCGTATTGAGCAGTGCGGCAATCGCGTTGTGGTGACAGCATTCGGTATCATTCATGACTTTCGCCTTGATGGTACGTTGATGAATGGAGCACGAGACGTCGGTGCGGCCTGTAACAACTTTAATACCGCGATTCATGTTAACGACCAAGGCGTGATGGTGTTCCGGCTGTTTGATCTATTCGACACCGTGTTTCGTGAAATGCGCGGGGACGATATGATCTTTACCTTCATCGATGGCACGGAAACCCGCACGCAGAGAATTTGCCATTACCCTTAAAGAAGCGACCGAAGGAGAGCACATGACGGACGCACAATCGAGCCTGTCTGAACCTGTAAAGTTCATCGCCCTGGATGAAGCAGCTGCAATGAACACGGGCACTCGGGTCACTTTTGTACCGGGCATTCCCGCGATTTTTGCCGAAGCATTAAAGAATCTGTGCTATGTGAAGGGTGTACCGTTGATCAGGGTATTGCACCCGCAAATGGGTATCGACAAAAACACTGGAGAAGACCGGCAGGCGAGATTGTATGACCTCACCTCGCAAACGAGCCTCCCGACGATGTTCCATGATGAGGAGCGGCCACGGAATGTCTGGGTAGAACAACTGTCCCTGGTAGAGCGGATTGGGGCGGATAACACACCCATGCTGATTCCGACCCAAATCGAAGCGCGAGCGGAGGTCTTCGGTTTGTGCGCGATTTTACTGGCAGAGGACGGCTTTATCTGGAATATGAGGATTCTGGTTGACAGTCCGTTAGGGCAAAAGTACGGGTTTAGTACCGCGGCCAGTGCCGCTGCGCCCGGTAAAATGGCTGAGACAATTGCACTGCTAGATCGTCGCCTTGAGGCGCAGTCACGGCGCGGCTCTCGCTATCTGGTGGGGGATGCTTTGACCGCGGTAGATATCTACTGGGCAACGTTCAGTATGTGCGTGCTACCCCCTCCGCCCGAGATAATGCCGGTAACGCGGCAGAACCAGCGTATGTTGCAATACTTTCAAGCGAACGGGCAGATTCCCGCGATTGCCGATGTGCTCACCAAGCGAATTGAGGAGCATCAGCGGTATATTTTGCGCACTTACTGTGAATGTCCGGCGGTGCTTGGTGGTGATCCGGTGTGAATCGCGAAAGGTCAAAGGGTTCATCGGCACGCTTCCGAAATTTCCCCAACTGACGCCAACCGACGCCAACCGACAAAGAACCATTGAAAACGAGTACCCATTAACCCGGTGATGATCAGGTTGTTGGTGTGTTGTCGAACGCAGGCTGATGATCGGACGCAACTGAAGTGTTCACCTGAGATGTGTGATCTGATAAAACGGAGTGCTCACAGTCACAGGCGACGAAAAAGATGCAACCCAAAGACCTGATTCTGGAAATTTTTCGAGAGACCGATTTTCTCATAGAAATGCAGGGCGCCGAGAACACGGCTGCACAGCTACTGGAAAGCCAGCAAAAATCCATCGCGGCGATCAACAAGGCCTGCAGCGCCCTATTGAATGGCCAGGACTTTGAGCCCCATGTGGAGAAATTCCTGCGCCGTCAGATGGAAGTGGATGTGTATGAAGAGTTTGAAATTTGGGGGAAGTTCTCACCACCGCCCCAGTTCATCGACAACAAAGACTCCGACTGATGTGATGCGCCTAGCGGCGCACCACACCGGTTGTCCGCACTAGCCGCGAATAAATTCGCGGATCACCTCACCAGGCCGGTTGCCTGTGTGCTCGCAGTTGCGAACTACCACCTGGCCGGCAACGATGGTGGCATCGTAACCCGTACTTTTCACCGTGAAACGGCCACCGCCATGGGGGAAGTCGTTGACGTATTCCGCGTGATGCGTGGCGAGGTTGTCATAGTCGATCACATTGATGTCCGCGTGCCAGCCCTCGTGTAGCTGTCCGCGTTCCTTCAAACCGATGATCTCGGCCGATTTGCCGGTAATTCTATGGATGGCTTCTTCCAGTGTGTACACCCCTTGCTTACGGGTGAGTTCGCTGAGCAGTACGGTCGGTGAATCGGTATCGGTGAAGAAACCAACGTGCGCGCCCGCGTCGCCCAGCATGGGGACGACGTGGGGGAGACGCATGTAGTTCCACTGGTTCTCGAGGTTGCCTCCGAACATCCACATGTTGAAAAACTCGCGCCCTTCAGACGCGATCAGGCGATCCACATAGACCTCAACCGGGTCCTTGCCTTCGGCTTCGGCGAGCTGGGCCAGGCTACCTTTGCGGTCGAAATCCAGATCTGGCCGATCGGCTGTGCCAAATGGATGCAGCATACCGGCGAGCGCTTTCATGTCGCCGGCCTCAATACCCTCGGCGATGAGGGCGGCTCTTGTCTTATCGTTCTTCATGGCTTTGACACGATCTTCGATGGTGGGTAAGGCCATCAGGTCGCGCCAGGCCATCGACTTGCGGGTGAACGGTGAGAGCTGAGCTAAACCAAAGAAGGCGCCGCTTGGACGGGTGTGACAGATGCTGGCAATGCGCTTACCTCCCTGGTTGCCCGCGTCGAGGAATTCACTCCAGCGACCAACGCCGCCGTCACCCTGACCGCCAGTGCCGCCGGAGAACAGGACCTGGCATCCCAGATCCATACCGTCGCGGAACATTTGCAGTTCGGTTTCGTAACGGGTGGCCATATCGTTGGCTGATTGGAACATCGCTCCAACTCCGCCTCCAGCAATGACCGCCTCCTGAATAGCCTTGGTCTCTCGTAAATCCGCCCAGGTGCCTGGGGTACAACGACCGTCCGGTACCGTATGCTGGAGGAAGCGAGAGGTGGAAAAGCCCACCGCGCCCGCTTCCATGGATTCCCGAACCATCTTGGTGATGTACGCAAGTTCCTGCTTGTCTGGCTGCTCACCTTCATCCATCGAGCGATCGCCCATGGCCTCGTAGCGGACTGAGGAATGGCCGACAAGACCTACAACGTTAAGCGCCGGGTTGAGGGCCTGCACTGAATCTAAGTACTCGCCATAGGTGTTCCAGTCCCAGGGTAGTCCGTCCATGATGGCATCTGCGGCGATGTCTTCCACAGCTTCCATCAGTTCAGCCAGATAGCGACGGTTCTTGGGTCCGCAGGGTGCGAAGGTCACGCCACAATTACCAATCATCGCGGTGGTCACGCCATGATAGGACGTAGAGGTCATCATGGGATCCCAGCCAATCTGGGCGTCCAGGTGGGTGTGCAGGTCGACAAAGCCGGGAGAAACAACTTTATGGGTTGCGTCTATGGTCTCGGCCGCGGTGTCGGCGCTTAAGTCGCCGATGCGACTGATGCGCCCGTCTTTGACACCGATATCGGCGTGTATGGGGGCGGCCCCGCTGCCGTCGACAACCTTGCCACCGCTAATTATTAAATCATGTTCCATACGGTTCTCCCTTCGTTCCCCAGACTGACACCTGCTTACAGGTGATTGGATTTGAATGACGTCAAACCCTAGCAAAATCGAGCCAAAGGGTCCATGCATGACGCCGGTTGAGTTGGGTCGGATCCGGGGAGTAATGAACTGAGCGGGGGTGGCGAAATGGTGAGCACGGTAAGCCTGGGGCATTAAAGAGCTGTGTTTCGATCGAGAGTGATCAGCGGTATGCTCGAACCCACGGCGACGAGAACGGTAGGTGCGAGAACGGTAGTTGAATGAACGGGTGATTTCATTACCGGCAGGCCAAAAAGATCCAACCCAGACTGCCAAATCACCTTTTTAGGGTCGACAGGTCGACTCGTCGCATACGTAGATGCCCCTATAACGAAGCAACACCATCACGGTTACTGTTGATCGTAACCAATATCCGAGGATTGGATATGATCAACAAGCAGTTACTGATTGGAATTTTGATCGGTTTTTTGGTGGCGGTATCCATCAACGTCCATAGCATGGATGCGTGCGAAATGAGTGCCTACGATTTGAACCAACTGATGAAGTACGTTTTAGCGGAGTGTGAAGCCTTAGAGGATGGTAAGATTCTCTGTTACTGAGCACTAAAATATTGGATACATTCTCATCGTTGAATATTGATTCGGAAGCTGTGACGCTGCGATTTCGATGACACCGGGACCGCATGTTGAATAACCCTGACGATGAACTGACGCGATATCTCATTATCGGACGCGCGCGCAGCGGAACGACCATGATCCATCTGACTCTCATGGGACACCCTAATGTAGCTGCCCTGAACGACGAGTTAAAGCCTGAGCCTTTGCTGACCAAAGGTATTAGCAGTTTTACATTCGGTAACGATACGGCAGAAGAGAAGAGTATGGGCTCAGAGGCGTTGTTTGACGCGATTACAGCCATCACTCGAAAGAATGAAACCCGGGCAAATGGTGCAAA
>Ga0181559_10001520_pt1 | contig 22776 bp, 16 predicted proteins | sample 011ome_21_FD_133752 | JGI IMG/M metagenome (GOLD analysis project Ga0181559, IMG submission 133752) | Coastal salt marsh microbial communities from the Groves Creek Marsh, Skidaway Island, Georgia - 011508AT metaG (megahit assembly) | ecosystem: Environmental > Aquatic > Marine > Intertidal...
AACCGTTCGTCTTCAGATGATGCGTACTGTGTTCGAACCTGCAATTCGGTTACCCAACATTTTGTCGATCCAAACCAACACTTTTTCAAATTAGCCTACTCCGATCTTTCATGCTGAATCTCTTCTCTGCTCGTCCAGAAAACGTCAAGAACGAATTACTATCGGGACTTACCGTCGCACTCGCCTTGGTACCCGAGGCGATTGCATTTGCCTTTGTCGCCGGTGTGTCACCCATCATTGGTCTTTACTCAGCTTTTTTTATTGGCCTGATTGCCGCATTATTTGGCGGCAGACCCGGAATGATCTCGGGGGCAACAGGTGCAATGGCGGTAGTCGTTGTGGGGCTGGTGGCGATTCATGGTCTCGAATATCTCTTTCCAGCGGTGATCCTTTGCGGTCTCATCCAGATCGGAATTGGTGCGGCGAGACTCGGCGTGTTGATCCGCATGGTCCCACACTCTGTCATGCTTGGATTCGTCAACGGACTTGCGATCGTGATCTGCATGGCGCAATTCGGTAGCTTCAAAACAATCAACTTGTCAGGGAATCTGGAAACCATCGGAGGTCCCGCCCTCTGGATCATGCTCTCCCTGACCGCCTTAACGATGGCCATTATTTGGTTATTGCCCAAACTAACGAAGGCTGCACCCGCCTCCTTGGTTGCCATTCTATCGGTATCAACGATTGGAATTGCCCTCAATGCAACCCTTCCTCGCAAGATGGCAGCGGCGAATCAAGATCATGTTGTTATGACCGTCGGTGATATGTTAACGACCAATGCCAAGGTTGCCGCCGTCAAATCGGTGCGAGAAAGCCAACCAGTAGACTCGAGTGGAACGCCAGCCGAATCACCTCAATCAGCAGACGCGATTTCTGTCGCAATGAGCCAATTGGACCCTGCACAAACGAGTATTCGTGCTGGTTTACCATTGCCGTTTTTTCTCTCACACGTCATTCCACCCGTAAATCTCGAAACTCTTTGGATCATTCTGCCCTACTCGATCATTCTCGCAGCAGTTGGTCTGATTGAATCATTGATGACCCTTACACTCATCGATGAAATTACCGAAACACAGGGAAGTAGTAATCGAGAATGTTTAGGCCAAGGCTTTGCCAACATTCTCTGTGGATTCTTTGGTGGAATGGGTGGCTGTGCGATGATCGGCCAGTCATTGATCAATGTCGAATCGGGAGGACGAGGAAGGGTCTCGGGCGTTTTCGCTGCATGCAGCCTTTTAACGTTTGTTTTATTTTTTTCCCGCTGGATCGAAATGATCCCCATGGCCGCACTTGTCGGCGTCATGTTCATGGTGGTGATTGGAACGTTTGAGTGGGCTTCGCTGAAACTTTATCGTCGAGTACCGACCACCGACTTCCTCGTCATGGTAACCGTCACCCTGTACACTGCGGTGATGCACGATCTCGCCTCGGCGGTGATCATCGGCGTCATCGTGTCGTCGCTCGCCTTCGCGTTTAAACATGCCAAAAACGTGAACGCTGAAATACGCCGCAATGAACACGGAGCCAAGATCTACCAAATACATGGGCCGCTTTTCTTTGCATCCACCACTCAGTTCAAAGAGATATTTGATCCGAAGCAGGATCCAGAATGCGTGGTCATCGACTTTTACTTCACAAAAGTTTACGACCACTCAGGCTTGGAAGCGATTCACTCCGTCGCTCAAAAATACCATCAGCTCGGCAAAACACTTCACCTGACACATCTCAGCCAAGACTGTCAAAAGATGCTAAAAAACGCTCAGGAACTTATGTCTTTTGACATGATGGATGAACCGCAATCTCATGTTTCCACTGATCGATTCAACCAGCTTGAGCCAGCTTCGAAGTAAGTTCGAATGTTTAGCTTGAAGGCTAAAACTGAGTGAATACAGGCTGTAAACAGTCTGCTTCCTCATAAGTTGGGCCAGTGAATGCGTGCTGCATAGGGCAGGAACTCGCTTGCACCCTCTTTCTGATACCAACCAACGAGCACTGCGTCACCTTGGTCATCGCGGGTGTTGCTACCGTAGGCTAAGGTTGCGTTGCGTTCCAATAGCCTCTTGGCGGTGGGCGATAGCGGAACAACTTCGCCTCGCCACTGTTCCAGATCATAAACCACCCACTCTTTGTGACTTACCAATCCGCAGATTAATGACTCACCATCTGGTGAACAAAGCACCGATGGATAGCTTTCGCCGTCTGGATGAAACCAACCGAGACGTTCAAGCGTGGAAGGTGCGTCGTCGCCAGGCTTTAGACGATAGAGCGCACCTTTTGCCGTGGTAAAAATACATTCACCACTTTTAAGAAAAGCGAAACCAACAATACCATGCGAATCAAAGTCAGAAGTCGCGCCATAATCCTCGAGAGCATGCGAAGCGACTTCGCGTAAATCGGTATCCATCTCAATCAACTGTACGATGTAATCTCCGGCGCCTCGCAGCACGACTCGCGGGACATAAACATGCTCTTTGAGATCAACCAAAAAATTCCGCGAGATATGACCACCGGCTGATCCAACTTGCACTTTCTTAACGCCGCGAGTTTGCGTATCAAACTGATACAACTCATGTTGATAGTAACCAAGTGCATAGACGTACCGACCTGTACAACCAGTGGCTACAATCCCTTCAGGCACAGCGAGCAAGTGCTCCCACTGCTGGGTCGAACGCACGTTACCAGCTCTTACTCGCCATAGATTGGAACCGTAGAAAGGCAATCGACTTCCATTCTCCGTTTCACCGTATTCATCCATCGACGCAAAATAGAGATAGCCATCGTCCGCCTGCACGGGCTTGGAGTGGATTTTCATTTGCATGGTTGAGTCATGAGCAATCTCGAGACGACGAAGGTTGGAAACTGCATCTCCCAAGAAACTAGCTTGGCTCTGCCCCTGCTCGACTCGACAGAGCGCTGCAGAGTCTTCCCAATTTCCTCGACAGGACACACCCAAATAGAGGTTGCCGAAATCGTCGCGTCCTGTAGCACCCCAAATCGCGTAGGGGTTCGTGATCTCCGGCAAATCAATCTCGATCAACTCCGGAGCTAGTCTCCATCGTAGCGACGGCTCGCTAAAAACGGTTCCAAGGCGATTTTCGACGGTTCGCTCCTTGCTCACAGGAAGGTCATCCGAATCTCGCGATTCAGATGTTACCTGCGCACTTGATTCGACCGCAGTAACTCGATCACCAAGCAGCAGGCCCACGCCAGTTGGGTCAGACGTTTCAGTAACGGACGCACCGTCCTCGCCAGATCCTGATGAGAACGTCCCGTCGGTTTCAAATGAGCAGCCAATTCCCAAAAAAATCAACATGACTGCAACTATAAAATTCACCGTCCTAGCCGAAAGATTTCTCACCGCTCGCGCCTTTCAATTGATCCATATCGCTTTGGCAAAATAGTGATCCGCTACTCAACCGAATGAGGCCGATCATCAAAAGTCATCCACGAGCCACCCGCACCGCTGCGGCAGGAGGTCATCGTGAAGGATGCCGATTCATGAAGTCGTTGATTTTGTTTCTGTTTTCAAGAAAAAGAGATAACCACCACACAAAAGTCTATGCCAGCAATCCTCGCTGGTACCCACGGGTAATCGTTAAATGACGGTGTTCTTTTCCAACGATCGTGTTGTACCGATTATATGGACCGGGCCGGTGTGGATCAGAATTCGAGAGATCTGAATTCGAAAGATCTGGGAATACGCGAGCGAAGTCATTTCGATACAATCCCGGTAGAGCAAGAGCGCCTAATTGCTGTTCATGACAAGTTCGTCGACCTTTCGTCCCATTCACACCACTGCCCCATCGATCACCAAGGATTACGTGATGCACCACCCAACGCAAACATTGAATCGCCGACATGCTCTTCAGACGGGACTAGCGTTGGGATCTGCGGCGTTGACCACGAAAGGGGTGTTCGCAGAAATTCTTGAAACGCCATCTCAAACCGAAGGCCCTTTTTACCCAAACCAACTTCCGCTCGACACCGATAATGACCTGCTAGTTATCAACGATTCCATTACACCTGCGGTGGGCAACATTACGCACCTGAGTGGCATTGTGCGCGACACGGCTGGGTCACCCGTTCGAAACGCATTCATCGAAATATGGCAGGTAGACAACAACGCAGTTTATCTTCATACGGGCGATCAAACGAATCGAGAAAACCAAGACAAGAACTTTCAGGGTTACGGGCGTTTCCTCACCGATGCGCAGGGACGCTATTACTTTCGAACCATTAAACCGGTTCCTTATCCCGGCCGAACTCCTCACATCCATGTAGGGGTCAGCAAGGCAGGTCAAAGAATCTTGACCACTCAGCTCTACATCAAAGACCATCCAAACAATGCTGGTGATGGATTGTTAAATCGGCTAAACGCCGAGGCAAAACAAATGCTGCTCGGTGACTTTCAGCCTCTACCAAACTCAAGCATCGGAGAACTTGCTGTAACATTTGACATCACGCTCGGCACAACGCCCGATGACAATGATCGCAAGAACCTTAAGGGTGTTGCAAAGCCTCTCTGGAAACCACGAGCAAACTGAAAAGCCGTTGCAGAAAGCCCCTCGCAACAAGACTAGAAGGTCACCTCTCGCCCGAGATGTGAAATGGGAGTGAATCCCCTAATCGAATGATGTGATTTTCAAGAGTCTACCTGCTCAACTAGCAATCGATTTCACCCGTAGCAGGGCACCACTTAGTTTCAGAACAGCTAGAGAAATTTCATTCGAGTGAGGATTTTGATGAGCCAAATCAATCCGGGTTCACCACCTTGCTCCCAGTCCCAACTCCCAATCCCAGCGAAAAGCTACTGTCTTTCGTGCCATGGCGAGGCAAGACAACTCAACGAAACGAACCCGTACGCTGTCGATGCCGCAACAAAAGGCACGATCCCAACCACCGTTGCAGGTGGCATCTTCGGTCAACGATGGTTTGAAAAAGACGGCGTATCGAAAAAGTGGCCAACACGCCAGCCGGGCAACTGCGGTCGAAACGGCGGGATAAGACGTTACCTAAACGACTCAATCCGCAAATCCTGATCGCTTTCACCCAAAAGTCGATTCGGTGATCAAAACAGCGGGCATTGCACATGTTATTCTTTACCAGTGCAGTCACCTCACTCGCTAAATCGCGTTGTGTAACGTCTGCCTCGACCCGACTACTTTTCCTCCAGCGTCGTCAGGCAGTCCTCGAACAAGCGGTGGAATAACAATCATCGATAGGTTCGACCACGACGTTCACGAAGACGGAGAACGATCTGTGAAAAGATGGAGCATCCCTCTAGTCGCGATCCTAATATGCACGCTTTGGTTATCAACAAGACCCAACGCACCACCAAAACGAGACCAGCAACAACGAGACGAGCGACTACACGCTCAACAGCTTTCGTTTGGGGTCGTTCCGCAGTTTGGCATCAAGCATCTCGCAGAGGTATGGGAACCGCTCATTCGGCAACTCGAACTCGCTAGCGGGCTCCAAATACAAGTCAGTCCTAGCAGATCAATCCCTGAGTTTGAAGCTAGTTTTTCGAGGGGCGAATATGATTTTGCCTATATGAATCCCTATCACTATCTCAGAGCAAAACGGGATCAGGGTTACAAACCCTTGCTTCGTGATCAAACCAAACAGCTCAAAGGAATCTTAGTAGCTGCGGTCGATTCGGAAATCAACTCCGTTCAAGACCTTGATGGTAAACCGATAGCCTTTCCTGCACCAAACGCGCTGGGAGCATCGCTGTACATGCGGGCGTTACTTGAACGAACTCACGACATTCAGTTTGAACCAATCTATGTCAATAGTCACGATTCGGTCTACCTAAACATCGTGGCCAAAGAAGTCCGTGCGGGAGGAGGTGTCAAGCGAACCCTGATAACCCAACCTCAAGAGATTCAGGACCAGCTGAAAATCATTTACGAGACTCCTGGCGTTTCGCCGCACCCTATTGTCTGTCACCCCCGCGTGCCTGATGACCAGGTTAAAAAATTCATCAACGCCTGGCAATTTCTTAGTGAATCCGAAGTGGGTCGCTCTCTTCTTGCCGAAATCCCTATGATCGAGCCAGGCGAGGCTGTCTACGAGGATTACCGACCACTAGAGGACCTGAACCTAGATGACTTCTATGTAGCACCGCAGTCGAATGGGGATGGGTCATGAAGCTGCCACGGTTCACTCAAACACTTGCCGGTCAAATCCAACTGATTCTCGCCACCTTTGTTTTTGTGGTGGCAGGATTCCATTTGCTTTACTGGCAGCCGCAAATGGAAAATCGACTAAGGAAAACCATTCATGCCAGTGTGAATCGCAACTTAGAGACCCTGGGGAGCGCAATCGCTGCCGACCTCTGGGTTGATTCGGGTGATTTAGCCAACGCCCAAGAAAAAATTGATCTATTCGTTCAGCAATACAACCAAACGGACTCCTATCGACATCTCAGCGATTCCGACCATGTCAGTGGGATACAAATCATTGATTTGCAATACATCAACAACAAAGGCACGGCTACACCCCTGCGCGGTGAAGACAAATCGCCCGCGGAACTGACGGTAGACGTCAACGTGGTTCGTTCCGAGTCGATCATCAAACTAGGAGAAACCGAACTAGGAATTCTTAAATCACAATTCGATATTGGTGAAGCGATCTCGCGAGAAAACCAATGGCTGCTCTGGTATGAAGCACTGTTAATTGCGTTTGTGTGTTGCTTGGCATTCAGCACCGCCTGGATCCTCGACAGAAAAGTTCGACGACCGCTTGCGATGCTTGCCCAGGCGTCGCAAGCACTTTCACGAGGAGATTACACAGCTCAGTTACCAAGCGACTCAAGTGACGAGGTTGGCATTTTATCTGCGGGTTTCAACAAAATGCGATCGGACTTGCATCAACAACTTGATGAACTAGAAAGAGCTCGCAAGCAAGCAGAGAGCGCAAATCAGGCAAAGAGCCAGTTCATTGCAAACATGAGCCACGAGATACGAACGCCCATGAACGCGATCCTCGGCATGAGCGAATTACTTGCACAAACAAAACTCGACTCAACACAAACCGCTTACATTTCTGTCTTTTCAGAATCTGCAAAGTCACTACTCGTCATCATCAATGAGATCCTTGATTTTTCAAAAATCGAAGTCGGAAAACTAGAACTCAATCAACAAGAATTTAGCCTCCACGAACTAGTAGGAGACACGCTGAAGTCGCTTAGCTTTTCACCAATCGCTCGGAATTTGGAATTACTTTACCACGTCAACCCTCAAATACCGTTTCGTGTAATTGGTGATGAACACCGGCTTAAACAGGTGCTCATTAATTTGGTCGGTAACGCAATGAAGTTCACCGACAAAGGTGAAGTCAAAGTCGATATCGACGAGGTTGATCACCAAGGTGAACGATCAGAACAGGATTCAATCAAACTGCACTTTCGAGTTTCCGATACCGGTCAGGGAATTGCCCTCGAAAAACAAAAGCTCATCTTTGAGCCTTTCGAACAAGCCGATTTCTCTAATACGCGTAAACACGGCGGTACCGGACTAGGTTTAGCTGTCAGCTCTGGAATCATCAAAGTTGCGGGCGGGCGAATATGGGTTGAAAGTGAAGTCAACAATGGAACCGTCTTTCATTTTGAATGGACTTTCCGGAGAGCAGCTGATTCGTCTTCTCCCTCGAAAGATGCGTTAAAATCAAGTTTCAAACAGGTTGTGATCGTTGAACCCCATGACTTTCAACGAAAGCTCATTCACGACACTCTTGAGCGATGGGGAATCTCCAGCCACGCCTTCCCAAGCATTGAGGACGCTTCGCCAAAGCTGGAGTCTCTAGCTGATGATGGCACCGAATCCCTTCTTTTGATTGAGTTTTCAGAGCTCGAAAAATCAGCATCCCTTTCAAGTAACCATTACTTACAAAACGGCGAGCGATCACCAATCTCTGTGGCGTGTATGCTTTCGGACCCAACGAGTAAAAATCGCCTTGCGACTTTCAACTTAGATCAAATCATCATCAAACCAGTCAAAACCTCTGAGCTCGCTGATCTCTTAGCAGGGAAGGCTACAACGTCTTCTAACCAAACGGATGATTTATCAACGCGGCATCAAGTATCAGCGGAAATACAGGAACAGAAATCATTCGATTTAGATACTGATACTGACGCCCCAGCCAAACCTGCTGTTCTGGTTGCCGATGATGTTGCTTCAAACCGTCTCCTCGTCACTCATTTATTGAAAAAACTAGGTTATCGGGTCTCTATTGCCGTCGACGGTGCGGAGGCAATCAATCGTTGGCAGGAAGAAAAACCGGATATTATCCTGATGGATATCCAGATGCCCGTTCTAGATGGGCTCGAAGCGACAAGAAAAATACGTGAACTTGAAAACCAAGACGGCAACCGGGTAACGATTATTGCAGCCACGGCTGGTGCGATGATTGCAGACCGAGACAAATGCATTGAAGCGGGAATGGATGATTACATTTCCAAGCCGATTCGAATGGATGACTTTCATCGGATTTTGAAAAAGTGCCCAAGATAAGCCACTACCACGAAGCGAATTGCTTTTAGAGTCTAGGATTCCTTGAGACCGATTCACTTAGAGACCGACTCGATTGTCGGACACACGCGATCAAAATACCGCTCGCAAAACATTTACCTTGCCGCGAAAACCGAACTACAGATTAGGTCAAGAAATAGATCTCGTATCCCTTCGTTTCTGCTGAGATTACCTTCGACTATTTTATCGATTTCTCGCTGCTCTCGGAAACTCATGGGACGTCCCGTCGCATACACCATCAACTGTTTGGCAAATCCGCTACCAAACTTTTCTGGATGCGAGACCAACCACTGTTTTAATTCAGTCACGTCCTTGATTTTCGATCCATCCGATAACTTCACTACCGCTTCCACTTGCTGATCAATTTTTGGCCAACGTTCACGCCAATGTCCGACCGGATCAAAATTTTCGAGGACGAATCCGTATGGATCAATCCTTCGATGGCATCTTGAACAGGCGGAGTCTTGAACATGAACCTCTAGCAAGTCTCGAGGCGACATCGCTCCTTGGGTATCTGGCGTGATAGGGGGAACAGCGTCTGGCGGCGGTGGAACTTCTTGACCAAGAACTTTTTCTAAAAACCAAACTCCTCGCGTAACCGGTTGAGTATCAACACCATTAGCGGTTGCGATCATGACCGCCGACATACCAACAATCCCTCCGAAACGCCCACCTCGTGGGATAGAAAATCGCTGCAAATCATTCATCTTATTTTTATCGAATACTAAATCCAGCTCATAAACATTCTTAGCAATGCGAGGTGAGGTCCATGTAAAATCTGGAGCGACCAACGATTCAATCGGCCGATTCTCACGAAGCAACTCGGCGAAAAAGTACTCCACCTCTAATTTAGCATTCTGCTGATCAAGTCTCGAAAATTTGAACGAACGCTCGGGCATAATATCCTCTAACCGACGAGTATCGAGCCATTGCTCCGTGAAGTTTTTGATGAATGCTGAATTCGGAGAAACTGGAATCATTCGCTCTGCCTCTGCCCGAAGCACCTTTTTGACCGTCAGTTGGTCGACTCTTTTCAGAAGTTTTTCATCGGGTGGCCGAAGGGTAAGGAAGTAAGACAGACGAGTCGCTAAGTCATAGGGATCGAGCGTCGATTCACCAAGACAACGATATAAAAACCTTGGCGAAATCAGACTATTCCGGATCACCAAGTGCATCGACTCGTCGATCGAATAACCTTCGCTAAGATGACGCTCGAACAACGACACCCAAAGATCAAGTGTTTCTTTCTGGGGTGGACGCCGAAACACTCGGCTTAAGAACCGTTCAATCACCGCACGATGATCACCTGCAAGCCCGCCAAAGAAACGCTGTTGCAATCGGCGTTGATTCTCTTCCCGAGGACCGTCAACGATGCGACTGGGTCCATTCACTTCTACATCATGGATCTCTAGAGCAGGACCGTTTTCAAAAACATCGAAGACCACGGTCTCGGCGAAGAGCACGGGGTTTCCAATAATTTTCTTAAGCAACGCCTGCTCCTGAGATTGGGTGATTTCTGGAAGGCCATCGCTTTTCAGCAACACTTTCACTCGATCCCATCCAATACCCCCTCGAAAGCCTTGCCCCTCCTCACTCTCTAGCATTGCGTGCCAGGCAGCGAGGTATTTTGGATTTTGCTTTTGCTTTGACTCAAAGAACGCTTGGAGTTGCTCCTTATCCTCCCGGTCACTATCAAGCGTCGCATTAGCCCAATGAAGAACAATTGTTTGCCCCTCATACAACTCGGCTTCAAACTTAAATTCTTCTTCTGTCTCTCGGGTCACTTCGATTTTTTGCAGAAGCCGAAGTGAACGATGTGAAACGCTATCCGCACTTGATACATCTCGCGCAAAAACCTTAACCACCATCGGGTCTGAATCGAATTCTGGTTTAAAGGAAGAAAGACGTACGACGATCTCGTACACACCGGAAGCCTTTGCCTCAATTCGACTAGGCCAAGTACAACTACGTTGAATTGGGTCGCACTTCATCCCCAAACGCATTACATCACCAACCACTTTCGATGACGAGTAGCTGATCACCAGATCCTCGGGTTTTGCAGTGCTTGCTGTCGGTTTTGGCGCAGGCTGAATCGGCGGAAAAACTTGATCTGCAACCAGCCTCGCGCATTCGCTATAAGTCTCCATCAACGCTGGTGACAGAACTAAACCTTGACCCAAATTGTCAAAACCATGCTGCAGACGATCCACCGGAAATCCAGCCGGCAACTCAAATGACTTGATTCCAAAAATCGACTCGATCGTCGACCGATACTCCTCACGACTCAGTCGACGCGGGGGAGTACCGCCGATCGTTGTCGAATCCTGCAAGGCTTGATCAAGCCACGCGATCATCTTGCCCTTCAAGGCCAACGAGGGCGACACCGATTCAGCAGGGGGCATCTCGCCATCACGGATCACCTCAAGCACTCGTATCCACGTTCGAATTGATTGGTCATCATCCATCACGAGAGCAGAGCGATTTGATGAGTGAACATCTCGAATTGAAGGCACACCGTGCTCATCGAGTCGAAACGAAAAATATTCCTCACCATCCCCGCGACTCTCCTTCAGGTGGCAGTCCGAGCAAAAGCTCGTCAGAAAACTGCTGGCATCCACAGACGAAAAAGCTTTCTGATTATCCACTCTCGGCAAATCATCACCCAACGAATCATTCCGGGGGAATGAGCATGGACCCGTTACAAGTAGAACAAAGAAAACACGAGAGAATCGAAAACATTCCATCTCACGAACTCAACCATTCATTGAGGTTACGACGAGAATTAGAAAAGACCTCAACCGGCATTCCAAGTTGCTGCATCAACGTGATGTATAGATCCCCAAGTAAGCGAGGATGTTTGGATTGACGATCATTCGACCAATGAGCCCCATGATCGAATCCACCTCCGGCAACCAACGTTGGTAAATTTTGATTTGCATGCCGACTGGCATCACCCATACCCGTTCCGAGCAGAACGATAGTCGAATCTAAAAGTGGCCGACCCTGCTCATCGGTTTTCAGTTTCAATTGGCTCAAGAACCGACCAAAGCACTTCATGTGTTCCCGCTCAACTTTGATCAGGTCTCGTATCGCATCCGGATCGTTTCCATGATGCGAGAGCGCATGATATCCCGCCTGCAAAGTATCACCATCAATCGTGAATACCTGCCCCAATCCACCGATGAACAGCGACAAAACCGGCGTGCTGTCGGTTTCGAGAGCTAAAGCCATCAAGTCGTACATCAATCGCTCGGCTTCCAACTGCATCGTCGGCGCCACCGGATCGTATTCGGGTAATTGATAATCTGTCGTCACCGCAGCATCTTGATGATCCAGCTGCCGCTTCATTCGGCGTTCCACTTCGCGAATGGATTCAAAATATTCATTCAATTTAGTTTGATCGGATTTTGAAACCGTGCGTTGCAGTTGCCTCGCGTCCTCAAGCAATGAATCCATTGCACTGCGTCCCGAACGCAGTAAGTACTCGGTTCGGCGACGATCAACATCGGTCGAAAATAACTTGGCGTACAAGACGGACGGACGCTGGATCATCGGCAACGCGATCCCCTGCCTTGTGTGGCTCATCGTTTGACTAGCTTTGCCGGCACTAAGTTGCAAAGATGGAAAACGGTACTCACCGCCTAAAAAATCGGCGATCTGCTGATCCAATGAATATTCACCAGGGGTTTGACCACATAAAAAATTGTTCCACGCAGCGTGGCCATTAGGTGCCTGATGATCGAACCCAGAGAACACCGTAAAATCGCTCCGATGCTCTTCCACTTCCATCAGCAAATTCGAAACTTGATAGTTCCGACCTGACTGCTTGGGGAAAAACGCGTCTTGGTAAAACCCTAGGTAAGTGCCAATACAAACGAATCGATTCGCCTTCTCGCTCTCAGTCTCAGGATTCAAATCAGCTGCATTTGTGGAAGCAAATGTTTCTAGGCCTGGCAGAGCAATCGCAACCCCGGATGTCTGGAGCACGCTACGACGATGCCAATGTCTCTTGGTCATCTCGTTTTACCTTTAGAAAAGAAATTGTTGAAGCAGCATCAGTGATCGCTCCACGAGTGTTAACAGCTAATCATGCAAGTCTGAGTAACTCCCGCCACTGTGACTTTGCCCTTCTTTCATCACAGCGATCCACGGCAGTATAGCTGAAATCTTATCAACTTCACTACAGAGTCTCTCTTCGTCAACAATCCAATCGAATACGCCGTCCAAGGATTATTGCGTCAGAAGGCAATCGATGGCACGCTAAGGAGCGATCAATACATCATTGAGAATCATTCAATACCAAAAAAAGAGCCGCAGCGGTTGCTGCGGCTCTTGAATGAATTGGAAGTTTAATCCTGCAAACTATTTTTACAGAATATATCCTCGTTCCTCATGCTCGGACAAATCGAGACCGCGGTACTCTGCGTCCCCATCCACGCGTAACTGCATGAATAATTTCATCACCATCAAAATCACAATGGTCGCAATGACCGAGTAGATAGCCGTGATGGTCGCCGCTAAAAATTGCGTCCAAACTGCGGACCCGATTGCGAAGTTCGCGTCGGCGAATCCCCCCATGCTTGATGCAGCAAATACGCCACAAAGCACGGTTCCGAGATACCCCCCCACACCGTGAACTCCAAAAACATCTAACGAGTCATCATAACCGAGCGTTTGCTTAATCTTTGTCGCAAAGGCAAAGCAAATGATCGCCGAGGCGGTTCCAATTGCCAACGCCCCGATTGGCCCAACAAAGCCGGATGCAGGAGTGATGGCAGCTAGCCCCGCAATCGCTCCAGTTGCCGCTCCAAGCACGCTTGGCTTGCCGAGTTTCACCCATTCGATTCCCATCCAGACTAGCGTTGCGACCGAAGCCGATAGATGAGTAACCAGCACCGCCATTGCCGCGTTTCCATTTGCTGCCAGAGCACTGCCACCGTTAAAACCAAACCACCCGACCCACAGCATCGCGGTGCCCGTGACGGTCATGGTCATGTTATGGGGCGGATCAAGGCTGCGAGGATAACCGGCACGAGGTCCCACCATAATGCAGGCTACCAAAGCACTCACCCCGGCGGTGACGTGGACAACAATGCCACCAGCAAAATCCATCACCCCCCAATCCCAGAACAAACCCCCATCACCAGACCAAGTCATGTGGCAGATTGGAATGTAAACCAAAATTAGCCAAACGGTTGAAAACACCAGTACCGCGCTAAACTTCATTCGTTCCGCGAAAGCACCAACCATCAGAGCGGGTGTGATCACTGCGAAGGTCATCTGAAAAGCCGCGTGTAGCGCTGTTGGAATCGTCCCCGTCAGGCTATCGCGTGTAACATCATTTAGAAAAGCAAGGGAAAGCCCACCAACGAATGAATCCCACCTAACCAACCCTTTAACCATACCAGTTGTGTCAAACGAAAGACTGTAACCAACTGCCACCCAAACAACGGACAGCAATGCAGTCAGAACCAAACACTGCATCAAAATGGATAGCACATTTTTCGTTCGAACCAGTCCTCCGTAGAAAAGCGCCAACGCAGGAATGGTCATGAATAAGACCAAAGCGGTTGACGTCAAAATCCAGGCGGTGTCGCCAGTATCCAGACCAGAAGCACCATCTTCTGCCTGCAAAGGAGAAGCCAACATACATAGAAACAAAAAAATTATCGGTGTCGCAAAACGACTCACCGGTCCATTAAAGAGCATCCGCCTTACTCCTTTGTTGAAATCGAGAATTCAATTAGCTCCGAAAGAATAACTCATCCAATTGCTCGACCGAATCCCCCCAATTGACGACACCATGCGTTCGCCCCATTGTTTTGAAGTCTCGCCAAAGAAATCCAAAATATTTGTTCAAATCCCCTCGTTTTACCGAACGTAGCTTAACTGGCATATCCGCTTAGACCGGGCTAACCCTTCCGTGAGAAAGGCAACTCATTCGGTCCATGATCATCCCTGCGCAGCGGAGGATTGAAAAATTCCTGACCCGCGAACCAGCATCTCCGCGACCGAAAACTGACCAGGAAAAGATCGGCAGGAACGATCACACCGCTCACACCAGCAAGACAATCCTAGACATGTACATATAACGTCCCCAACCTTTTTGCTGTACAGTTAAGATCCAGTCTCTCATGCCGATTCACTCTCAACAAACATCATCAGCTCATTGTCTAAGAATCGAACCATAGCAATCGGTGACATCCATGGCTGTTCGCACGCATTAGAAACTCTATTGGATGCGATTGCCCCCGAACCGATGGATCAAATCATCGTCCTAGGTGATTTCATTGACAAAGGAAGACAAACCAAAGAAGTGATTGACAAATTAATGGACCTTCAGTCCGAGTGCCAACTCACTTATCTATTAGGGAATCATGAGGAAGTCTTACTGAATACGCTTAACGATCCATCATCTCTTGAATACTGGATGCAGTGCGGTGGCGTATCAACTCTCAATTCGTATCGATTCGGGGGATCGCTTCGTGATATCGCTGAGGAGCACCTTGAGTTCATTCGAGGTGGTAAAAATTATTACGAGACCGAAAATCATATCTTTGCTCATGCGTGCCCAGATCATCACATACCGATTTCGCAAAACACCGCCTACAGCCTACGGTGGCAACTGCTTGAACCAGAGCAGGTGCAACCGCATCAATCAGGCAAAACAGTGATTGTTGGACATACCGAACAGATCAATGGCGAAATATTGGATCTTGGATTTATCAAGTGTATTGATACCGCTTGCTGGCGTTATGGCTGGCTAACGGCGATGGATGTCGATAGCGGTCAGGTTTGGCAATCGCAACGATTCGGAATGCTTCGTGAATCAGGCGATGCGACGGTTGGTCCAATCGGAACAAGAACAGATGACGAGAGTTAGCCGTATTGATAGGCGACTACTTTCGTTACCGATTGCTAGATATCGTTAAAAAGAGAAATATCATCGCATGGGTTATTACCTGATCCTTATTGGAATTTGCCTTTTAGCTTTTGCAATTTGGGCCATTGGCAAAAGTTTGTTGCTCTGGTTCTACGGCGCCAAAACAACTGGAGAAATCATTGGTATCGATGAGCAGCCACGACGCGTGGGCAATGGTCGCCGCAGAATCTTTTATCACCCGATTGTTGCATTTGTTTCTGCTGAGGGATTTCAATTCGAATTCACCTACGGTGGAGGATCATCTTCCAAACGCCCCTTAGTTGGTCGTCAAGTCATAGTGATCTACCCAAAAAACCGACCGGAACAAGCGACGCTGAATACATTCGGTGGTCTTTGGACTGGACCAATCGCGTGTCTAATTCTGGCGGGAGGTGCTCTTTACGCAGGCGTGCAGATTGTGTTTTTCGGCGTCTGAAGCCGATCACGTACCGGCCGCCCCTGACGGCTTTACCCAATTCCCGATCCAATACTCGCGATCACAAACACAGTTGATCAGAAGAGAGGTTTCTACCGAGAGCGAATGACATCACTCTCTTGGCCGAATCCCCTGAATCGCCGGGTTCCATTCCCAACTAGATCGAGTCCAAAACTGTCCATTTTCGTTGACTAAACGCAGCCGAAAAAAACCAGACTGACTTAATGATTCCTCGCTGAAAAAACCAGCAACTCTTACAACGTGCGGAGACTGGCCTGACAGCTCAAGCTCAGTCTCCCCACTCCAGCGATCAGCAAAGGTGAGCCCCTCGTGTTTGCCGTAAAACACTTTTAATTCGGCATCGGGATCACGATTTTCTAGCGCGAGGTGCAAAATCAAATCAGAACTCTCACGCTCTGCTTCCAAGATTTGAATTGGATCAGAGAATGCCCGGAGGATCTTAACGCTGTCGTCAGTAAGATATTCGGGTCGTTCATCGCTGAAAATTTCAGGCAGAGTGACTGTCTCGATTGCCTGCGGCCGCCTATATCCCCAGCCTCCAGTTTCCAAGAAGAACCAACCGTCCTCCGACACGCCTCGATTGGTATGGGTCAATCCGCTTTCGCGATCAACATTGCCACTGGCCATTTGGTCAAGCCGGAACCATTGTCCTGACACATCTTGAACCCACCCCCGATATCGCATTCTTCGTGGGTAGACTCCGGTACGCTGCACATTCGGCGGTCCAGGAACTTCAACAAAACTACCAACCCAAAGACTTTCAATCGGCTTACCCTGATGAAACTGATTACCGATTCCAAATAGCTGCCAACACTGCTCTTTTTCGAGATAGAAGTAACTGAAATACGTATTGTAATTTTCACCAGATTCCACTCGTAAAGCAAAGACTTGCGACTGTCCTTGTGAACCATCCAACGGTTCCCAATCACGAATTTTCACCCCTGTTCCCTCGTGGCCGAATTGTCCAAAACTTGCATCCTTATTTCCAATGGCAAGTAAATGAGACAACTGCTCCACTGGCGGTTCTTGCTTGCCGCGTCCGTACGACCAAAGTGAAAAATTGAATCCTTTATTGACACGGCCATCAGGTAACCATGTCGGGCCGTAGTATCCAAAGGGCGTTGTAATCGGGCTATAGAATCCAAGCGTTCCGGGGACTGCATCCATTTCCATGACCCAAATCTTTACCGGACCCTTCTGCTGGGAAGATGAAAAACGCGTGTGTGCCGCTGCCGGTCTCCAACGCTTTCGAATAACGGAGGCATTGACGACTGCTTCACCGTCAAGCTGTATCCACAGCAAACGACTGTTTGATTCATCGTCAAGACAAGTCACCTCAACACTCTGCTTTCCTAATTCCTTGATTTGCAGTTCGCCGCGAAATACTTCTCGCCGCTGGTCACCAACTGGCTCGACGACAAACACGGCGACCTCGTCACCGAACCGAATTTGAAAGCGACTCTTCGATGCGCCTGGCTGCATGAGGACGCGAAAACTGACTTGACCCGGTCGCTCACACCACCATCCCCATTCCGCTGATTCCCCTCGATTCCAACCCTGTATCCATTCAAATGCCTTACCGCCATTAAGCTTGAATGGATCGGGCAAATCAGAGACTCCTTCGGCTTGCAATCCAAGCCTAGGAAAAAAAGCTTCGTTCGCTGTTAAGTAGAGAAGATCATCGGTTGTTTGCTGTAACCGATACGTTATCGGCGGAGAGATTTCAGCGTGAACATTTCCCTCGTGCTCGTAACTCCAATGCATCGGCTGTCCCAATTGCCCCATCCCGGCATTGAGACGAAAACTTTCAGACAGCGTCAATTGCTCCGCAGCCTTTGACGAATCGTCACCCATTACCGTGTTGGGAATCGAAACTGCAAGCTGAGTTACGGCAAGCATCACCATTCGAAACCAAATCAAAAAAAAGACGAACCCATGATCTGGCAAAAATTTCCTACGAAACATTGAACTCTCTGATAACCTCATGAATCACTAACCTTTCTTGCTCGATCAATCAGCTAAGATGAAGGCGAACGCTACGGCGACGGTGGAATTGCTGGACTGAATTGATCCATAACAGCGATGGAAATAAAGCGACAAATCCGCAGCTTTGACTAGAAATGTTAACAAGTTCATTTGGAACCTGTTTTCAATTTACGTGCAAGGCAAAATTTGCTCGCAACGATTTAGCAGACGTCCTGAGTCTTTGAAGCAATTCCACTCCAGCCAATTCGCTCATTGCCAATCAGCTCTATCAGGCATAGAAGCCAACTCACGTTCACAACGAAGCTGCATCCTTTTCAAGTCTCTCGGCTCAAACGATGACATCAAGCACCGCATCAAAGAACCTAACCACTCGCGAAATGATCAAGAATTTATTCTTGGTGACATCGCTTTCCATATTTATTTTCACCGGTAAAATCCATGCGAATGAAAACATCAAGGAATCGCGACCTAATATCTTATTGATTATGGCGGACGACTTAGGCTGGATGGATCTTCGATGTCAAAATAATCCAAAGTTAAAAACACCAAACTTAGATCGTCTTGCTGCGCAGGGGATTCGCTTCACCGACGCCTACGCCGCAGCACCTGTCTGCTCGCCCACCCGAGCCGCATTAATCACAGGACTTGCACCGGCTCGTTTGAAAATCACTCAGCATGGCTCAGACGAAAAAGCTTTTTGGCCAGACAACCGAGTCATTCAACCTCCTCCGTCAAGCAATGCGTTATCTCACTCACACACAACGCTCGCTGAGCGATTGAAGGCACGAGGCTATTCCACCGGCTTCTTTGGTAAATGGCATCTTGGCGACGCCAAAGAATTCTGGCCGGACCATCACGGCTTCGATGTAAACCGAGGCGGATGCGGTTTTGGCGGACCACCCACCTACTTTGATCCTTACCGAATCCCAACCTTAGAACCTCGAAAAAGTGGCGAATACCTTACCGATCGCCTTGCGGATGAAACGATTGCTTATATCCGTCGAAATCATCAGTCCCCCATGTTCATCTGCTTGTGGACCTACAACCCACACTACCCATTTGAAGCACCCGAGGAACTGATTGAAGGATACAAGGGCAAGGAGGGACGTGGGCTGAAAAACCCAATCTACGCTGCACAGCTTGAAGCAACGGATCGTGCGGTGGGCCGAGTGTTAGAGACGCTGGACGAACAAAACCTTGCTGATAATACCGTCGTCATCTTTACCAGCGACAATGGTGGCTGGGTTGGCGCAACGGATAACGTGCCCTTGCGAAAAGGAAAAGGTTATCTCTACGAAGGAGGTCTTCGAGTGCCGTTGATCATCCGGTGGCCTGGAATGGCCGAGCCAGGCACAACCAACCAGACTCCCGTCATCAGCATGGATCTAACCGCGACGATCGTTGACGCAACAAACTCCACCGATAGGCTACCCAATGATTCGCCATCCGACGGAGCGGCCAATGAGACCATCGATGGCATCTCCCTTATTCCGTTACTTGAAGGGCATCAACTAAATCGCGACCATCTGTTTTTTCACTATCCACACTTTGCATTTCACCGTGACAATCGCCCAGGATCTGCCATTCGCAGCGGTGAATACAAGCTGATTCTTAATTACGATGACAGTAGCACCGAACTATATCACTTGGGGACTGACTTAGGTGAAACCAAGAACCTGTCATCGGAACAACCCGAACTCGCGCAGCAATTACTTAACACACTCAATAATTGGTTGGACAAAGTCGGAGCAGATCGCCCAACGCCAATTATCAAATGATGCTTTGACCAATTGGGCCCGACAAAGCCTGGCTACCAGATCTCTGCTCATTTCGCTGATCGATGCTACGATTGGAGTTGCCGACACCGGCAACATCTTCATGCCTTTGCGGCACAAGACAAATCAAACCTTTCTCACCCAGCAGTCGCCTAAACAAAACAACTGAAAGGTGTTAACGAATCGAAGGCATGGTCCAACAGGACAGCTCAATCATCCCGACTACGCCTGTTGGATTCGATCACGACTGGATTTCAAAACCTTTCCGGTATTCTCTCGCAACCAACCCTTGTGCGGCCTGATCTCCCACGATCACTTGCTGTTCCGGATCCCACTGAATAGTCCGTCCGAGTCGTGCAGCGATGCCCGCCAAATGACAGGTGCTAAGTGCACGATGATGGCTGTAAACATCAGAGATTGGTTCCTTCCGGTCACGTGCAGCTTCAAAGAAATTGCGGAAATGATCGACCAAGTCTCGATTTTTGTAAGCTCTTTCTAGGGCACCTGCAGGCAGTGGATTACTCGCTAATTCCTCAACAGGCTCACCAGACAGGCGACCCCGATTCACAAAGATCCGACCCTCTGTTCCTTCGAATAAAACTCCGTTGTTCCCGTCATGGCGGATTTCTAATTCGACGTCATCACTGAACGTTGCGAGAATCTGAAATTCCGTCGCCGTGTTGTAGCGTGACGGATCGACGGGATAGCCATCTTTGAATTCAACAGGATGAACAACCTTAACCGGATTCACTTGAATGGGTCCCGTGTCGGTCTTACCGAGGCCCCACGTCGCAATGTCAACGTGGTGCGCCCCCCAGTCTGTTAATTTGCCACCCGAGTATTCATACCACCAGCGAAACTCATAATGGCAACGCGACCAACTTTGTGTTTCACCATTGTCACCAGCTTGGTAACGAAAGGGAGTTTCAGCAACCGGCCCCTGCCATTGATTCCAATCAAGGTGAGAGGGGACTTTTGCAATCGGCAACTCAGGACTTGTTGGGGCCCCCCCGATACTGCACGTAGCTTTTTTGAGTTCACCAAGTCTTCCTTCACGAATCATTGCAATCGCTTGCACGAATTGCCTTCCGCTGCGTTGCTGTGTACCAATCTGAACGATTCGCCCTGTCTCCTCACACACTTCACAAATTTGACGACCTTCATCAATCGTGAGGGTCATTGGTTTTTCACAGTAAACGTCTTTACCTGCGCGCATTGCTTCGATCGCAATTTTCGCATGCCAGTGATCGGGCGTTGTAATGTGGACGATATCAATTTTGGGGTCATTCAAAATTGATCGATAATCGGCATGGATCGATGGTGAGTTTCCATGCCATTGCTTTACCAAATCCGCCGCCATTTCCCTGCGATTTGAATCCACGTCGCAAACCGCTACATAGTCACCATACTTGGCAAAATTAGGTGCGGATCCGTAAGGACGGTCGATGCCGGTCGCCTTTTGATCCCAACGACTACCAGTCCCAACCACACCCATTCTCGGACGCTCGTTTGCAGACTGAAACGCTGCAGCTCTCTCGTGCCGCGCGAGAATAAAAGAAGCACCCGCGAAACCAAGCGTGGAACGGAGAGCCGATCGACGAGAAACGCGTCTTTCATTACGGGACGAGTGTGTCATGCGGATGCCCTAAAATCGAAGATTAATCAAAACCATAAACAACGCCGACCAGTATCCGCTCGTGATTCTTGGTGAATCCGCTGATCGCTGATCGTGAATCAAAATCGATGCGGCTAGAGCTGTTCAGCTCCAGCTAACCAGCCGAATCGCTGTGAAATGATAACAGAATTCATCCTTAGGATTTAGAAATGACAGTTTGCCACAACACCCAACCCAAAGAATCGAGATTGGATTGGTACGCTGAAAATATAGATTGCATTGACGCGGCCCCGATTTTTCTGCTATTTCTCACGCAAGGCCGTGCAGGAGTGCGCTGCCTGCTCCATGGAACATAGCGAACCTCAAGAAGCAAGACTCACTGCCGTGCGAACCTCCTTGGTAAAGCCAGATTCGATCTCCATCATTCTCTCGACTTACAACGCGCCAGAATGGCTCGAAAAGTCGCTTTGGGGTTTTGCAATTCAAACGACACGGCCGCTTGAAATACTGGTTGCAGACGATGGGTCGGACCATCACACTCGTGATGTAATCGATAGTGTACGATCGCGGAAAAACATCAACGTCAAACATGTCTGGCATCAAGACGAAGGTTTTAGAAAGTGTGTGATTCTGAACCGGGCGATCGCACAATCATCCGGTGAGTATCTCATTTTCTCAGACGGCGACTGCGTACCGCGTGCCGACTTTGTCTCACAACACCTGCAACACGCAAAAGTTGGACACTTTCTCTCTGGCGGATACAACAAACTATCGCTCGAACTGAGTCAACAAATCCAACTTGACGACATCGAATCCGGAAGAGCTTTTCGAACCGATTGGTTGAGAGCAAACGGTTATCGTTTTAGCAGCCGAGCCATCCGGTTACACACTCATGGACTCGTTGCTCAAGCATTCAACCACCTTACGACCACTCACCCAACCTGGAACGGACACAACGCCTCTGGCTGGAAATCGGATCTGGTGAAGGTGAATGGATTCGACGAAAGGATGCGTTACGGCGGAGAAGACTGCGAACTAGGTGAACGGTTGGTGCACGCAGGAATTCGTCCGATCCAAATACGTTTCTCCGCGGTCTGCCTCCACCTCGACCACGAGCGTGGGTACGTCAATGATGCGGACCTACACCGCAACGAGAAGATTAGAAAAGAGACGCGTGCCAATCGCGCGACCACCACCCGATACGGGTTGAGCCAATCTGCTCCCCTAGCGGCTTAACCATCCGTGGGACCTCTGCTCCGGCACGCTTAGCCCAGGTCGTATCAGGCGACGACAACCGGTTTCTGGAACCCCACTTAAGAACCCAAGCAGTGCCGCAATATTGCATCAACAATCAGCTCGCGACGCTTTCTTTCGATCAGAACCGCGTAACTTCCGGAATACCGTTTTCATCGCACTGAGAAAACGGATTAAATCCATGCAAAACTTGCGGATATAGACGTACCTTGCAGGGCGGTGCGGTTACCCCG
>Ga0181559_10001521_pt1 | contig 22771 bp, 12 predicted proteins | sample 011ome_21_FD_133752 | JGI IMG/M metagenome (GOLD analysis project Ga0181559, IMG submission 133752) | Coastal salt marsh microbial communities from the Groves Creek Marsh, Skidaway Island, Georgia - 011508AT metaG (megahit assembly) | ecosystem: Environmental > Aquatic > Marine > Intertidal...
AAAACATTTTTTTCATTCAGAACGAAAAACATCCAAAACGAAACGCGGGCGCGCTCGTTTCGGCGCCTCCGGCGTCGCGGGCGCCCGGTGCTCGATCCGCGTATCCCCCGTGTTCTGCGTGGGCGCGGATCTCTATGTACACGCACCAGGTACCTCCCGCGAAAGCCGCGGCGTCGAAATCGGCTGTGCTACTTGCTATACTTCCCCGCGGCTGTGAAGGTTCGCTCGCGCCGACGTCTCGGCCAAAAGCGCTTTCGGCTTTGCTGTCGGCGCTCTCGGCGGAAGACGCCGGAAGACGCGAACGATCTTTCTCTCCTCCTCTCATCCGCCCGGTCTCGCGATGTTCACCGCGAGCGCGTTTAGCGCCGAGCCCACGCCACGGATGACGTTCGATCCCGCCACCCCGGGGAGCGTCACAGGCCGGATTTTCGGCGCATCGAGTTCGCGCTCAAACGTCTGGCGAGCGTCGGGCGGTTCCACTCGACGCCCTCCCAGTCTGCGCCGCTCGTGGTACCGCCCGACCTGCGCCGCGCGCGCGAGCCGCGCGAACGGAGCTGGCGCCGGGGTTTCGAACGCGCGAGGCGCGTCGATTTCGACTTCCCTCGCGGCCAAAGCGGCGACCGCCGCGACGCTCGGCGCGGCGGACACGCTCGGCGTGCCGGGCTGGACCGGCGGCGCGGCTTGCGGGGTGCCGAGACTTCTCGGAGTTTCCGCGAGAGACGCGCTTTGCGCGTCCGCGTTCGGGGTCGCGTCGACGCTCGACGCGGCGGACGCGAAGGTCTCGCCGACCGCCGGGGTGGACGAGATGAGCGCGGAAGGAGACACGAAGCCGTGCGGCTCGTTCCGAGCCTGCCGCGCGCGTTTCGGCGGGCGTCTCGGCGAGCTTTCCGTCGCGCAAGAGGACGGGGTCCCGAAGTCACGAAGCGACGGGAGGCCGGCTCCCGCCACCCCGAAGTCCGGAGACGCGCTTCCCTCGTCGCGGTCGACCTCCGACTCGGCCGAGCCGGGTACGCGTAACGCCGAAGGGATCTCTCCGGGAGTGCTGAAGCACATCGTGCTCGGGTTCGCGAGGTGGCTTTATCGCGCGTGTCGCCCACGTCAACGCTCGCCAAGAGTTGTGTCGGAAGTCGTGGCTTTCGTCTGAGAAAGACGCGCGCCGCGGCGACTTTTGCGACGACGAGACGACGCGGGCGCGTCGTTTGTCGTGGCTCGTGCTGGATCTTCTTGGACGGGCCGGAACGCCCGGAGCATCAGTCGTCTCGGCGGGGCTAAACGAGCCACCTCTGGGACGGGCCGAAAAGACGAAGGAGTTGGGTCGCCTCTCGAACCAAAAACGAGATTCGTTTCCTTCTCGTGGGAATTCACACCGTCGCTCCCGTCGCTCCCGCGCCGCTCTCAGAGCAGAGTGTTGTACGCCCACACCAGCACCGCGGCGAGCACGGCGAAGAGCGCCGCACAAGCCACGTATAGAACCGCGAGGTCGCTGGACCCTTTCGACGCTTCCTCTCGGAGCGCGCGATCGGCGGCGCCGCCGCCGACGGGTCGGCTTCCCTTTTTCTTTTGCTTCCCTGCTTTCTTCCCGCCGCCGCCGCCGCCGCCGCTCTTCCGCCGCCTCGCGCCCTCGCTCGGCTCGTCCTCCTCCTCGGCGCGCGCGCGCATGACCCCCGGCGTGGCGAGCGCGAGCAAGTCCTCGTCCGCCCCCAGCTCGGCGAGCTTCGCCTCGATCTCCTTCTGCTTCGCTTTCTTCTTCGCCTCCTTCTCGCGCTCGCGCGCGCGCCTCGCCTGCGTCTTGGACGCGAGCAGAGCCTCCTCCGCGGCTTTCGCGGCGCGCTCGGCGGCGCCCCTCTGCGCGACGGCAGCCTCGGTCGCGACTTCGGCGGCGCGCTCGGCTGTTTCTCGCGCGGCGGCGTCCGCCTCGACTGCGGCGGCTCGAACGGCGGCTCGCGCCGCCGCCGCCGCAGCCGCCGAAGCGCGCTTCTCGGCGGCTTCGTTCGCGGCGCGCGCCTCGCGCTCCGCCTTCGCCGCCGCCTCCCGCGCCGCCTCCCGCGCCTTCTTCTCCGACAGCGCAGCCGCCTCGGCGGCTCGGGCCGCCTCTTCCTTTTCTCGGATACTTCGCGCCACAGTCTCCTCTCGTTCCCGGATCGCTCGTGCGGCAGCCTCTCGCTCCTCCTCCGCGGCGCGCCGCCTCGCCGCCTCTGCTTCGCGCGCCGCGCGCTCCGCCGCCTCGGCGGCGCGCCGCGCCTTCTGCGCCTCCTTCTTCGCCTTGTTCTTGGCCTCCTTCTCCGCGGCCGCGCGCGCCGCCTTGAGCGCCTCCTGCTCGGCGCGCGCGTTCGCGCGCGCGGCAGCCTTCGCCGCGACGCGCGCAGCCTCCGCGTCGCCCGGGGGCGACGCCTCTTCGAACCCGGGCGGGGGCGGCTTCGCGAACCCGGGCAGCGGCGCCGCCGACGCCGCCGACGCCGCCGCCGTCTCCTCCCTTTCCCGGAGCTCAGCCTCGGCCTTCTCGCGCGCCGCCTTCTTCGCGGCCGCCTTCTGCGCCTTACTCTGCGCCGCGGCCTCGCGCTCGCGCGCCTCCGTCTCCTCGCGCGCGACCAGCTCCTTCGCGGCCTCGTCGGCGGCGACCTGCAGCGCCAGCTCCAGCGAAACCATCTCGCTCGCCCTGGCTGGCTTGTGCCCGGACTTGCCCTCCTCGCGCACCATGTACGAGGGCGGCCAGGCAGTCGCGTCGACGTCGGAGACGGAGGCGTGCGTGCCCTTGGGCTTCTTGTCCTTCTTGCCCATCTCGACGCGCCCCCCGGGGGTCAGGAGCACCTTCTGGCGCTCCTCGAACCGACGCGCGATCGATGTCGAGACGGAACCGATCGGCACGTCCGTCTTTTGCTTCTCCCCGTCCACGGCAACGACCAGGGCGTCATCTCGCGTGTGCGTCACCGTCGCCGATCGCGCGGGCTCCACATGCGGTGACGCGCGGTAAAACACGCGCTCGGAGACGCGGTACGCGATGTCGCCCATCCCTGCGTCGTGCGAAGTGTCGGACGGTCGTGGAAGGTTTCTTCGACAAACGGCGTCGCCGTGATCCACTCGAGAAGCCTTTTTTTTGTGGACCTCTCTCCGTGGGCGGTGCACTCACAAGACAGAGCGCGCCCGCGGCGACAGCGCGCCGAGCCAGCCAGACGGCATGGCGTCTCTCTCGCGGGAGGCTGCGACCCTGGCGAGACGCGCGTTGGCCGCGGCGAAGCCTTGGCTCGTCGCGCGATCGGGTGCGTCGTCCGCGTCGGGGCTGACGCCGACGCTCGGCGGCGTCGCGATCGCGCGTGCCGCGCCTCCGCCGCATCTGCGCGCGTGGACCCGCGCCGCGCGTGCCGCGCCGTACGGCGCGGCTCCCCGCTTCGTCCCGCGCATCCGCGGCGACGATGAACGCGAGGAGTCACGCGGCGCGCGCGCCGAGCGTCTCCGCCGCGCGCGCGTGCTCCACGAGGTGCGCATGTTCAAGGAACGCGCCAAGGAGGAGCTCTCGAAAGAACACTGGGTGCGCCGGCGACTCGCGGACGACGGACGCGAGCGCGAGCGTCCGTATTCGTCGAGCGGCGGTCGACAGACAGAAGACGCCCGATTCCAATCTAAACGTCAGGACGACGCGAACGAGCCGCATTACGGTTCGCGCCGCGTTCGGTTGAGCCGAACCGCCGTCGCGCCGTCCGCCGACGCCGCCGTCGCCGAGGCGGATCAGCGGTGCATCCGCGTGGGCGTGCTGGGCGTCCCGAACGCGGGGAAGAGCCAGCTGGTGAACACGCTCGTGGGCTCGCACGTCAGCGCGGTCTCGCCGAAGACCAACACCACGCGAGGGGAGACGCTCGCCGCCGTGACGCGCGGCGAGACGCAGGTGCTCTTCGTGGACCTGCCCGGGATCGTCGGCCCGGAGCACTACCGCAACCCGAAGCACGCCCAGAAGGTGACCAGCGCGTGGGCCGCGGCGGCGTCCTGCGACGCGCTGCTGTTCATCGTGGACGCGCACAGACAAGCGACGCGGCCGGACCCGCGCGTGACGACGCTCCTCTCCGGCGCCAAAGAGCACCTGGAGCGTTTGCGGTACACGGAGGCGAGCGGGTTGCCCATCCCGGAGTCCGTGCTCGCGTTGAATAAAGTCGACCTGTTCGACGCGGGGGAAAAGGACCGCGTGAAGGACGTGGCGCGCGCGCTCGCGCGGGAGCACCCGTTCGCGCAGCTCTACCCGATCAGCGCGAAACGAGGCGCGGGCGTGCAAAGGGTGCTCGATCATTTCGCGGCGTCGGCGCCGGCGCGTCCTTGGGCGCTCGACCCGTCGAAGACCACGGACAAGTCTTTGATCGACCGGGCCGTGGAGGTTGTGCGCGAGTGCGTGTACCAGCGGCTGCACAAGGAGCTGCCGTACAACGTGGTTCCCCTGCACGACAGCTGGGAGAACTTCCGGAACGGCTCGTACAAGATCGAGCAGACCCTGGTGGTGGACTCGGTGAACGTGAAGCAGATCGTGGTGGGCAGGCGCGGGAGCGCCATCGGGCAGATCGGCATCCGCGCTCGGACGATTCTCGAGGAGATGTTCGGCCGGCGCGTGCACCTCGTGCTGCACGTCAAGGTGCGCAAGAAGAACAAGGGGGGAGGCGCCAGGCGCGCGCCGGGGGAAGGCGACGACAGGTATTAATAGTCTACCGATCATGCGAACGCTCTCGGCTCTCGCTCTCGTCCCATCCCAGGGCCCGCTTCGCCGCCTCCAGCGCGGAGAAGTAGATTGCGCCCCCCAGCGAGATCTCCAGCATGCGCGGCGCCGCGCCGCGCAGGAGCACGCCCGGCCCGCCTCTTCGTACCAGCGCCGCCAGACACGACGCGCCGCGGCACTCGACGCCGGCGGCGGCGGCGCACACCTCGGCGGTTCGCGCCACGTCCAGCGGCGTCGTGACCATCCCGGTGAACGCGCCCGCGGCGGCGCCCAGCATTGCCAGCTCGCGCGGCGTCGATCGACGATCGACCGCGGAGGCGTGCCACCGCTTCAGCACCTCGAACGTCGTCACCTGCACGGTGTCGAAGGGCAAGTCGCGCGCCAGGAACTGGGGGTACCCGACGAAGAGCGAGCGGATGGGCGATTTGGAGTGCGCGATGGTTCGCAGCTCGCCGCGAAGCGTTTTCGACGCGTCGACTTGCAGGCGCTGCTTGATGGCGTCCGCGGGCGCGACGAGGAGCGAGCCGGCGACGCCCGCGACTGAAGCCGCGACCGCGGGCGGCACCACCCCGGCGCTCTTCAACGCTTCGTACGTCGCCATGAACACGCCCGTCCCGGGCACGGAACCCAGCGTGTCGACGAAGAAGCCGGCGTAGAGCCCGCGGAACAGGGTTCGGCGCAGGGTTTTCAGGCTCACCTCGGGCGCGCGCGCCTGCAGACGTGTCTTGACCGTGTTCAGGGGGAACATGCACGTCTGCACGGAGAAGCTCGCGGCGCACCCGCTGAGCGCGCCGACGCGGAACGCGTCGCGGGATGATTTTTGTTGAAAGTTTCTTTTTTCGTGCGTCTGACGTGTTTTTTTCTTCGTCTCCGAACGCGCGAGGGGAGACGAGGACGCGGAGACGCGTCGCTCGGTCGCGACGGCCATGGTTCCGACGGAAACGAGACGCGCAGAAACCGCGACGTGTGTACCGCCGCGTGAAGAGCGCGGCTCGAAACCCCGAGCGCGACCGGTCAGATCCGGGGAACCACCGGCTCGCCGCGCGATGGCTCGAGGGAAGTTCGGGTCTTCGAGTCGAGCGGTAACAACGAGCCTCGCGTCCCGCTCGCGCTCGTCCCGCACCCGCGAACGGTCGAGCCCGCGTCTCGGGAATGCGGAGCTCCCCGCGTGCGCGACGACGAGCCGGTGGCACCCGCCAGCGACGCGCTCACGTCTAGCGCACAGCCCTCGAGGCGGGCCGTGATGAGGAAGCCACATCGTTGGTGGTAATCAGAGTTTTAACGACTTCTTCGTCATCCTTTTCTTGCCGCTGAAAATTTCTCGGCAAACCTCGACGTGCCGCACGCCGAGAAGGTGTAGAAATTGCAGAAACTGCAGAAACATCAACAAGCAACGGTTGGGATTCTTCCTTGAGTTACGAACCGTAAAACGTGTAAAACGTACCTCTCGAAGCGTGAATGAGTAGATATGTGCAAGCACGTAGAAACAAGCGCAACCTCGAGGGATCTCGCAGACGCTCTCGCGACCCCCCCCTCCCCCCATGGTGTCGGGCCCCCGAGAGCGTTCTCGTCCACAGCGAGCTGGAGGAGAGCGCGAACGACGGAGTACAAGAGCCAGCCGTGCATCGGAGCCGCTGGCGGCGTCCGCGGGGGCTGCCGCGTCGCGCGACTCCGCGCGGGGTGCGGCCAGGTCTGCAGGCACGCGCGGGCGGTCTTCATATGTGAACTCCCGCCCTGTCGGGGCGGCCGCGGCGGCGCCCGCGCCCGGCTCGGCGCCCTCGGGGTCGGCGCCCTCGGGGTCGGCGCCGGGCGCGCGGCTTGGCGTGGCCCGCGCGGGCGTGGCGAAGCCCGCGAAGGACCGGTTGTGTCCGCACGGCCGTCGATCGAACGGGTACTACTGTCGCGAGTGCGGAGGAAAAGGTATCTGCGAGCACAACCGCCAGCGCTCAAAGTGCCGCGACTGCGGCGGCGATGCGGTGTGCAAGCACAACCGGATCCGGTACTCGTGCACGGAGTGCGGCGGGGCGAGCATATGCGAGCACAAACGCATGCGTTACCAGTGCAAGGACTGCGGCGGGAGCTCTATCTGCGAGCATAAGCGCGTGCGCGCGTACTGCAAGATTTGCAAGGGGTCGCAGATTTGCGCGCACGGACGCGTGAAGAGCCACTGCACGGCGTGCAAGGGCTCGCGGATCTGCCCGCACGGCGTGCAGAGGGGCTCGTGCGTGACGTGCGGCGGGGTGGGTGTGAGGATCGCGTCGGCAAATACGGGAGCTGTGGCCTCGAATGCGACCGAGAGCGCGGGACCCTTCTCCATCCTCAGGCACTTCGAGGGGTAACGTCGCGCGCGCGGCGCGGGGGTTTCGACGGCGACAGAGCCGCTTACGGAAAAACGCACCGTAAGATGTACGTAAATTGTAAAGCGCGATCGTACGCGCGGAATCTTCGCATTCGACGCGTCGTCGTCGTCGTTCGAATCGAATCACACATCACGCGTCGTTCCGGTCGTCTACTCCAGACTCTTGGCGACGATCTCGTACACGTTCTCGCTGAGCCCCTCGTGGTTCACGATGCGCTCGAGCTGCGCCTTCATGAGCGCTTGCCTCTTTTCGTCGTACTTGCGCCAGCGCGTGAACCCCGCCACCATGCGCGCCGCGACCGAGCCGTTGATGGCGTCCAGCTGCAGCACGACATCCCCCAGAAACGCGTACCCGCTGCCGGAGGCGTCGTGGAAGTTCGAGGGGCACCCGCCCAGGAACCCGCCGATCAGCGAGTACACCTTGTTGGGGTTCTTCACGTCGAACGCGGGGTGCGCCATGAGCGCCTTGACGTTCTCGACGTTGTTCGGCAGCGACGCGCTCGCCTGCAAGCCGAGCCACTTGTTCATGATCAGGGGGTCGTGCTTCCACTGCTCGTAGAACGCCGCGAGCGCCGCTTCGCGCTCGGGGCACGCGCGGCTCGCGAGCGCCGCCAACGCCGCCACCTGGTCGGTCATGTTGTCCGCCTCCCGGAACCGGCGCGCGCACTCCGCGTCCACCGCCTCGTCCTCGAGGCGCGACAAAAAAGCGAGGCAGGCGTTTTTGAGCGAGCGCGCCGCGCGCGCCGAACCGTCGCGCGCGTACTCCGCGGCGGAGTTGGCCTCGAGGCCAGCCTCGAGCTCGGGCCTGAGCGCCCTGGCGAGCGCGACGACGACGAAGTCGCGCGCCTCGCGGATCACGTCGGGGTCCGCGGGCGAGACGAGCTCGGAGAGCTCCGACTCGGACGGAAGCGCCATGGCGCGCGCGATAAACGCCTTGTCTGCGGCGTCGTCGACGGCGCCGGCGACGACGGCGCGCGTCGCGGCGACGATGGCGTCGTCCAAGACGAGCTCTTTCCCGAGTTTCGCGTCCTCGATCAAGCTCAGCAACGTCTCGCGGAACAGCGTCTGGCCGGCTTCCCACTTGTTGAACAGGTCGGAGTCGTTGGCCATCAGGAAAATCAGGTCCTCCTTCTCTAGGTCCGTCGAAAGGCGCACCGGCGCCGAAAAGTCGCGCAGGATCGAAGGCGTGGGCTTTTCCGGGACGTCCTCGAACACGTACGTCGCCGAGGCGTCCGAGAACCGGAGCGTCTTCGTGGTCGTGACCTCGTCGGTTTCGTCCTCGCCGCGAAGGCGCAGCGGCACGTCCGTGCCGTCGGGGCCCACCAAGCCGATCGAGATGGGCATCAAGACGGGTTTCTTATCCGACTGGCCGGGCGTGTCCGGCGTGGCTTGCGTCAGCGACACGGAAAACGTCCGCGCCTCAGCGTCGTACGCCGTCGTCGCGGTGACCAGCGGCGTGCCCGCCTGCGAGTACCACGGTTTGAACTGGGAGAGGTCCGCGTGGTTGGCGTCAGCCATGGCGTTCAAAAAGTCGTCGCACGTCACCGCCTGGCCGTCGTGGCGCTCGAAGTACAGGTCCATCCCGTCGCGGAAGCCCCGCTTCCCGAGAAGCGTCTCGTACATGCGCACAACCTCGGCGCCCTTCTCGTACACGGTCACGGTGTAGAAGTTGTCCATCTTGATGTAACTCTCAGGGCGAATAGGGTGCGCCATCGGGCCCGCGTCCTGCGGGAACTGCGACGCGCGCAGACGCGAGACGTCGCCGATGCGCTTCACGCCGCGCGAGTTCATGTCGCTGCTGAACTCCTGGTCGCGGTACACGGTGAGGCCTTCTTTTAAACTGAGCTGGAACCAGTCCCTGCACGTCACGCGGTTGCCGGTCCAGTTGTGGAAGTATTCGTGCGCGACGACGCCCTCGATGGCGGCGTAGTCCGCGTCCGTGGCGGTGGTGGGCGTCGCCAGGATGAGCCGCGAATTGAAAATGTTCAGGCTCTTGTTCTCCATGGCGCCCATGTTGAAGTCGTCCACGGCGACGATGTTGAACAGGTCGAGGTCGTACTCCAAGCCGAACACCTCCTCGTCCCACCGCATGCTCTTCACGAGCGACTCCATCGCGAAGTCGGCTTTGTCGAGGTTGTGCGCCTCAACGTAGATGCGCAGCGCGACGTCGCGGCCGGACATCGTCGTGAACGTGTCCTCCACGACGCCCAGGTCACCCGCGACGAGCGCGAACAAATACGAGGGCTTGACGAAGGGGTCGTTCCACACCGTGAAATGCCTCGCGTCGTCCCCGGAGACGGGCCCGGAGTCCACCAAGTTGCCGTTGGAGAGGAGCACCGGGTACTTCTTCTTGTCCGCCTCGATGCGTGTGGTGAACACGGACATCACGTCCGGCCTGTCCTGGAAGAACGTGATGCGCCGGAACCCCTCCGCCTCGCACTGCGTGCAGAAGTTCCCGCTGGACTTGTACAGACCCTCCAGCTCGGTGTTCTCCTGCGGCTTGATCTCCGTCACCACGCGAAGCTCGAACGCCGAGGCGGGCGGCGACAGCACGGTGAGGCCCTTCGGCGTGAGCGCGTACCCCTCGCCGGGCTCGAGCGCGGTGCCGTCCACGGACACGCTGACGAGCTTCATGGAGGCGTCGCCGTGCAGGAACAGGGCGGGCGCCGCGGCGCCCGGCGCGAACGCGGGCTCCACCGCGCAGACGTTGGTCACCGTCGTCGCCTCCTCGCGCAGATCGAACTCCAGCGACACCGACGCGTACGTGTAGTCGGGCGCGGCGTACTCCGAGAGCAGGATGGGCTTGGGCGCCTCCGCCGCCGGCGCAGCAGACGCGGACGACGCGCGGACCAGCGTGCGCGCGCCGCCGCCGCGGGCGGACCAGGGGGTGGCCGCCGCGGCCGCGCGAGCGAGCCGCGCGGCGCTGGGAGCGCCTCCGGCCTTAACGATCGGTGCGCCCGCGGTGCGGCCGACGCCCGCGCGGCGCGCGGCCGCGGCGCCCGCGCGGGTCATCGCCCGGGGAACGCTCTGCATCATGACGACGGGGATGACGGAAGGACGCGAGACGAAGACGGCGCCTCGGGTGTGCGCGGTCGTGTGCGCGCTGGGCGAAAGCCACCGACGTTATCGGCACCCGCGATGCCGAAACGTCACCCGCGCGACACGTGGCACGTCAGTCTCTCACACTCTTTTGCGTCCGTCGCAGGAGGTGCTCGAAAAAACGCACGCGCGAACGAAAAGGCGTCTGATGAGAGTCGCGGAGTCGCGTCGCCGACGCGCCGCGACCGTACCACGCGACCGTTTTCCTAATGAGAAGAGCTGCGTATCATAAACGTCTACCACGCTACGCGATCGTGAAACAGATATCGTGAACGTCTGATGTATGCCTACGACCCGTTCGCGAACGCCGCGACGGCGTCGGAGACGGCGCGCCCGTTGGCGCGGAGCGTCCGTATCAACGAACCCGCAACCTTCGCGTCCGCGCGCGAAGACGGGCACAGGAACGTGTGTGTCTCTTCGCTCTCGCCGGCCACGTTCGTGTGTGTCACGTCGTGTTTCGCGCGTTTCGCCTCTCTCGTATCCCCGCCACACTCGATCACACTCGATCGCCTTCCCGTCCTCCCCACCCGGTGCACGAACGCCTCGGCGCTTCCCGGCGCGTCGTAGTTCACCACCGTGAAAACGCCGGCGACGTCCAGCCCGCGCGCGGCGACGTCGGTGGCGAGCAGCACCGGCGCGGTCCCGTCGCGGAACTCGCGAAGCACCCACTCGCGCTCGTCCTGCGCCTTGTCCCCGTGCATCGCCAGCGCGGGGAACCCGTCCGCGCGCAGCGCGCGCGTCGCGTCGTCCGCGCGCGCCTTGGAGGAGAAGAAGACGACGACGCGGCGCGTCTCGCCCGGCGCGCGCTCGTTCTTTTCTTCCAGCCGCGTCTCCAGCCGCGTCTCCAGGACGGACACCAGACGCGCGTACTTATCTCGTTCGCTGACCAGCTCCAAGACGTGCCGCACGCCCGCCGGGAGGTGCGCGTGGTCGTGTGCGTCGTCGCGAGCGCCGTCGCGAGCGCCGCCGCCGACGCGCAGCGACGCGGCGTCGGGGCAGAGCGCCGCCGCCGCCGCCGCGACGGCGCGCGGCCAGGTGGCGGTGAACATGAGCGTCTGGCGGTCCGGGCGCGTTTCTTCTGAGATTTTCCGAATCTGCGGCTCGAACCCCAGGTCGAGCATGCGGTCCGCCTCGTCCACCACCACGAAGCTCGCGCGCGTCGCCAGAGACACGTCCCCGGCGTCGACGAAGTCCAGCAGACGCCCGGGCGTCGCCACGATCACCTCGCACGTTTTTTGACGCAACAGCTTTTGTTGCGGCGCGCGCGGCGCGCCGCCGTACACGGCGACGGTGGTGATTTTGCTGCTCGCGGCGTACGCCTGAAACACCGCCGCGATCTGCGCGACGAGCTCGCGTGTCGGCGCGAGCACCACCACGATGGGGCCGTCGCCGTTGCGCTCGTCCAAGTACGGCTGCGCGTTGACGTGCACCACGGCGGGCAGGGCGTACGCCAGGGTCTTGCCCGAGCCCGTGGCCGCCACCGCCACCAGGTTGCGCCCGGAGAGGACCAGGGGCCACGCCTGCGCCTGCACCGGCGAGGGCTCGCGGAACCCGGACGCGAGCAGCTGCGTGTGCAGGTACTTGGGGAACGAGCACTCCTCGAAGGAACGCGCGGGCGCGGGCGTGGACGTGCCGGCTCGACTGGGGGCGTCGGTCACCGTGATGCCCCTGGCGGCGCGAAAAGCCCGCGTCTCGGCTTCGGAGCGCGCGGTCACCGCGGGGTGCTCCATGTACAGGTCCTTCTCGAACACGGGCAGGTCCGCCCACGCGTCCGGGGGAGGCGGCGCCATCGTGGCACGCGGCGCGGGCGCCCGGCACACTGATGAATTATTTGTGGCTGGCCAGTCCGGTAAAAGTTGGCGCGAAAAAAAGTCGCCGTGGTCATGTCGTCATGACAGCTCACGGACGTCGCGTCACTCTCTGCGCGACCCGCACGCCGTCCCAGGCCCACGCACGATGCTGACCGCCGCCCACTCCGTCGGAGTCGCGCGCATCTCCTCGCGCGCGCACGCGCGCGGGAAAGCCGTCCGCCGCGTCGACGCGCGCGCCTTCGCCGCGTCGCGTTCGCGCTCCCGAAATGCCGCCACGACTGTCGCCGCGTGGGTGCTCAAGAACTCGGGGCCGAACACCACCGAGCACCTGGGCGAGGAGCTCACGACGCCGAGCGACCTTCCCCTGACCGCCGCGCGCATGGTGGTCGGGCGGAAGGCCTCCGACAGCGTGTCGCTGGAAATCGCCGTGCCCACCGTGTCGGGCGCGCACGCCATGATCGAAGTCACGGATGCGAAGGTCATGGTGACGGATCTCTCCTCCACGAACGGCACGTTCATCGACGGCGAGGAGCTCCAGGCGGGGATCGCGTACGATCTGGAGGAGGGCGGCGAGGTGATCTTCGGGGACGAGTTCATGGCGCTCTACGTCCTCACCAAGGCGTGAGCGGGCGGCGAGATCGCGTGCGCCGAGCACGCGAGACGGAGGAAGCTTCCGATCAACGAACGTTGTTAGACAAAAGTCGTGCGATGGAACTTTTGGTTTCGAGTAATCGCGAAACGTCGCGCCCGAGAGCCGCTCTCGTCCCTTCCTCTCGTGATAGTCTCTCTCGTCACGGTAGTATCACAAAGTAGCATATCACACGTGGATGCCACGTGGATGACATCGCACGCGTACGATGTCATCCTCCCCGCCGCCGGATACGCGATGGTTCGCGCGCGACGACTTTCCGGGCGACGCTCTCTCGCTCTCTTCTCTCGCTTTCTTAGGAATCAAAAAACCTTCCCGCGACGCCTTTGACGCGCTGGCTCCTCGCGGCTGGCTTGCCTCACGGCTGCCTCGGCCTGGTCCGGGTCACGAACACCTCGTCGTCCACGAGGCATCCCTCCACGAGCTGTGGCGCGCCGAACTCCGCCTCGAGCACGGCGCCGACCGCGGCGATCCTTCGCGCCAGCGACTCGCGTCTCTCGCGCGCCTCCGGCCCGACGCCGCTGAGCGCCTCGCTCGCGTAGGCGACGGTTTCGGCGGCGACGACGTTTTTTGACACGCGCCGCTTGAGGTCCAGGCTGGCGAACTGCGTCGTCGTCGCGGTGCCGTCGCGCGCGTCGACGCGCACGACCCATGGCTCGCCGGCGCGCGCGTCCCGGGACCACCCGCCGAACCCCGGCCCTAAAGAAACCTCGCAGTGATTCGTTCCAGCCGCGGACGACGCCGCCGCGAGGGGGAGGCTCGTGCGCGCCTCGAAGCACACCGAGCCGGCGGCGAGGGGCTGCACGACGACGGCGACGCGCGCGCGCGCGTGGCTGCCTGTCACGCCGGCGACGCGCCGGCGAATGACGGACTCGACCGTGAACGCGCTCGCCCACGCCTCTGCCACCGCCTCCGCGACGTCTCGGCTCCGAGCCGCGGTCACGCCCAGCCCGTCGAAAGTGGACGCTTCGCCCTCGGGGCGGTCGAACGCGTCGAAAAAGGCTCTCGACGCTTTGTCCCCCCCCGCGCACGCGGGGTCCTCGACGTCGCGGGACGCGCGCACCGCCAGCAGTGGCACCTCGGTGGTCGACCTGAGCGTCCCCGCGTTGGGGCTCTCAGCGTACGCGTCCGCGTGCGTGTCACCGCCGTCGATGGCCTCGCCCACGAACGACGCGCAGACGGCCGCGGCGAGGTCGGGGGAGGGCAGCGTCGCGCGCGCCAGCGCGCGCGCCGCCGCGCACGCGGCGCGCAGAGCGGCGGCGTCCCCGGCGTCGACGGCTTGGTCGATTTTGTCGACGGCGCGCTCGAGCTCCGCTTGTTTCCCCTGCTCGCGCACGCACGCCTCGAAGCACCCGAAGGGTAGCGTCACGCCCCGCAGCGCGCGGAACCCGGAGGCGGGCCGCGCGGCCACCCGCGCGACGTCCCCGAGCGAAGCCGCCTTGTACCCCGCGCGCTCCGGCGTCGCCTCCTTCAAATCGCGCGCGCGCGGCGCGGCGCAGTCGCGCGCCGCCGCGCGCCGGAACGGCCCCGCCAGCATCGCCGACGCCTCGGTTCGTGACGCTCTCGAGTCGTCATCGTCCGCTCTCGCGATCGATCGTCGCGCTTCTTCCACCTCAGAGACGCGCGCGGCGTGCTCGACGAGCGCGAGCTCGATCTCGGCGGCGCTCGCCGGACCCAGCGCGCCGAAGGAGCCGCCTTCGGCGCCGCCGGCGGCGGGGCCCGTCCGCAGCGAGACCCACTCGCCTACGAGCGCGCGCGCCGCGCGCCGCGCCGACGCCGCCGCCGTCGCGGGCACGCCGTCCTGCGCGGCGCGGATCGCCAGGCGCGTGTCGCGGCGCACGGGATCGGCAGTCACGACGCCGCGCACGTCGCGCCCGGCGGCGGCGACGTCCTCCGCGCCGGAGACGCGGCGCGCGAACACCACCAGCGGCGTCCCCGGCGGCGCCGCGCCGCGCGCCGCGCCCGGCTCGAGCCGCTCAACCTCCGCCATGATCCCCACAGCCGACCCAGGCGAGCCCCAGGCGTCTGGTGTGTCGTGATGCGTCGGTGCGCCCATGAACGATTCGGAACCTTTTACGAACGCGCGCGCGGCGGCGATCATGGGCGCGGCGAGGCGCGCGACGCGCGAGGCGACGCCCTCGTCCAGCACGGCGTCCACGAACCCGTCGCCGGCGCCCTCGCCGATTCCCAGCGCGTCGGCGAGGAGGCGGGGCACGTCCCCGTACCCGGAGGCGAGCGCGGCGTCGTGCGCGGCGGCGAGGTGCGCGGCGCGCGAGAGCGACGCGGCGAGCCGCAGCGCCTCGTCGCGCGAATCCAAGTTTGGATTCGCGTCAGTAATGAAACCCGAACCCGTTGAAACGCGCGTTTGAGCGTCGAGGTCGTCGGCGCACGCGCGGCACGCCTCGGCGCGCCACCCCGAGGAGGCGAGGTGTCTGAGCGCGTGCGCCGTCGCCGCGCCGCCCACCGCCCAGGCGCGCTCGCGCTCCGCCGCGCGCGGGCTGGCGAGCGCGCTCGCGAAGCCGCCGCCGTCGACGCCCGCCGCGGTCTCCACGCGCCCGAGGAGCGCGCGCGCCGCCTCCTCCAGCGCCAGCTCCGCCATGCGGTACGCCTGCCTCCGCGAGACGGCGTCCCGGGTCGCGTCCCGCGACAGCGGCGTCGCGATGGCGCGCACGAAGCGCTCGCGCACGCCGGCGAGTGCGCCGAGCGCGCGCAGCGCGGCATCCGTCTCGGCATCCGTCTCAGTTCCGGCGAAATCGTCGAGCGCCTCCATGGCGTCGGCGAGCTCCGCCACCGCCGCCCCGGTATCGCGGTCGTCGCGGAACGCGCCCTTCTCGCGCATCGCCCCCAGCCGGTCAAGCGCGGGCGCGCGGTTGAAGTAGCGCGCCAGGCGTTCGACGAACCCCGCCATCTCCTCCCGCGCGGCGTGCGTGAAGGTTGTCGACGCCTCTGTGTCAAGCACCAGCGCCTCGGCGGCGACGAGCGCGGCGGGCCCGACGTTGCGCGAGAGCGGACCTCGGACCCGCGCCTCGAAGTCGGCGCGGAACGACGCCGATACATCCCGCGACGTCGCCACGCGCGTCGCGGCGTCGCGCAGGTCGTTCGCGTTGTCCCCCGCGAACTCCGCGCTGATCGAGGGGAGCCAGGGGTGCACGCGCCTGGCCAGCGCGCGCGCCGTGGGTGTGCGCACGTGCGGCGACTCGAGCGCGACGAACGCGTCGCGCGCCAGCAGCGATGCCGCCGCCAGCGACCTCGACCCCGAGTCCTCGCCGCACCGCGTCTCGCACGTCCCGAGCCAACGTAGGTACGCGCCCAGCGCGGCGAGCGCGACGTCGTCCGCGTCCGCGTCGCTCTGGAGCACCGCCGCGACGAGCCCGAGCTTCTCGATCCAGCTCTTGCGCTCGCCGTCGTCCGTCGCGGCGAGCGTGCGCACCGAGCCGGCGGGCAGGCGCGCCAGCGCCTCGGGCGAGACCGCCGGCGCGGGCGGCGGCGGCGGCGGCATGGCCGCCTCGAGCGCCGCCACGTCGGCGGCCATGTCGTACTTGTACGCGCCGACGGATTCCTCCGTCGCGGAAGTCGCGGAGGAGACGGCGTTCGAGCTCCAGTCCGCGTTCGCCGCGGCGGGCGCGTACACCGCGCCGTCGGGCCGCGCCGGTGGGATGTCGTACGCGGGTCGATACGTCGCCGCCGTCGTCGTCGTCGTCGTCGCGGCGGCGGCGGCGCGAGCTTCCCCCGACGCGGCGGAGGCGCCGCCGTTCCAGTCGTAGCCCGCGTCGGCGGACGACGCGTCGGGCGCGGCGGAAAAAGGTCCGTCGGGTCCGGGTCCGCCGAAAAACCCGCCGTCGGCGTTCGATCTCGAGCGCCGCTCCTCCCCCCAGCGCTTGGTCTCGCTCGTGAACCGCGCGTTCGTGCGCTCCGCCGCGCTCTGCAGCTTGGCGAAGGTGGCGCTGACCCGCTGCTCGAACGCCGCGTACGGGTCGGGGTCCGGCGGGGGCGCGCCCGAGGCGAAGTCGGGCGCGCGCACGAACCCCGCACCCGGCGCGGGCGTCGCGAACGCGGTGTTCCCGGGCCGCGGAGGCGGCGGCGGCGGCGTCGGTGGCGGGGGCATCGTCGACGAGCTTCCGAACGAGCTTCCGTTCGAAGACGACGTCGCCGAGTCGCTCGCCGAGTCGCTCGCGCCGGGCAACGCCGCGTTGACCCGGAGGGGGCCCTCGAAATTGCCGGAGAGCGTCACCACGGGCGCGCCGTCCAGCTCGAGGGTCCTGTTCCCGAACTCTTCCCAGGCGTTGAACCCGGTCTTGTGCATGGTCACGAGCTTGTACTCCAGCGTCGTCGTGCCGGGCGGGAGCTCCACGCGCCCGGTCCAGATGTTTCCCTCCGTCCACTTGAGCCGGAACCCATCCTCGGGCTCCCACGCGCCGAACACATCCGCGTCACCGACGACGCCCACCTGCAGGCCGTACGGCTGCTTGGAGTGCACGCTGAGAAGCAGGATCGTGCCCCCGCCCGCGCCCACGGCGTTCACGAAAGGCGTGAACGTGGCGTGCGGGACTGTATCGTCCCCGCGAGCGCCCTCGGCGCGTCGCTCGCCCGGCGACATTCGCCACCGCGTGAAACGGGAAAGATGGTGACTCGACACGTGCGCGCTCCGCCTCGGACGCGCGCGACACCGCCGGGTGTCGACGCCCGCGGTCGAGCCGACCCCGACGGGCACGCCACGTGCCGTCGTCATCCTTCGCGAATCCGTGCGTGTCGCGCCTCGCAATATGACAGCGCGCACTCCGCGTCGTGTCCGACGCCTTGAGGGATCCTGGATAGCGAAAAGGGAAAAGGTTAATAATTTCCCTGTCATCGAACGTGGCTTTTCACGGCCGATAATGCGATTATCGGCCGATTCTGCCACTTGTCGGTCTCTCCTGCCGCGGGATTCGTGAAATTGTGACTGGAAAAGCATACGTAGAAAAGGGCTCTCAAATTCGTTGTTACCAACCAAATCTCGAACCTCGCGAGACTCGCGACCTGGTTCCCGCGTAGGTTGCCGGGGTATCTCCAAGTTTCGGCTCTTCCGAGAGACTCTTGACGACAGACGCCTCTTCGTCAGCGCGGCGGGAGTCGCGCGCACACGCCGCTGCGCGTATCGCGCCACAACACAGGCCGGTCGCCCGCCCGCCCGCGCGCCTCGCCGCTATGAGCGACGCGGATGCGCCTCCTTCCTCGACGACGAGCGCCGTCGATATCCTCTCGTCCGCGCACGGGCGACGGAGACGCAGCGAGCGCTTGATCAGCAAACGCGACCTGCAGGCGGCGGTGAAGTACGGCAAGAAGGAGGAGGCGCTGCGGGCGAAAGGCTCGGTGCTTCGCTGGAAGTACACGTTCGCGGGGATCGTCTACGTCACGGACGCGACCAGCACCCGGGAGATCACGTCGTGGCCCGAACCGGGTTTCGGGTTCGACGTCCCGCTGAAGGCCATCACGCCGCGGATGCGCGACGAACACCGAAAAGCGGTCGCTCGATTGCGCGACAAAAGCGCGTGGACCTCGCACACCGTGGTGGTCGTGGACCAGAGCGGCTCGATGCGCGCCACCGACGTCGACGGCGGCGCCACGCGGTCGGACGCGGTGTGGCTATCCTTAGCGCTCACCTGGGTGCGGGACGAGATCGAAGCCGGGACGCGCACGCACGCGGACGCGGTGTCCGTCGTGAGCATGCGCGACGAGAGCGCGATCGTGGTGGACGCGCAGCCGGTGGACTGGGTGCTGTTCAACACGCTCGTCACGTTTCTGCGCGAGTCGAGACCGTCCCACGGGGGCGTGTACTCGAACGCGCTCGCCGCGGCGGAGACGTGCCTGACGCGGAACACCGTCGGGAGCTGCGCGCTGGCGCTGCTCTTCTTCTCCGACGGCAGGCCCAGCGACGACCACGAGTTTTTCCCCATGGCGGCCTCGAAGGAGGAGTGGCGCGCGTACGACGTGAGCGAGCGGCGCGTGATGCGCAAGAAGAGGGAGGCGCACTACGCGGCGCGCGACGACGAGATCGTCGCGCGCGTCGGCGCGTTAGCGGCGCGCTTCGGCCGGCGGCTCACCGTGGGGAACGTCGGGTTCGCGGAGAAGAAGGAAACATTCGGGACGCTGCGGGCCATGACCGAGGCGTGCGCCGAGTACGGCTGCCACGCGAGCTTCCACAAGCCGAAGCTCGAGGCGCGCGCGCTGCACAGCGTTTTATCCGGCTTGTCGTCGACGCTGACACTCACGCAGACCGAGCTCACCGAGCTCGGCGGGTCGCGCCTGCGCGAGGTGCGCGACGTGCGTCGCGAGTCGCGCTACGCGGCGGAGGACACGAGGCCCAACTACGAAAACTGGTGGTTCTTCGATAAGGGACTGCACGAACGCCTAGTGTGGAGCGGTCGTGGTGACCGACCGGAAGAAAAGAAAAGCGGACCCGCACGCGCGGCGTCACGCGCGGTCGGGTGGCGCCGCGTGTCGAAGCTTGTCCACCCGCGCGCCGTCGGCGTGGCGATGCGCGCCGAGATCTTCGGCGAGGGCGCCGAGCGCGTGGTGAGCAAATTTCGCGAGTACGACGCGAACGGCGATTTCGTCGGTCCGTGGATGGTGGCCAAGCAATCGCGATTCATCGAAGACGAAAAGACGGAGGACCAGAAACGGTTTCACCGCTCGTTCTGCTCGACGCAGCAGACGGCGGCGAAGATCGCGCGCGTGTTCAACGAGCGTCTGGCGACCATCCCGGGCGTCACCGAGCGAACCCCGCGCGTGGCGTTTCTGGAGTGCTGCGTCTACGTGCTGGACGACGCGCGGCTGGGCAGAACCGGCGTGCTGGTGGAGAAGATGCTGAGGAACCACGAGACGGGCTGGAAGAAGTGGAACGGCAACAACGGGTACCTGGAGGGCGCGAAGACGGCGCGCGCGGCGCGAGAGACGCGTGATGTGTTTCCCGCCGCGCCCCTCCCGGCGCGCCCCGCCGCCGCGCGCGTCATGAAGCCCCGGCGGCTCCGGCCGCCTCCGCTCGCGCCCGACGCGCTCGGCGCCATCGCGGAGGGTGACGAGGACGAGGCGAGCGAGAGCGACGAGGAGTTCCTGGGTCAGGACGTTCGGGAGCTCGCGAAAGCGACGGCGGACGACTTCGACGTCGGCGTCGAGATTGCGCCCGGCGACGTGCCCCAGGCGTTTTCGTGCTTCTCGCACAAGTACTCCGGCCGACGGTTCCTGGTCTGCGACCTGCAGGGCGTGCTGGACGCCGCGAGCTCGCCGCCGTGTTTCGAGCTCACCGACCCGGCGATCCACTACAAGAGCGCCTCCGGCCGCACGCACGTGTTCGGCCGGACGGACAGGGGCGAGAAGGGCATCAACGCGTTCTTCAAGACGCACGTGTGCAGCGCGCTGTGCCGCGCGCTGGACAAGACGTGGATCGCGAACGCGCCGCGAACGAAACCGGCGCGCAAAATCAAGCGCCAAAACATGTTTGACCGTAACGGCAAATCTTTTGACAGACCCATCTGTCGCATCTGCAGCAAACGCCACTTTGGCGAGTGCAAGAACCAACAAGCGCTTCAGCGTTACTACGCCGAAAGCGCGCCGCGCCGAGCGTTGCGTTGGGAAGGGCACGACGGCGGCGTGTATTCGTTTGACTCGGACGAATCGGACGGCGATCACTACGATTGGTGACGATGCCGCGAGGGTACGCGGTATCTCTCTCGTTCGGGGTGAGAGATACCTTATCGGTAGAATAGAGAGCTACGTAGCTCTACGTACTGTTGAGTGGATTTTTTCGTTTTCGTCCGACGTCCGAACCGTCCGAAAAATCGTACGCTCATCACGCGCCCCGTTGTTACCGATCGCGCGCGAGGACGAGGGTCGACACGTCGCCGCGCATCGTTCCTGGACGACCCGCGTCGTCCGCGCCTTTCTTCCCTCCACCGAGCACCGATGGTGGTCGCCTCTGCGGTCCGCGCGGCGGTCGCGCCCCGCCTCGCGCCGCGCGCGCGCCCCGATCGCGCGAGTCGAGCGGAGCGCACGATCCGACGCGTCGCGCGGGACGGCGACGCGCCTCCCGTCCTTGACGGAGGCGCGTCCCCCACGCACCCGCGCAGACGCGACGTGCTCGCATCCCTCGCCTCCGCGGCGTCAGCCGCGGCGCTCGCGCCGGTCCTCCCCGCGTCGGCGTCGCTCGCGGAGCCCACGCTCGCGGAGGTGACCCCCGCGGTGTCCAACTCGCCTGCGCTCACCGCGCTGGAGCAGGGCACGGTGTCCCTCTTCGAGCGCTCGACGCGCTCCGTGGTCAACGTGGTGGACCTCACGGTGCTCTCCGGGCAGGCGATGAAGAGCGGCGCGGTGGTGCCGGAGGGCAACGGCACGGGCGTGGTCTGGGACGACCAGGGCCACGTCGTGACCAACTACCACGTCCTGGGCGCCATCCTTTCCGTGACCCCCGAGAACCGGCGCGCGGACTTGGAGTGCGCCAAGGTGACGCTTGAGGGGCCGGACGGACGCACGAAGACGTTCAGCGCCACGCTTGTGGGGGTCGAGCGCAGCAAAGACCTGGCGGTGATCAAGGTGAACGCCCCGAAGGAGTTCTTAGCGCCGGCGAAGATCGGCGTCAGCAGGACGGTGAGAGTCGGGCAGGCGGTGTTCGCCATCGGCAACCCGTTCGGGTTCGACCACACGCTCACCACCGGGGTGGTTTCCGGTTTGAACCGCACGATCCAGAGCCAAGCCGGGAGCTTGATCAGCGGCGGGATCCAGACGGACGCCGCGATCAACCCCGGGAACTCGGGCGGCGCGCTGCTGGACGCCTCCGGCGCGCTCGTCGGCGTGAACACCGCCATCTTCACCAACACCGGCGCCAGCGCGGGCGTGGGCTTCGCCATCCCGGTGGACCTGGTGGCGCGCGTCGTGCCGCAGCTCATCGAGTTCGGGCGCGTGACCCTGCCCGGGCTGAACATCGCGGTCGCGGACCCCAACGTCACCAAGCAGCTGGGCGTGCGCGCCGCGGGCGTGCTCGTACAGTCGGTGGCGCCCAAGTCCGCCGCGGAGAAGGCGGGGCTGCTGCCCACGCGCCGCGCGCTCGGCGGCATCGTCGCCGGCGACGTCGTCGTCGGCGCGGACGGCGCCGGGATCGCCACCGAGGGCGACCTGGTGGCCGCCGTGGAGCTGCACCAGGTGGGCGAGAAGATCGTGCTGCGCGTGCGCCGGGGCGAGGGGGAAGCGGAGGGGGACGTCAAGGAACTCGACGTCGTCGTGACGCTCGAGCCCGCCAGGTGACGCGCGCGCGTCGTCGTCGAGGCGATTTCGATGTTCACATCCCTATTATTCAACACTCGTCGCGTTTGCGTCGTTCGACTCGTTCTTCGCGTCGCTCGCCTCGAGCACGGCCACCCTGTACTTGACGCTCTTGGAGTTGAGCAGCGAGTACTCGTTGTTCAGCTCGAGCACGAGCGTGCCCTTCTGCGAAACGTCGATGATTTCCTCCCACGCTCCGAGGTCGCTCTTGTGCTTGAACTTTTCAAGCAAAGTCGTCTCCGCCCGTTTCCCGCCGCTCGCCGGCCGCAGCGCGGCGGCAATCTCCACGCCCCTCTGCTCGATCCGCACGTAGCACGCCACTTTGTCGCCCGCCTCGACGTCCGCGAACACCCTCAGCTTGTCGCGCGCGGCGATCGTCGCGGGCGTGAGCCCGTCCTCCGGGTCCGACATCCCCACCATCGCGGTCTGCTCGTTGGAGACGCCGCGCACGCACCCCCCGACGCACCGGCAGCCGCCGCCGAGGAAGCTGGGCACGGTGTGCAGGTTGATGAGCTTCGCGAACGGGCACTTCGAGATGTCCCCCTTGCGCGTGTCACTGCTCCCGCACACGGCCACCTTCGCGCGCGTTTTCGCGCTCATCATGCCCTTGATGATGCTCCAGATGGCGCCGAAGATGTACGGCGCGTTTATCAGCACCGCGCGGTCGAGCAGCTGCGGGTACAGCGTCTCGCTGAGTTTGGACGCCGCGCCCAGCACGGCGGTGAATCGCTTGTCCGTGCCCGCGAGCAGCGAGACGTGGCTCAGGTCGTTCACCGTGACGAGCTTGGTGAGTTTTCGGGTTTTGCGCGTCATGGCGTCGCACAGCAGGAAACCCAGCTCTTTGCGGTACATCATGAACTCCACCATCT
>Ga0181559_10001523_pt1 | contig 22740 bp, 18 predicted proteins | sample 011ome_21_FD_133752 | JGI IMG/M metagenome (GOLD analysis project Ga0181559, IMG submission 133752) | Coastal salt marsh microbial communities from the Groves Creek Marsh, Skidaway Island, Georgia - 011508AT metaG (megahit assembly) | ecosystem: Environmental > Aquatic > Marine > Intertidal...
GCCATCTTCATCGTGGCTCTTGATGAAGAAAGAGACGGTGGTCGGTGCCCAATTTTTCCCCGCGAACGTTGTGGCATGTTCGGACGCGCTGATGAGTCTGGCGCTCTCCCAACTGAGCTTGATTTCCGAATATTTTCTTCGACGCGCGGATTGATGCGGTGATTGATCGGTTCGTCTTCGGTGATATCGATCGAGCGATTTCCCATACGGGTCGACTTCATCGGTGTTCCGATCAACGCTGCGAAAGGTTCTCTCCGTTCGGGCGCAACCTTTCGTTTTTAGGGTCTTGCTCCGAACGCGAACGGTGCGGCCCTTTTTTCCCCGCGCACGCACCATGCCGTCCGCGCCCCGCACCGTGAAGGATGTGCCCGCCCAGGAGTTCGTGATCGCCCTGGCGCAGTACTTCCGCTCCACCGGCAAGGTTAGTACCGCCATCTTTCGCCACCCGCGATGCCCGAGCGGCGGAAACGCCGTACTTTGCGACGCCGTGCACGGCACGACGCCGTAGCGGCCCTCGATTTGACGCGCGGGATCGACCGACGACGTGCGCGGCGACGCCGCGACGTCCGATACGCGCGTGCGATGAACACGTATCGGACGTGCTCCAAACATCGCCGCCGTCATCGCGCTCGTCGCCGCCGTCGTGGCGCGCCTTCCGTGACGTCCCGCCGCGTGTTTTTCTCGACCGCGCCACGCGCGCTTAGGGTTGCCATCGCGTCGAAGCCGTCAGCCGCTGCGGCCGGCGCCGCGCCCGCGCGACGACACACGCGGCCGAGCGCGCCGCGCGCGTCGAGCGATCGATCCGAGCCACGCGACGCACGCGCTCGCCGTGCCGCGCGGACGGTCGCGCGTCTCGCGTTCGGGGCGCGGCCGGGGACTCGGACGTCCATCCGGCGTGCATCATCATCATCATCGCGCGTGGTTGTTTTTTCTCCCCGTTTGTTCGTTCGATCGATCGTTCCGATTCTGACCCCGCCGTCTCGTCCTCGTCCCGCCTCGGCACCCAACCCGCAGATGGAGGTCCCCACCTGGGTCGACACCGTGAAGACGGCTTCGTACAAGGAGCTCGCGCCGTACGACCCCGACTGGTTCTACATTCGCGCCGCGTCGATGGCGCGCAAGCTGTACGTCAGCGGGAACATGGGTGTGGGTGCGTTCCGCAAGAACTACGGCGGCGCCAAGAACAACGGCACCTGCCGCCACCACCATGGCATCGGCAGCGGCTCCGTCGCGCGCGCCGTGCTCAAGCAGCTCGAGTCCGTGGGCGTCGTGGAGAAGGCGGCCAAGGGGAGGCGCATCACGCCCTCCGGCCAGCGCGACCTCGACCGCATCGCGGGCCGCGTCAAGGTGCCCGTCGCGTGAGCGGTACGCGATCGCGCCCCGTGAGTGAACCGACGACTGTACGAAGAGGGAGCTTTTGGCGAACAGCTCCACCCCACCTGAGGCAGTCGCGCGCCGGACGCACGCATAAGAATAGCTTCGAGTGTAACGGAACGCGAACGTCTCATATCACGCCTCGAAACCGCGCCTTGGTGAAGATTCTCGTCGGCTTCGAATCGCGCGCGCGGCGATCATCTGGCGCCCGAACGGCGCGCTCTACTCCATCGCGACGAACACGTGACCGTATCACAATAGCCTCCGAAAGGGCGCGAGTCGAGTGTTCACAACCTACGTGCTAACGCGGTGCCTCCTCGCGGCTCTCCTTCCGTCTAGACGCCCATACACCCACCAACCCAGAGCCGATTACGCCCGCGCGGTGCGGGCGCGGTCCTCCTCGGACCTGCCGGTCGCCTGGTGCTTCTTGCAGTAGCGCTGGTTGCGCAGGAACTTGGGATCCATACCCTTCAGCGACTTTTTGAGCCCCTTCTTGGGCTTCTTGATGCCTGTCGACGCCGAAACGAGGAGAGTGGAGAGGGAAGAGGTCAGCGTCTCGATCCCGAACGAGGAGCCTCTCGGCGTCGAAAAGTGTGTTCGTCCGCGGAACAGCAAAACCCTACGACCGCGAAAAGCCGATGCGCGCGACGACGCGGCCGGCTCGGCCGGCGACGCGAGCCACGCGGCGCGGCGACGAGACGCGATCAGACGCGCCATGCCGATCCCGGATACCTCGCGTCGGATACGGGGTCGCTCGCGACGCAGGAGGCGCAGGCACCGGCGGTCGTCGGGCGCTCGCGGCTGAAATGTCTCTCGCCGTGAGTGTTTCGCGATGGCGTGAAAACAGCGCGCTTCGCCGGGATCCACGCCGCGCGGCGCGCCGGGGCGGGGGCAACACGCACCGTTACGGTGGTTCTTGTACGACTGGTTGTGCGCCGTGTGGTTCGTGGACTTGGCCATCTTGCCTGTGACTCGCTGAACGTGCGGGTGCGCGAGCGAAAAGGGACGCCGGGCGGCACCGCACGCGGTTTTGCAGAGCGGGGAGAGAAACCTGACACGACCAGTCTCAAGCACGCGACGAAACCCGAACGGTGTGCAAAATGGATTGGGAAACCAAGAGAGGAAAGCGTGAAGATTCGTCATCCTGTAAAAAAAACGAAAAAATCGCGTCGCTCAACGCTCCCCGCTCGCATCCTCTCCGCCGCTCGGGTCCGGCGCGCGCGCGCGCGCGCGCGCGGCGACGCCCTCGCCGTTCCCGATGACCACCTCGCGTATGCCGCGGCTGATGCGGCGAATCACCCCGTCGGGCCCGCGCGTGTGGACCCCCGCGTCGTCGCCTCGCGCGGGCGGGTCCGCCTCCGCGCGCGCGTTTTTGTCATCCTCCTCTGAACTCGGGCTCGGCTCCTCGGCGACGCCCGGGAACCCCCGCTCGATCTCGACGACGAGCGTGGTGAAGTACTTGTGCGTGATGTCGGTGAGGCCCGCGAGCTTCCCGCGGAACGCCCCGAACTCGGCGGCGTCGCGCGCCTCCGTGAGGAACGTCTCCAGCTCCGTCTCGACGGCTTCCGTGAGCCGCTCGAGCGTCCCTTCGGCATCCGCCTGCGCAAACTCGAAGAAGCGCTTCTTCGCGCTCTCGCGCTCGTCGAATCTGTAGTACCCGAACCCGTACGTCCACTTCAGCACGCGTCTGCACTCCGCGATCTGCGCCAGCGCATCGGTGATGAACCGTAACTGCGAGGGCGGCGTGTTCTGCAGATCACCGAGCTTTCGCAACTTTCGTCTCTCCCACTCCTTCGCGTCGGCGAGCGCTTTGCGCTGCGACCCGCCGTGCGCCGCCCACCGCTCGTAGTAGTGCGTGTACCGCTCCAGCGAGTGCTTCGCCGCCAAACGCCGGTTCTCCTCCTCGGTGACCCCGGGTTTGCCGCTCGACTTGGCGCGCTCGTAGCGGTTGCAGGCGTAGTACCCCCCGGTGCGCTCGCCGTGGTCCGCCCAGGCGCCCAGGCACATCCAGCAGAAGTCGTGCTTGCACTGCGAGCACGTCATGTGCATGCACCCGGCGCTCTTCTCGATCGGGCGCGAACACCGCGGGCACGGCTTGGTGTGCGCCAGGATCCAGCGCATGTTCTCGCTCTCCGCGCTGTTCTTCACCAGCCACAAACGCACGGTGGCGCAGTCCACCGGCCGGTGCGCCTCCTCCGCGCACGCCCAGCAAAAAGACGCGCCGCACGCGCAACGCACATCCTCCGCGCTCGTCGGGCCGACGCGCGACGAGCTCGATTCGACGGCGCGCTCGCACCCGGGCGCGACGCACCATTTGAGTTTTGGGTTATCGTCCACGAACGAACGCCACGCGAACGTTTGGAACTTTAATCGCGTTTCCGTCGAGAGCAACGCGCGGGTTTCGTCCGCGAAAAAAAACTCCGGCACGCGCGTCGCGCACCCTACGCGCGGACAGCGCGCGTCGAGACACGCCGGGCCGTCGTCCACCTTCGCCGCGAGGTACCCGGACCAACAACGCTCGCAGAAGTCGTGTCCGCACCCGCAGTCGGTCCGGTTCGAACCCGAACGCACAGCCGTGAACCCCTCGAAACACACCTGGCACGTCTGTTCGGGCGCGTCGTGCGTTGTCAAATCCGATCTCTTCGAACTCGCTCGCGACGCGTCGTCGTCGTCGTCCATCGCGCGATCCGACGGAGACCGCCGCAAGCCCGCCTTCGCGCGCGTGTCCGCCTCGTCCGCGAACCACGCGTCGTTCAGGTGGTTCACGTTCCACTTGTGCGCGCGGAGCAGGGGCGCCGCGGACTCCGGGGGTATCTGCAGCACCGCGGTGACCCGCGCCACGGCGTCCCGCTGGCGCTCGCGCACCTCCGCCGCGTCGAGGCTCCGAAACGCCACCGCGGGCGTCTCGTCCTCGCCCGCGGCGACGTCGCCGAACGTCTCCTCGTCCAGGACCAGATCCTCGTCCGCGTCCGAGCCGGACATCGCGTCGGAGTCGTCCGACGCGTAGTATTCATCGTAACTCGCGTCGGAGTCGCTCATCGCGCCGCACCCGCGCGCGCCCTACTCGACTGGAGGCCAGATCTCGGTTCACACGAAAAGCAACAACAACCGGACCGACCGAGGGGCGACGAGGGTGCGAGTGGCGTATGAACTGCGACTCCAGAGACGGAGTTTCGTTTTCGAAAGAAAGGGGTACTTGCGTCGAGGTGGCCACGGCGCGTCGTCCCGCGCGCGCACAGCTGTGCGCGCGGGACGCGAGCCGTCGACTCGACGCGATGTCCTTCGACTTCTTCAACCAGAACCAGGCCCCGCCCGGGGGCGGCGGCCCCGCGCTCGGCCCCAACGGCGAAGAGAGTGCGTGCGCGACAGCTCCATCGCCTCCGCGATCGTCGTCGCGTCCGAAGAAACGCGTCGAGGGTGCCCAGATCGAAGCCTGACTGACGTCGTCGTTCACCCTCCCTTCCTCTCGCCTTCGCAGTCCTGCTGGACGTGCCGTGCGGCCGCATCGACATCCAGGGCAAGACCATGGTCCCGGACGAGCGCCGGGGCAAGCTCCGTTTGTGCAAGGACACGGACGGGCTGACGCACCTGCAGTGGGGCGTCCGAGCGCCCGACATGCCCTTCACGCCGGAGGAGGATCTGCTCGTGTTCCCGCGGGAGGCGGAGATGAAGTTCATCCCGAAGCCGGGCGTGTTCGTGATCAAGTTCCCGGACGACCCCTCGCGGAACGCCTTCTTCTGGTCGCAGCGGCAGACGTCCGACGCGGAACCGCAGAGCGACGAGGCGCTCACCGCGGACGTCAACGCCGCGCTCAACGGCGAGAGCCCGGCGTTCGCCACGCGGCGGAGCGACCCGGCGGCGCGCGCGCGCGCCGTGCGGGCGGCGCAGGCGGCGGCCGCGAGCGCGCTCTCGGGGCCGGAGGAGACGCCCGCGGCGACCGCGGGCGTCGCGTCGACGCCCGCGGCGCCGGCGAAGGCGGAGAAACAGCCGGTGACTGATGAGCCCATGGAGGACGAACCCGCGGAAACGGAAACGGAAAAGGCGGCGGATGGAAACGCTTTCACTAAAAAAAAAAAAAGCGCGGCGGTTTCGGGGGACGCGCTGCGCGCCGCGCTCGGCGGGATCGGCGCCGCGGGGGCTGTCCCCGGCGGCGGCGCGCCCGCCGCGGACCCCGCGGCGATGGCGCGCATGCTGGCGGGCATGCGACCGCGCGGTCCCGGTCTGAATGAGGTCCTGACCCCGGAGGCGGTCGGGCCCTTGCTCCGCGACGAGAACGTGCGCGCGCGGCTGGCGGAGTTTCTCCCCGACGCGCACCGCGGGTCCGAGAACCTGGAGGCGCTGATGCGGACGCCGCAGTTCCAGTCGCAGCTCGAGCGGTTCAGCGCGGCGCTGCAGTCGGGGCAGATGGACCTCGCGCAGTTCGGCCTTCGCGGCGGGACGGGGTTCAGCGTCGCGGAGTTCCTCGCCGCGATCCAGGCCAAGGCGGACGAGGCGCGGGACGAGCGGGACGCCCCCGGAAAGGACGAAGAAGGGAACGGAGCTGAGCGCGCGCCGCGTCGTCGTCGACTTTTTTTTTTTTTTTTAGTGATGCGAGCAGTCGTACGTACTGTATGGACTAGATAATATCTTCGCGAAGATCTCTCGAAATCTCTCCCGCGCGCGTGTCACTCTTCCTTCGCGGTCGGTGCCTCTCGTAGCCCCATCTCTATCATGAACGCCTCCTCGAGCGCGAGGTACTCCGCCTCCCTGCGCTCGTCCTCGGTCATCTCGCGCTCGCCCTTGGCGCGCGCCTTGGGTTTTTCCTCCGCGACCCCCGCCGCCGGCGGCGCCGCCGCCGCCGCCTCCTCGCGCGCCGCCGCCGCCGCCTCGCGCGCCTCCGCGCGCGCGGCGGCGTCCTCGGCGCGCGCCATCTCGCGGCGCAGGAACGCCTCCGTGCGCTCGAGCTCGCGCGGCTTGGGCTTGCGCAGCGCGCGCGGCGTGCGCACGACGTGCAGCACGCCGCCGTCGTCGCCCACCGCCAGGAGCTGCTCGCGCGACTTCTCGCCCGGCTTCTCGCCCGCCGGGCTCCAGAACTGCATCGGCCCCGCCGCGCCGCTGTTCACGCGCGCGCTCTGCGAGGGCTCGTGCGAGCGGTCCAGCAGGTCCCACGCGTCCACGACGCCGTCCTCCTTGGCGACGAACACCACGGACGGGCGCGTGGGCGAGAAGGCGCACGACGCGAAGCGCGTCGGGAGCTGCGGCGACGAAAACACGGGCTTTTCTACGCCCTCGCGCCAGAGCTTGAACGAGCTCGCGCCGACGCTCATCACGAGGTCGGGGAAGAACGGCGACCTCGAGATGGACCGCACCGCCTGACTGTGTCCCGCGACGCACAGCTTCGTGTGCTCGGGCACAGACGCGCCCTCCTCGTCCGTGGGCACGACGAAGTCGCACTGCGCCACCTCGCCGTCCGCGGAGGAGGCGAAGAAGCGCGTCGCGTTTTCGGGGAGCGAGCCGTCGCGCGCCGGCGGGCGCAGCGCGGGCGAAAAGTTAAACTTCACCGCCTGCAGCGCACCGCTCTGCTCGCCTCGGCCGAGCGCGATCCTGTACGCGGGGGCGAAAACAAACTCGCGCCGCTTCGCGTCTTTCTTCACGTCCACGTCCCAGAACAGCACTTTGCCGTCCGCGGCGGCGGTGGCGAAAAACGCGCACGCGCCCGAGGGCGGGTTCGGCCGAACCAGCTCGCCGCGCGGCTTGGTGACGGCGACGTCCGCGCCGAGCCAACGCACGTCCGTCACCGCGCACACGTGCGAGTCCGGCGCCTCGGAGACGAATTTCGGGAAGCACGTGTCATGGTGAGGGGCCTGTCGCGCGCGCGTCGTCTCGGACAGGTCCCAGAAGCACGCGCGGCCGTCGGCGAGGCCGCCGGCGACCAGCCGCGGGTCGCTTTTGTTGAACTGGAAGCAGTGCACGTCCGCGGGCGCCTCTAAGACGCGCCGCGGGTGGATGGGGTCCTCGAAGTCCCAGATGAGCACGGCGCCCCGGGACCCCGCGCCTCCGGCGGCGACGGCCGCCTCGAACGACGCCGTCGCCACGCACGACGCCGCCACCGCGCCGCGCGCGCCCGGCACCCAGTCCACGCACGCCACCGTCTTGCCTTTGTTGTACGTCAGCGACGTGAACGAGTGCGTCTCCGTCATCGCCGTCTCCGCGCCCGCGCCCGCGCCGAGGTCGTCGTCTGCCAGCGACGCGAAGTCGTCCGTGAAGATGTCGTAGCACTCGTTCTGCTGCAGCGCACCGCGCATCAGCGGGTCCACCTTCTCGAGGAACGCGCGCAGGCGCGCCGGGTCCTCGGCGGACGCCGAGGTCTCGCGCGCCGCGCGAGAACCGCCGACGCCGACGGATTCAAAACCCGCGCTCGAACTCCGCCGCGGCTCGTACTGCGTGCTCATCGGCTTGGGCGCGAGCGGCGTGGCCTGCGTCGCGCTCGAGCGCGTCGAGGGCACCGCCTGCGTCGCGACGTCCGCCTCCGCGAAGCGCACGGACGGCGTCTTCTCCTTGAACGGGCGGCACTCCATGGACGCGCTGTTCCACAGCGTGATGGCGTCCACGTCCGTTAGACGCGCCTCGCACGGAAGCCCGAAGCTCGAGCGCTTGCGGAACACCTGCGTCGTCAGCTTCTGCGACTCCAAGCTCGTCACCACGTTCTCCTCCGTGATCTCCGTCTCCGAGCCCTGGCTGACCCACGGCTTGGAAACGGGCTTGGCTCGCTTGCGCCGGCCGGGCTTGGCGGCTTCCGCCTCGGCGGCGGCGGCTTCCGCGGCGGCGGCGGCGGCGACGACGCGTTCAGCCTCCTGCGTCTCGAACGCCTCGGCGGCGGCTTTCGTGACCGCGAGCTCGAAGTTGTTCCCGTCGCCGTACACGTCCTCCTCGTTGTACCGAATCAACAGCTCGTCGTAATCCGCCTTGCTGATCTGTTTCTTGACGATCGTGAAGTCGCTGATCGCGCCTCGGTACTGAATGTCCCCGAGGAGCGTCTCCTTCGACACGCGCTTCAGCAGGACCTCAGGGCCCATGTCCTCGAGGCCGACGATCTTCAGCGTGCCGCCTGCGTGCACGTCGCGGTGGACGGGGGGAACGAGCGCGGGGTCAGGGCGGGGCGAAACGGGTCAGTCTCGGCGCGCACCGCGTCGGACCGAGAAAACTCTCAGTCAACACGAGGATGCGGAGCGCCGGGCGATTCGAACGAGGCGGTGACGTACCGGTCAGGAAGATGGACTCCACCCCGGGGGGAATCCCCGGGCCCTCCTCCTCGTCGGCCATGTCCCGACGGAGAGATGCACGGCGTGCGCCCCGCGCCGAGCCGTGTGCCCGGGCTGGCGGCCGGGCATTCTCCTCGGCACTCTCAACGAGCCAAAAAAGGCACCGCCTCGTGGTCGTGGTCGTGAGTACTGTGAGACTGGCAAACTGGCCGAAGAGACGAATTTGGGTTCACAACGATCCGCGCGGCCTGGGAGGCGACGGAACGCACGGTGTCACCATGTTGCAGGCGGGCACCATGGACCTCGACCCCATATACTGTGCGGAGCAGATCCACGTTCCCCCCGAGCTGGCGGGCATCCTGAAGGCGTACACTAAGGAGGTGGTGCGGCGACAACCCGAGGATGTGTACGAATTCTCCGCCATCTATTTCAGGAACCTCGCGTCGGTGTCCGCGTCCACGCAGGAGACGTTCGTCCCCCCCACGCTGGCGATGCTCAAGGAGGTGTACGCGGCGTGCAAGACCAAGCCGGAGATGACCCTCGCGGACGTCATGATCGAGTGCACGGGCGTGGGGATCAAGCTCGCGACGGTGGAGCAGGCGTTCCGGCTCGGGGAATTCCCCGCGTCCGAGGACGCTAAGGTGCGCCCGAGCGAGCCCATCACGCTGCTGCTGACGATGACCGACGCGAGCTTCGTGGGGATCGTCGCGTCGTTGTTCGACGTGTTCGGGGGCGAGGCGTGCGTGCTGACGGGCAAGGAGTTCATGTCGCTGTTCACGTACCTGGTGGGGAAGGACGCGTCGGTGGACCCGGAGTCGGTGGCGTCGATGGACGAAGAGCTCGCCGGGCTGGAATCCATGACGTTTGGAGCCGTGAACAACTGCGCGGCGTTCCAAAACATCGCCGACGGGACGCGGTGACGGGAACGGCGTCGCGTCGTTTAGGGTTCGTGTGATTATTAATGAAACCTCGCGGTTTCATTCACAGCAATCATCTACGTACGTCGAAACGCGTCAAAACTTCTCAGACGTTGGTCTCGCTCGCGCTCGCGCCTCCCGTCTGAACCGTCGGCGGTTTGGACAGCCTCCGCCCCGCCAGACGCAGCGTCAGCGAGTTGGCCATCACCCCCAGTGACGAGAACCCCATCAGCCCTCCCGCGACGGACGGCGTGAGCGCGAGCCCGGTGAACGGCAAGAGCGCGCCCGCGGCGATGGGGATGCCCACCAGGTTGTACGCGAACGCCCAACAGAGGTTCTGCTCGATCTTGCGAAACGTGGCGCGCGACAGTTCCAGGGCGTCCACGACTTGCGACGGGCGGTCTCCTAAAAGCACGATGGACGCGACTTCCGAGGCGGCGCCTACGCCCCCCGCCATCGCGATGCCCACGTCCGCCTCCGCCAGCGCCGCGGCGTCGTTTATGCCGTCGCCCACCATGGCGACGCGCGCGCCGCTGGATTTGAGCTCGGCGATCTTGGCGGCTTTGCCCTCGGGCGCGACGTCGCCCAAGGCATCCGCCGAGTCCAGGCCCAGCGCGCCGCCGACGGCGCCGGCGGTGGCTTGCCGGTCGCCGGAGAGCAGCACGACGCGCACGCCCTGTTTCTTCAGCCGCGCCACGGTCAGCCTCGCGTCGTCTCTGATCTCGTCCTCCATCTCCAGCACGCCGACAAGCTCGCCGTCGAACGCGACGAACACCGGCGTGCGGCGCGCGGCGACGTCCTCCGCCGCCGCCGCGAAGACGTCTTTTCGCTCTTTTCGCTCTTTTCCGTCCTTCGCGAACGACTCGCAAAACGCCCTGGTTCCGACGGCGACGCTGACGCCGTCCACCGTCCCGACGGCGCCCTTCCCCGGGGTCTGCCTGAACGTCTCGTCCGCGACGGCGCGTTTCGGCGCCGCCGCGTCCTCCGCCGCCGCCGCCACCGCCACCGCCAGCGGGTGCCTCGAGTTGCGCTCGACGGCGGCCGCCATGGACAGCAGCGTCGAGCGGTCCACGCCGTTTCCATTCTTCGTCGACGACGACGCGGTCGACGAGTCTTCGCCGTCCCCCCCTTCTCCGCCGCACAGCACGCGCGTGACGCGCGGCCTGCCTACCGTGATCGTGCCCGTCTTGTCGAAGACCACGCAGTCCAGCGTGTGCGCGCGCTCGAGCACGTCGCCGCCGCGGATGAGCAAGCCGTGCCGGGCGCCGAGCGAGGTGCCCACCAGCACGGCGGTGGGCGTCGCGAGCCCGAGCGCGCAGGGGCACGCCACGACGAGCACGGAGGCGGCCATCTGCAAGCCGAGCAGAAGCGGCGCGCTCGCGGGCGAGCCCGCGGCGGTGGCCGCGAACGCGGCGGTCTGCAGCACCTGCGGGAAGAGCTTGGTGCCCGCGAGGCTCCAAAACGCAAACGTCGCCGCTGACGCGCCCATCACCCCGTACACAAACTTGCCGCTCACCTCGTCCGCCAGCCGCTGCACGGGCGCCTCCCTCTGCTGCGCCGCCTCGACCATGCGCACGATGCCCGCCACCTGCGTCTCCTCGCCGCTGGAGACGACGCGCACGGTGATGGCGCCGTCGCAGTTGACCGTGCCGGCGGAGACGGCGTCGCCGGCGGCTTTCGGCCGGGGAATCGGCTCGCCGTTGATCGCCGCCTCGTCCACCTGGCTGGTGCCCTTCGCGACGACGCCGTCCACCGGGATGCGGTCGCCGGGCAGCACGAGGATCAGGTCGTCCGCGATGAGCGCGTTCGTGGGGACCTCGCGGTAGTACGAAGACGCGTCGTCGCCGCCGGCGCCGCCGCCGGGTCCGGCCCCGCCCCCGCCGCTCACCAGCCTCGCCGTCGCCGGCAACAAGTTCAGCAGCGCGCTCATGTCGCTCGTCGCGCGGAGCTTGGCGCGCTCCTCCACCGCGCGCCCCAGGAGCACGAACGCGAGGAGCATCACCGGCTCCTCGAAGAACGTGGGCCACCCGAGCTTGGGCAGCGCCACCGCCGCGGCGGACATGCCGAACGACGCGAGCGCGCCGAGCGACACCAGCGTGTTCATGTTCGGCCCCCCGCTTCGCAGCGCGCGCCACCCGTCCGCGAGCGTCTCCCGCCCCGGGCCGAGCAGCGCGAACACGCTCAGGCCGGCGTGCACGGGCGTGCTGCACAGCACCTTGAGCCAGGGCACGGCGTGGTGGAACATGTGCGCGGCGTGGCCGATGAGGCACGTCGCGGCGAGCGCCCAGGCGACGACGACGCGCTTGGTGGATTCCTCGATGCGCCGCAGGCGCTCCTCGCGCTTGCTCGCCGCCGCGTCCGACGCGCTCACGCCGGCCACCGCCACGCCGCACGCCTCGCGCACGGTCGTCGGGAAGCCCTTTTCCGTGACGACGGCCGCCAGGCCGTCGCCCACCGCGCGCACGGCGCGCGCGATGTCGCTTTCGGAGACGCCTCCGCTCATCGCCTCCGCGCCTTTTCCCGCGCCGCGCTCCCGGACGTCGACGGCGACGCGCACCAGCGCCGACTCGTTCGCTAAGTTCACCGACGCCGAGACGCACGCGCGTTCCATCTCCAAAATGCGCTTCACGTTCGCCGTGCACCCGCCGCAGTGCATGCCCCGCACATCCAGAAGCACCACCTCCTCCACGGTCGCGACGGTCGCGGCGTCGAAGTCGGCGGCGGCGCTCGCTTCGGCGGCGCGCCGCGCGAACGCTCCGCCGCCGCCGCCGCCGCCGCCGCCGTTCCCGCCGCCGCCGAAGCCCTTTCCGCCGGCGCCTCCGTTTCCGTTCCCGAACCCGCCGTACGCGGCGTACGCGGCGGTCGCGACGCCACCGACCGCGGCGGCGCCGAGCGCGGCGCGCGCGCGGCTGGGCGCCTCCGCCAGGCCCGCGGCGCGGCGGCAGCACTCCCGCATGTTCGAGCCGAGCGATTTCCCCAGCGCGTCGCACTTGGCGCACCGCTCGACGCGGACGTGCCGCGCCGCGTGGCGGCGGGGCAGGCCGAGGAACGGACGGTCGCCGATGCCGAGCCCGCGCGGCGGCGCGGGCGGCGTCGCACCCGCGATCGCCGCGGGGACGCGCGCGCGCCGCGCACGCAGTCGAGGCTGCGTCGCGGAATTCGGTCCCGGCGTGAATGCGGACGAGGACATCACCCGAATCGACGTTCGTCTCCGCGCGTGAGCGCCCGCACCGCGCCGCGCGCCGACGCCCCCGAGCGCCGGCGAGACGCCTAGCGTCGTCGCCACAACCACCGGCATGTCGGCGGTCGCTCCCGCGCGCGCCAACGCCGCGGATGAAGTGCGCACCCAGGCTCGGCGTCGCGGAAGAAAAAACATAGCGAAAAGGTTTGCAGGTGGAGATCTTGACTTCTTCAGGCGAGTTCGATCGATCATGGATGACGCGATCGTTGTGGAATTTTCGCTCAGCGTAATTGCCCATACGAGGCGAAGATCCAGTTGTGCTGTTTAGCGCCACGAACGACGACGATCTCCGGCGCGGCCAATCTCGACGACGACGCGATCGTCCACCGTCCCCCCGCATTATCCCGCGCACTGCGCGTCTTCGTCCCCGGACTTCGAGCGCATCGATGATGGACAAAATCGAGGCGCTCGCCTCCGCCGTGGGCGTGCCCCCGCTGGCGCTCGTGCCCCTCGCGTTCGCCGCCGTGCTCGCCGCGCTGTTCGTGCTGGACGGCCTCTCGCACGTCGTGCTCAAGCCGTTCAAGTCCCCGCCGGTCATCGGCGCGATGCCGCTGGTGGGCGGCATGGCCGCGTTTCTGCGCGGCCCCATCGGGCTGATGGCCGACGCGTTCCCGAAATACGGCGAGGTGTTCACCGGTGCGTGCTCGGCGCGGCGTCGACCCGGACGACCCCGGATTCGCGCGAATCCTCCGCCGTCGACGACCACCTCTCCGGATCTCCGCGGATCCTCGAACGGATCGCTTCGCGCCTGCGGCTGACCCGGCGACGCGCTCACCCCCGTCCCCGTTAACCCCCTCGCAGTCCCCGTGTTCCACAAGCGCATCACCTTCCTGATCGGCCCGAAGGTGAGCGAGCACTTCTTCAAGGCGAAGGACACGGAGATGTCCCAGAAGGAGGTGTACGAGTTCAACGTGCCAACGTTCGGGAAGGGCGTTGTGTTCGACGTGGACCACACCACGCGCGCCGAGCAGTTCCGCTTCTTCGCGGATTCCCTCAAGTCCAACCGCCTGCGCCAGTACGTGGGCATGATGGTCAAGGAGGCGGAGGACTTCTTCGGGAAGTGGGGCGACGAGGGCGAGGTGGATCTGCTGGACGCTCTGTCCGAGCTCATCGTGCTCACCGCGTCGCGGTGTCTGCTCGGCCGTGAGATCCGCGAGACGCTCTTCGCGGAGGTCACCACCCTGGTGCACGATCTGGACAAGGGCATGGTGCCTTTGTCGGTGTTCTTCCCGTACGCGCCCATCGAGGCGCACAGGAAGCGAGACAAGGCGCGCAAAGATCTCGCCGCCATCTTCGACAAAGTCATTCAGGCGCGCCGCGAATCCGGCGCCTCCGAGCCGGACGTTTTACAGACGTTCATCGACGCGCGGTACAAGGACGGGAGCCGCTTGACGAACGACCAGGTGCTCGGCATGCTGATCGCCGTCCTGTTCGCGGGACAGCACACCTCCTCCATCACCAGCACGTGGACCGGCTTGCTGAGCATCGCGAACAAAGCGAAGGTGATGCCCGTGCTGGAGACGGAGCAGCGGAACGTCCTGAAAAAGCACGGCGACAAGATCGACTTTGACGTGCTCGCCGAGATGGACGAGCTGCACTTCGCCATCAAGGAGGCGCTGCGCATGCACCCCCCGCTGATCATGCTGCTCCGGCAGTGCCACGTGCCCTTCAAGGTGACCACGACGCAGGGGAAGGAGTTCGTCGTCCCGAAGGGGCACATCGTCGCGACTTCGCCCGCCTTCGCGCACCGCATGGACGGCGTCTTCAAGGACGCGAAGGAGTACAAGCCCGAGCGGTTCCGCGGGCCCGACCCCGAGGACAAGGCCGCGTTCGGGTCGTTCATCGGGTTCGGCGGCGGGCGCCACGGTTGCATGGGCGAGACGTTCGCGTACATGCAGATTAAGACCATCTGGTCCATCCTGCTGCGCAACTTCGACTTCGAGCTCGTCGGCGAGCTTCCCGAGCCCGACTACGAGGGCATGGTCGTCGGGCCCAAGCACCCGTGCACCGTGCGCTACAAGAGGCGCAAGCTGTGAGACTCACAGAGACGGAGGAGGTTTATTATAGAGGAGGTTTATTTTTTAATCGATTCAAAGCAGTGTCTCGACGCGTCTCGACGCCCGCGTCCGCGCGTCTCGCGCCGAAACGAAAAAGGCATCGACATCCATATGCCTCCAGCGTCGACTTTTCGCTCATGATCGGGGAGTTTCCAGACTCATCAACACGGGTGGCCGATCACGCCTGCTCGCGCGCGGCCGGCACTGCGCGCCGCGCCGGGGACTGACTGTCAGGGGGTTTCCGTCGACCCACCGCGATGCGCGCGAGAGGGCTGGCGTGCGCGGCGCGCCTGTTGGCGCGCGGCGACGCGACGACGGCGCGCTGGATGGGCATCGCCTCGGCTTTCCGCGTGGATCCCCCCGTGGCGAACGCGCCGTGGAGCCTCGACGCGAAGAGGCACGCCTCGCGGTGGCCGTTCCCCAAGAGCGGGGGCGTGGAGGGCTTCCCCGATCAGTACATGCGCACGATTAAAAAACGGACGGTGCCCGCGAACGGCACGGAAGGTGAGGCGCAGACGGTCTCGCGTCCCTCTCTCGTCAACCCCACGTCCCGCGCCTCGTCGCGCTCGCGACGTCGCCGTTTTTTTCAACCCTAACCGAGCCCACCGCGCCGCTCTTCCCCACTCCACGCGAACGAAACCATCCACAGCCCCCCCCGCGGAGGAGGGCGTGTTCTACGGCGACATGCCCGACGTCGGCGTCGAGCGCCACATGCGCGGCCTCTCCGACGAGACGAAGAAGGCGCTGGACGCCATCCTGGACATGGAGCACGCGCCGAGCGACGTCGTCCTCCCGTCCATGGCGGCGATCGACGCCGAGGAGACGGAGTCGCAGCGCCTGAAGGCTGAGCGCAAGGCGTTGCTGGCGGACGAGCAGGAGAAGCTGCGCGCCTCGCGCGTGAGCGTGCGCGACCGCTTCGGGCGCAGCGGCGCCACCGGGAAACGCAAAACCGCCGTCGCGCGCGTCACGCTCTGGCCGGGCGTCGGCGACGTGACGTGCAACTCGATGCCGCTGGACGACGCGTTCCCAGACGTCGACCACCGCGGGTGGATGATCAAGCCCTTCCTGGTGACCAACACGATAGGGCTGTTCGACGTGCGCGCGATCGTGCGCGGCGGGGGCAAGTCCGGGCAGGCGCAGGCGGTGAGGCACGGCATCGCCAAGGCGCTGCAGCTGTACGAGCCCGCCTTCAGGCCGGCGCTGAAAAAGGCGGGGATGCTGACGCGCGATCCGCGCGTCGTGGAGCGCAAGAAGCCGGGACGGAAAAAGGCCAGGAAGGCGTTCCAGTGGGTCAAGAGGTGAGTGATCATGCGATGGGTCCCGACGAACCCGTACGAGAACCCGTAGTCGTTCATCAACAGAGATCGTCAAAAAGATCTGTCTCTATCACTAGTTTCGTCGCGCCAGAGTCTCGCCGGCGTCGGCCGCCGCCGCCGCCGCCGCCGCCGCCGCTTCGTCCCGCGCGCGCCGCGTCGCCGCGAGCCGCGCCTCCGCGGCGGCGATCCGTGCGTCGAGGTCGATATCGTCCACGCCGCTTCCCTCGTCGTCCCCGTCGCTCGGCGTCGCGCCCGACGCGGGCGCGAGCCTCTCGCGCAGCCGTGCCGTCACGCCTTCGAGCAGCCTCTCGCGCAGCCGCGCCGTCACGCCTTCGAGTCCGGATTCCATCCCCGCGAACGCATCGAGCAACGACTCGACATCCGCCTCGACGCCGCCGCCCATCCCGAGCGCCTCCGCGAGACCACTCCGGCCGAGCGCATCGAGGCTCGCGAGGTGCTCGCTCGTCTCGCGCAGACGCGCGTGCAACGCGGCAGTCTCCGCCTCGAGGTGGGCGGCCGTCGGTTCCGCGGGTTCGGGGATCTCGCCTCCTCCTGAGGTGGACGACGCCGCGTCCGAGTGCGCGCGCACGCCGACCGCCGCGAAGACGGCGTCCGCGGGCGCCGCCGCGGACCCGCCCTCCCCGGATCCCTCGCCCATCGCGCCCTCGGCCGCGCGGGGAAGCGTGGTGACGAGGCAAGGTGTGATAACGTGCGAGTGGAGACTCACGATACATATGACTCCTAATGAACCTCTGGCGAGTGTCAAGTGAAGACGCGTCGTCAGCACGACGGCGGTTCCCGCGCCGGGTGCGTCATCCCCACGCACGCCATGATGGCGACCGCCGCGGTCTCCACGCGCAAACGCAGCGGGCCGAGTCCGACCGCGACCGCGCCCGCCTCCGCCAACCGCGCGAGCTCCTCGTCCGTGAAGTCGCCCTCCGGCCCGACCAGAAGCAAGCCGCCGGCGTTTCTTTTTTCTTTTCCGAAACGCTCTGCGTTTTCTTCCATGACGCGCCGCAACGGCGGCGCGCCCGCCGCCGCCAGGAGCGCGACGTCCGCCGAACGCACGCGCTCTAGCAGGTGGTCGAACGCCAGAGGCGGCTCGATTCGCAGCGCGTGCGCTCGGAGACACTGCTTACTCGCCGCGGAGGCGACGCGCGACCACCGACCTTCTCTGCCGGAGAGGGAAGCGTCGTCGTCGTCGTCGCCGTCGTCGGCGGCGTTTCCGGCGTCGCGCCTCCCGCGCCCGCCCTTGCCTTTGTTGCCCTTGCGGTCGCCGCGGTCGGGGCCCACGGTGGGCGACCGCTCCGTCTTGAGCGGCACGAGCGACGCCGCGCCGAGCTCGGCGCTCTTCTCCACGAGCCAGTCCGCCCTCCCGCCTTTCAGCCCGCCGCACGCGACGACCAAGTGCCACTCGGGGCCGCCGAAGGGAGCCGTCGCCACCGCGTCCAGCGCCACCGCCGCCGCCGCCGCGTCCCGCGCTCCTTTCCTGCCTCCCTCCTCCGAGGGTTCCGTGCCTATCAGCTGCCCCACCCCGACGCCGCCGACGCCATCGCACACCTCCAGGAAGTCGCCGGGCTTCAGACGCAGAGCCTTCATGGCGTGTTTCGACTCGTCGCGGCCGAGGAGGACGACGCCCCCGGCGGGCGGCAAAGGCTCGTCCACGTAAAAGCGGTGGTACCGGTTGGTCTGCGCCTCGCGCGCCGCCGCGACCCCGCCGTCCGCGGCGCCGACGGCGGTCTCGCCGTCGCCGGAAGCGGCAGAGGCGGACGAAACGTCTCGGAGAACGCCGCGCGCGCGGTGAAAGACGAGCCCGACGCCTCGTGCCTGGTACCTCGCGCGGGAGACGCGCCCGCGGTCGACGATGTTAGCCTCGCCGCCGCCGAACCCCGACGCGCCAGCCCTGAAACGCACGCACTGGACGCGCCGCGCGCTCGCTCCCGACCCGCGCGGCCGGAGCAGGAGGCGCGGCGCGGCGCGCGATGCCATCGCGCGGAGCATCGCGGGGTCGAGCCGCGGGTCGCGGTGTGGACGCCCGCGGAGGTCTTCGGCGTACGACTGCGTTCATGGGGTCGTCCGGAACATCCTCTAAAAAAATAAAAAATGAAAACTGAACGACCCGACGCGGAGTCCCGAAGTGTTCTCCGCGTCGTCGTCGCTACCGCTCATCCCCTCGCCACGAAACGATGGCCTCGCCCGCGCGCTCGTTGACGAGGCTCAGGATGAACGTCGCGCCGACGATCCGCACGCCGCGCGGCACGAGCCCCCGCCACAGCGAGAGGACGCCGCCCTCGTTCACGAGCGCGGCGGCGGTTGCGCCGTACCCCAAGCCCCCCAGCCGCTCGGCGCCCCGGCCGCCCGCGGGCGCGGCGCGGCGGAGGTCGGAAACCGCGGCGTCGTCTCGAGGCTGGACGAGGTTGGACTGCATCACGGTCTTCACCGTGTCCAGGGGCTGCGTCAGTACCGCGGCGCCCAGCCCCGAGGCGACCGCGCACGCGGCGAGCGGCAGGTCCGGCCGCGCCTCGCGCAGCGATGGGACCGACGCGAGGTACCCGCAGCTGTAAAACGCTTCGCGCGCCACGGTGAGCCACGCGCCGCGCGCGAAAAGCGCGAAGCCTCGCGTTCGCGCGCCGATCGACCCTCCTCTGTTTTTTATCTCGGTGTTCGCTATCCGCCTCGCGGTCTCGATGAGCGAGCCCCCGAACTTCTGCTGCTGCGTCATCATCACATCCAGGGGCTGAATGCACGCGCCAGACGCGGCGCCCGCCAGCCACGCCGCCGCGAACCGCGCGGCGGGCGAGAGCGTCGTGTGTTTTACGGAAATCGCCTCGGCGTCGGCGTCGGCGGCGGAGCCTTCGGGCCCGCGCTCGCGCTTTTCGAAGAGCCTTTCGAGCCGCCGCGCCGTTCCGAACTGCACGACGGTCATCGGGACGCACATCAGCACGCCGGCGGTCCACCCGCGGTACCACACCGCGGGGTTCAGAGGAAGACGCCGCCCGTCCTGCGCGAAGTTCTTCAACGTGTGCAGGGGCTGTGTTTTCGTTTTTCGTTCGCGTTTTTTTTCGGGGGCGAGGGGACGGTCAGGGGTCGTCCCCAGGGTCCGACTCGAACGCGTGAAGACGTCGCGCGACGCGATGCGTGTCGTGGGACGCCTCGCTCGTCGTGGACGCGCGCCCGACGCCTCGCGCATCGCGATCGGTGACGCGAAAACGCGCGTCGCGCGGAGAGGGAAAGCGCCGGCTCGGGGTTCGTTCCGAGACGGAGCGAGGAAGATTTTCTTTGGAGGCACGCCGCGCGACGCACCTGCTGCGCCGTGACCTCAACCAATCCGGCGAACGCACCGATACCAGCCTGCGTGGCCGGATCGAGAGACGCCGCCATGCTCGGAGCTCACCGCCGAGCCTGTCGCCACCGCCGCCGCGGCGAGCTCTGATCGAGGCGTCGGTCTGCCAGAAACCAAACATCGGCGAAATCGCAGAGGCGGATTTGTCAGTTTGTGCAGTCGACATCTTTCCGCCTGCAGCAACGTGGGTCTCTCCAAATCGTCGCGCGCGTCGATCCCCACTGACCGGTGGACATGTCCGCGCTGGGCTCGACGATGCGCCGCGTCGCGAGGGATGTCGCGCGCGTGTCTTCGTGCGCGCGCGCGGAGACCGCGGCGACGTGCGCGTCCGCCGAACGCCTCCGCCGCTGGACCGATCACCGCGCGGGGCCGCGAGAACCTACCGCACGCGGTTTCAGCGCGCGCCTCCCCGAGCGATCGTGGGGCGCGTCGCTCGGGTGGGCTGCCGCGTCCTCGCGGAGGACCGCGCACTCCAGCGCGGGGTCTGGCTTCGCGGCGGCCGACACCGAAGCCGACGCCTCCGTCGAGGACGACGACGAGCGCCCGAGCTCGCAGTACGACTTCGCCAACAAGCCGAGCCGGGGGGTGAACCAGTGGAAGCGCGCGCGGAAGAAAGCCGCGTTCATCAAGGCGAACGCGCGGACGCACCGGGAGAACAAAACCGCGCGCGCGGAAGAGAGAGAGATGAAACGCCTCGAGCGCTGGCGCACGCTCGCGGCGACGCAGCGCGCGTGGAACGCGGCGAAACGGGAGCAGGCGATGACGCTGGAGAGCGGACGAACACCTCCCGCGGGGGACGCCGAGGAGGGGACGAAGCGCGAGACGGCGCGATGAGACGGACGAGACGCGATCGGATGGCGTACTTCTTTGTGAATTTTCCTTGCGTCGTCGGCGCCGCGAGATATGTCTCCTTCCGCTCGCGCCTCGCTCGTCTGACCGACCTCGCGCTCACCTGCCCGCGCCCTCCGTGAGGCACGCCGGCGCCTCCCCCTCGTTGAAGTTGTCCAGCACGTCCTGCACCTTGCAGAACTTGACCACGGACGAGTACTTGCCGATGATCGGCTTGAGGATGGCCCAGATGGGCTTGAACGCCCACGGCGAATCCACCGCGGCGACTTGCTCCAGCCGCTTGGGGTAGTACTTCCTGAAGACGTCCAGGATGCAGAATTTCGCGAGGTCCAGGTCCGCGTTCGCACCGGAGAAGCCCCGCATGTCCCAGACCGCGTAGATCCCGCCCGACCCGCGCGCGTCCTCCTCCATCATCGTCAGGCACCGCTCCACCGCCCACACCGCGTGCTTCTGCGCCGCCTCCAAGTCCCGGTTCTTCAGGATGTGCTTCTGGATCTCCACCACGATCACCGCGCGGCCCTCCTTGTCGAGGTGCGGGTGCACGTACGCCGCGTCGTCTCGCAGCGAGGCCGCGATGTCCGCCTCCGAGATCGGGCCGAGGTCCCGGCGCCACCGCAGGAACTGCTCGAGCTTCTCGGCGGCGGCCTGCGCGTCCATCCGGCGGTCGCGGAGGAACCACAGCACCGTGTCGTCATCCACGGGAGGGCAACCCTCCGATTCGTCCAGCGCCGCGCGCACGGCGGCCAGGCCGGCAGCCTCCTCCTCGGCGCTGCCGGCGGCGTTCACCACCTTGTCGCCGACGGTCTCCTCCGCGCGCGCGACCACGCGATCGCGGGAAGGGGGTCGCGAGGCCAGGCGCGAGCGCGTCGCGGGGGACGCGCCGAAGCGCGTCGCGGGTGATCCTCCCGAACGCGCCGTCGCTCTCACCACCGGTCGCGCGATCGCGGGCCGGGCGTGCCGAGGCGCGGGGACGCGCGAGGTCGCCGCGGGGGCCGACGTCGCCATCGCCATCGCGTGCATCGTGCGGTGTGGATCCACGAGCCCGGCGGGAGTCTCTCGGCCGCAGACGCCAATGAATCGGATCACGGATAACCTGCCAAGAACAGCCGCGTCAGCGCGAGAGTATCCCTCACGATTCGGTCTGGTCCGATCGGCGGTCTGATAACTGGTCGTTCGCCAGCACCCCCTCTCGGGGAACGAAAAAGCAAAAACAAAAATCTCCGAGACCGCGCTGCCTTCGCTTTTCTCGAACCTCGCGTGATGATCAATCAAAACTCTCCCTCTCTTTACAGCCCTCCCACGCGATCTCTCGGGATCAACCGGAGTTCGCTGCCGTGCTTGAGGAACACGTTCCCGCTGGTCTGGCTGGGGTTGATGCCGACGCCGTCTGTGGCAGTGGGGCGCGCGGGGTGCGTCGGGGGTCAGCTCAGGTGCGAGGGCACGGCGGGGAAGTTTCGTTTCGACGAAGGGACGCGAAACGCGAAAGGAGAGAGCACACGCACCGTTGGTGATGATGGCGCTCGTCGCCGCGGGAACCTTGAACTCCTCCGCCGCGTACTTGAGCACCGCGGTGAACGGGGCCTCCTCGGGGACGCTCAGCCTGTTTGGGAAGGGGGCGGGGATGGAGGTGTGAGCGACGCGGCTTCCGATAGATTGCCTCGCGGACCCGAACGACGCGGTGCCGTCGGACGGACCGGGGCTGTCGTCGACGCGGGACGCCGTGAGACGACGCGGCGCACGTACACTCGGAACGGCAACTTGGGGTCCGACGTGAGCGTGATCTTGAAAGAAACCTTCGACATGATCACCGGCGACGGAAGGTCGTGCGCGACCCGCGCGATCCTCGAAGTGCCCTCTCTCCCGATCGGCCCGCGGCCCACAGAGTACGACAGGAGTCTACGGTTTTTTTTTAGAGCCACGCCGGCAGACGCTGATCAAACGCGCGCGCACGCGCGAAACTGTCACGACCAGGCTGTGAGGTGTGTGTATGTACGGTAGCTACGAAAACGTTTCGTTAAAAGGGCGCCTCGCGTACGCGTAACGCGTATAGACGACGGACGTTACCAAAAACTCACACACACCTCACCTCACGTGCCTCGTAGCCACCGTATGACCCGCGTGAGCGACGCCCTGCTCTCCTCGGAGATGCTCTCGAGCTGCTCGTGGAACGCGCGGAACCGCTCGAGCACGCCGGCGAGCGCGGCGAAGCCGTCTTCGGGAAGCGCGCTCCGCACGTCGGCGCGCAAAGCGGGCTGGCCCTCCACTAAAAACGCCACTAAAAGCGCCGCGTAGGCTTGCGTGATGAGACCGTCACCCTCATCCCGGGAGTCCCGATCGTTCGAAGGACGCGTCTCTTCCGCCTCGAGCATCTCGGCGGTCACTTCACCGCTCGCGAGCGCGAA
>Ga0181559_10001529_pt1 | contig 22671 bp, 12 predicted proteins | sample 011ome_21_FD_133752 | JGI IMG/M metagenome (GOLD analysis project Ga0181559, IMG submission 133752) | Coastal salt marsh microbial communities from the Groves Creek Marsh, Skidaway Island, Georgia - 011508AT metaG (megahit assembly) | ecosystem: Environmental > Aquatic > Marine > Intertidal...
GCGCGAAGGAAACAGACGACGGACGGGCGACGGAGAGACACGCGCGTTTGACATTCGGCGCGCGACGAGACGCGTCGCGACAGAGCAGACCGCCTGATGTTGTGTCGTGTTGTTGTTGTACGAATACTACCGCGCGGACGATGTGACGAGCGCTCTTTTTTTAAAGAGCGCCCCCGTTAAATTACGATACGCCATCCTCTCGAGTCCTCTCGACTCCTCTCGCCAATCTCTCCGCCCCGGTCTCTCCGTATACGTCCCTCTCGCTTCGTCGCTTCGTCAGTACACCACCGACCCCCCCACGATTTTCCACGCGCGCACACCCCCCGCGTCGCGGTCCGCCTTCCTGAGCTCGTACCGCGCGCGGTAGGTGCTCTCGTACCGGTCGTCGTCCTCCGTGCGCGCGCGGTCCTTGAGCACCGCCACCTCCGTGAGCGTCGCCTCCACCATCACGCGCGACGGCGTCATCACCTCAACCTTGTCCACGGTGAGCGCGTTCAGCTGGTACTCCCAGGCCCACCCGTGCGCCTTGACGTCCTCCGCGCGCGTCAGCCACTGCTGCAGCATGGGCCCCTCCAGCACCTGCTCCAGCGGGCGCAGGTTGTGCGCCACGCCCAGCGCCTGCGCCTTGGCGCTCTGCCACCGCCGCACGATCTGCTCCGCCACGCGCGCGTCAACCTCGGGCGCGCGGCGGGACAGACCGGGCGCGCGCGCCGCCAGGTCCGCCGCGCCGTCCGCCACGTTCGTCGCCGCCGCGCCCAGCAGCGCGCCGACGTCTCGGGGGGACGCCGACACGGAGGACGTGCCGACAGCGCCGAGAGCATACGTGGAGGGTTTCGGGTTGAGCCCGTACGCCAGGAGCGCCGCGCCGGCGAGCGCCGCGCCGCCGAGCGCCGCGTTGGCGGCGACGGGGTGCCTCTTGAGCGCGCGCGCGACGCGCGCCCTGCGCTCGCTGCGCCCCATACCTCCTCTCGCTGTTCCCACGGAGGCGCCCACGGCGCCCTCCGCCCTGAGCCCGGGCACGTCCCCGGCGCCCCCGAGCGCGTCCCCGAGCCGCTCGGCGCCCGCCGCGGCGGCGCGCGCGGCGGCGCCGAGCGCGGCGAGCGTCTTGGCCAGCGCCGGCGCGGCGTCGAGGCGCTCGCAGAAGCGCTGCACGTCGGGCTCGTCGAACCACTGCGCGATGGAGGGCACGGTCTCGACGCGCGCGCTGTCGCGGAAGGACGGGAACGCCACGTCCGCGATCCAGCGGTCCGCGAGCGCGCACAGACCCTCGGTGTAGTCCCCGCTGGGCGAGTGCTCGCGCACGAACCGCTCAACCTGCGGGTCCAACGGGTAGGGGCTCGGGTCCTGGCCCATGCCCAGCGAGTACGCGGCGTCCTCCACGCGCCCGAGCAGGAGCTGGCAGACGGCGCGTTCGACGTTCACCGGCTCCGCCGCAGGGGGCGTGGCCCACGCGCCCTGCGGAGGGGGCTGGCCCGCGTCCGCGGCGGCGCGGGTGAGCCGCTCCGCCTGCGCGCGCGCCTCCTGCGCCGCCGCGTAGGCGCTGTGCTCGAGCTGCGCGAGCATCTCGTCGGCGTCCACGACGAGCGACGGCCGCCGCTCGCGGTAGCCGGTGACGATGTGCGCCATGGCGCTCTGGTACACCTCCTCCGCGTCCGCGGGCACGCTGTCCGGCGCCTCCAGGAACAAATCCACAACCTCGCTCGCGGTGAGGTGCCTGTTCACCTCCACCACGTACGCGTCGCGGTCGTTGAGCGCGTTTTCGGGGTCGGCCCAGAGGATGTGCCGCAGCGCGCGGACGCCGGCTTTGCGCTCCCGCCTCGCCTCCAGGGGCATGGCGATGAGCTCGATGACGTACGCGGGCGCCATCTCCCGCAAAGTCAGGTCGATCGTCTCCTGCAGCTCCGTGGAGAAGCCCCGGCCCGCCTCGGCGACGAGGATCTGGCTGGCGATGTCCAGCAGCTCGCACCCCTCGCCCACGCGGGGGGGCGTCGCCACGAGCGCGTTGTGAGACAGCTCGCAGTGCGCGAGCGCGGCGGAGAGCGTGATGTCCCGGCGCGCGACTCTGGACTTGGCCGCCGCCAGGCACTCCGGCGCGTACTCGATGACCGCCTCGTGCTCACCCGCCTCCTGCATGAGCGCCAGCGCGCCGCCCAGCTGCGACGCCGGCACGGGAGTGAGCCGGCCATTCTTCAAGTCCGACTCGTGCTCGGCGCGGAGCTCGGGGTCGGAGATGACCTGCGCGGCGGCGTCCACGAGATCCGCGCGCGCGGCGAGGCAGGAGTTGCTGAAGCCCTCCACCAGCTCGCGCTGGATCACGGAGGTGTACGCCGCCTCGATGCTCGCGGGCGACGCGCGCGCGGGCGACAGGTTCAGGATCGAGAAAAAGCTGATGGGGACGTTCACGGTGGGCTCGTCGTTCCAGTCCCCGTCGTCCTCGGAGGCGCTCGCGGCGACAATCGCCCCGCGCGCGCGGGTCGAACCGCGAAGCGCGCGCGCGAGCGGCGCTGGCGTCGCCGGGCGCGCGCCCAGGCGCGACGCCGCCGAGGCGGAGACGCGCGCGCGCGGGAAATGCGAGAGATGTCCCGCGCGATCGGCGCGCGCGCGGGGCGCGGCAAACGACGCGCGGGGCGCGCGCACGGCCGCGGCGCTCGAGGCGAGCGCCATCGCGATTGCTTCGTGAGCGTCGACGAAGGGCGAAAACCTCCTCGGCGCGACTGGGAAGAGCGCGCGCTCCACGCGAGCGACGCGCGAGGTGCTGTGATCCGACACCAGAGGCGGCCAGCGTGGACGGAACACTTGGCGGGGAACCGCGCGTTTGAAATCCCCAGTCTGTTGACCGTGGCACGTTCCGGTCCACCTTATCAATATCGGGAATTTCAGACTGCGTCGGAGAGGACGTCGATACGACGGTTCGAGACGAAACGACTTACCAAATGACGAAATGACTTACCAAACGACTCACCCGCAAGCCTTCAGCGCCTTGACCACCGCGTCGATTCGTCTCTTGTTCGCGAACGAGCCCGAAGACCGCGCGGCGGTCGTGACCGCGTGACCTGTGCCTTTGCCCGCGGGCACGTCCCGGTACTTCTCCAGGATCCGCGCCGCGCGCGCGCGCGTGAGCGGCGCGGCGCCGAGCGCGTCGTCGTCGTTCGCGGCGTCGTCGTCGATTTCCGCAAACGTCTCAGCCACGAACGCCTCGAGCGCGGCGCGCGGGTCTCGCGACTCCGCCCCCGCCGACTCCGCCGCGGGCTCGGCGCACAGCCGGAGCAGGACGCGCAAGGACGCGAGCGACGCGCGCATCGCATCCGCCGAGGAGCCGCCTTCGGCGCCCCGCCCCGGCGCCGTCTCCGCCAGGGTCTCCGCCAGGGTCTCCGCGACGTGCTCGAACGCCTCCAGGTCGTGCCTCAGCCCGAGCAGCCCGCGCGCGTTCACCGTTTTGGCCGACGAAAGATCCGTCTCCATCGCGCGTAATGTCGCGTCCGCGCACAGCGCGAGCGACGCGCGCGCGACGCGCGCGAACGCCGCGACCGCCGCCGGCGGCGCCGGCGTCGCCAGCGCGCGGCGGAGCGTCCCGTAGAAGTACGCCGAAACCGCGGACGCGCGCTCGGAAGGGCCGGAGGGGGGACTCGCGGGAGCCCACTCGTTCGGGGACGCGGCGGCGGTCGCCGCGGAGGCGATGTGCGCGCGCGCCGCGCGGAGAAGCGCGCGCTCACAGGCGCGCGCCGTCGCGGCGAACGGCGGCGGCGAGACACTCAGCGAGACGTTCGATTTTTGTTCCATCCCCTCCGTCGACGCGAGTTCTTCGTCGTACGCCGGAAAAGTCGTTTCCGACGCGCGGAACGCGCGTCTCGCCGCCGCCGCCGCGAGCGCGCACCACCCGTCGACGCGCGCATCGAGCCACGCGGCGTCGGCGATGAGCCGCGCCGCGAGAGCCTCATCTTCGTTTTCCGAAAACGCTCGCTTTTGGACGCTGAGGCTCCCAAACGCATCCTTTTTCTCGGCATCCGTCTCGGAAAAAAGAGGAAGCGCGCACGTCCGCGCCACGCGCTCGACGCACGCGCGCGTCGCACTCCGCGCCGTCGCCGCCGCGTCGCGCGGTTCGCGGACGTCGCCTCCGCGCGCATCCCCGACATGCGCGAGCCCACCCAGGAACGCGCCCGTCTCCGCCGCGAACGCCTTGAACGTCGACGCGAGGTCCGCCGCGAACGCCGAGGGCACGTCTCCGTCCGCCGACGCGGCGGACGCCCCCGCCTCGACGTTCAGCCGCGCCAGCCGCGCGCGCGCGGAAGTCGCGGAAGTCGCGCACGCGTCCGCGGTGTCGTCCTCCAGGAGCTCCAGGACGCGCGCGCGCGCGGCGCGCGCGGCGGCGTCGCGCAGCCGAAGTGGCGCGGCTTCGAACCCGGGACCCAGCCGCGCGAGCGCGAAGCACGCGCGCTCGACGGACGCGACCGCCGCGCGCGCCACCGCCGCCTGACCGGCGTCGGCGACGGCGGCGACGACGAACGCCTCGAGCTCGCGCACCGCCGAGACGAAGGCGCGTTCCAGGTGAGAAGGCTCCGTCGGCGTACGATCGCCGTCGAATATGTCCAGCGCGCGGTCCCGCGCGACGCGCCGCTCGATGACGAAGTGCCCGACGAACTTGGCCAGAGACTCGTTGATCAGCCGCCGAAGCGCGTCGTCGCTGGTTTTTTTCTCGACACCGCCAAACGCGTACGCGTCGTACCGCATCTCCGCGCGGAGCTGCAGCGCCCTCTGCTCGCGGACGCGCGCGGCGAACCGCGCGCCGAGCCCGACCGCCGCGAACGCGCGCGTCGCGGCGCGCAGGGGCGCCGTCGCCGGCGCCTCCGAAAAAGAGGCGCCGGCGACGTCCAAGGCGCGGAACGGATCGGAAGGGTCGTACGAGACGTCGCCGACTCCGGGGCGCGCGGAATGCGCCGAATCCGCCGGCCCTTCGGGTCGGCGAGACAGCGCCTCATTCGGGCATCCTCGCCGTGCCTCTCCGCCGTCTCGGTCCTCCGCCGCCGCCTCCGCGGTGAAGTCGATGCGCCGCGGCAGAGTCGAATCGCGCGTCTCGGGGCGCGTCTCGGAAGCGGGAGACGAGCGTTCGGCCGAGTCCGCGGAGTCCGCGGAGGCGGCGAACGAAGGGTCGTCTCCCGCCGCCTCCGCCGCGCGCCGCGCCGCCTTGGCGCGCTCCGCCGCCGCCGCCACGTCGACGGCGGCGCGCCGCGCCGCCGATGCCGCCGCCGCGCCGCGCGCGCGCGCGCGCTCGACGCTGGCGCGCACCAGCGCGCGCGCTTCAGACGGATCCCCGAACGAAAACGCAGCCGTCTCGCGCGCGGCAGTCGCCTCGGCGCGGTCGTCGCCGCGGCGGTCGCCGAGGGACAGCGCGCGCGCGCCCGCCGCCGCCGCCGCCGCGCGCGCAGCGACCAGCCACTGGGTAGCGGTGGCGTCCGCGCCGCGCAGCGCGGCGTCGCGCGCGCGCGCGCTGTCCTCCAGCAGGGACGCCGCGAGCGCGCGCGAGGCGGCGCACTCGCGGGTCCCGCTCCCGTCGTCGGACGAATCGCGCTCGTCGTCGGACCAGCTCGCGTGCGCGTTCGTCGCGTGTTTTCGACGCGCGTCGATCGGCTCCGTCGCGGTTCCCGAACGCGCGAACCGCGACCGCGGCTTCGGCGCCGGCGCGAGTCTCGGGACGTGCTCGTTCACGACGGCGTCGGTTTTCGCGAGCGCGTCGAACCACCGCCGCTGGGCAAGCGCGATTTCCGCTTCGCGCGCGACGGCGCACGCGCCGCGGCAGGCGTCCGCGCGCCGCGCCGCGCGCGCCGCGCGCGCGGCGGTGGCGCGCTCGTATGAGCAATCAGCCTCGGCCGCTAGCACGGGCGCGCCGGCGGCGACGAGCTCGTCGTGCTGCGCGCGCGCCTGGCTCGCCGTTCGCCGCAGCAGCTCGCGCACGCCGCCGAGACGCGCGACGGCGGCGGTGAACGCCTCGTAGTTTTCCTGCGACGCGCACAGGCGCGTGACCTCCGCCGCGTGCTCGTCGCGAACCGCCGCGAGCGCGCGCAGCGCCGCGTCGCGCTCGGGGAGGGACATGAGCGAGCTTTTCCGATCGTCGCGAGCGTTCGTCGCGAGCTTTTCAGACTCGGTTTTCGAATCGCCCGAGCCGGTCCGCGTATCGACGTCCGCGGCGAACGCGACGCCGCGGCCGGCGGCGCGTTCGCCGTCGGTCGCGCTCTCGCGCGCGGTCAGGTCCTCGCGCAGCAGCGCGAACCGCACCAGCGGCGCCGGGTCGACCGCCTCGGAGTCGGCGGCGGCGGCGACGGCGGCGCGCGCGGCGACGAGCAACGACTCGGCGTGTTTTTTTTCGTGCGCGTCGGACGTCGCGCGGAGTATCGCGGGCGTGGCGTCGGAAGCGTCAGTCTCGGGGTGGACGACGTCGTCCCATCGCCGCGTCTCCTGTGCCATCGCCGCGGCGTGCGTCGCCGACCCCGGCGTCGCGTGGTGCCTGCCGCTCCCAGCGTCCTTCGCGCTCGCCGCGACGGCGATGTCCACCACGCGCTCCCAGACGTCCGGGTCGAAGCCGGAAGGGCACGGCGGGCGAGGCGCATCGCGCGGCACGGGGGAGAAAGGCGTCGAAGGCGCGGCCGGCGTGCCCACCTGCGGCGACGCGGAAAGGCTCTTCCGCCGCCGCCGCGTCGAAGCGCGACGGGAGGGCTTCATGGCCCCTCCCGTCTAGGCACCCGGGCTATGGGAGAAGAGAGACTCGATGTCACGCGAAAACTGCCACGCGAAAAGTCAGTCGTTGCTGCCTGACGTCGAGTTGCCGACGAAGATGCTTTCGTCGGTCGCCTCCGCGAAAAACGAGCACAGGCATCATTGTCATCAGTCTGAAAAATACTCAAATGAACGAAAAAAAGCGCCACTTCGAAGAAAAGAACAGAAGAAGAAGAGGAAGATGTTCTCTCGGCATTGGTCGCGACGCGCCATGGCGTCTCCGGACGACCATGACAGCTTCCGCGCCGCGACCAAGCGGCGCATCATCGATGACATGCTCGGCAAAGTCGCCGCGTCGGGGGGCGGCGAGTGGAAGGTGCTGATCGTCGACCCGGTCACCATGCCCGTGGTGTCCGCGTCCTGCGGGATGAGCGACCTGACGAACGAGGGGGTTTCGCTGGTGGAGAACCTCGCGCAAAGCCGCGAGCCGCAGAGACACCTGGACGCGGTGTACTTCATCTCTCCCTCGCTCACGTCGCTGCAGGCGCTGTGCGCAGATTTCGCGGACCAGGACGAGGAGCGGCGCCTCTACGCGCGCGCGCACGTCTTCTTCTCCTCGCCCATCTCGCCGGCGCACCTCGCGACGCTCAAGCAGTGCCGCGGGCTCGTGCGCAGCCTGGCGAGCCTGGCGGAGCTCAACCTGGAGTACCACACCAAGGACACGCACACGTTCACCACCGGCCAGCCGGGCGTGATGCAGGCGTTCTTCGCGAGCGACGAACGCGCGCGGGAGGGGGGGGCTCAGTCTGCCTCCGCGGCGGCGGAGACCGCCGCGACGCGCGTCGCCACGCTGCTGGCGTCGCTCGGCGAGTTCCCGACCATCCGCTACAAGGACCGCGGCGTGGACGGCGCCGCCGGGACGTCCCCCGCCGCAAACGTCGCGCAGCGGCTGTACCGGATGATGCTGGCCCTGAGGAACAGGCAGGGCGTTTCGGGTGAGACCGGCGGCGTTCCGCGATTCGGAAGCACGTGCGACGTGCTCGTGCTGGACCGCGCGTGCGACCCCGTGGCTCCGCTCGCGCGCGAGTGGACGTACGAAGCCATGGTGTTCGACCTGCTGGACGTGTCGCCGCTCGGCGTGTACGCGTACGAGATCGAGACGAACGCCGGGACGCAGAAGAAACAAGCGGTGCTCGGGGAGAGCGACCCGCTGTTCGTCGAGCTCAGGCACGAGCACATCGCGTTTGTGCTCAACGCGCTCGCCGAGAAGGCGAAGGCGTTTTCCGACGCCGGCGGCGGACGCCTGGACGCGGACGCGAGCACCGGCTCGCTGAAGCGCGCGGTCGAGTCTCTACCGCGCTTCATGGAGGCGCAGGCCAAGCTCTCGGTGCACACCTCCATCGCCGCGAGGCTCAACGCGATGCTCAAGAAGCACGGCCTGGGCGACGTCGGGCGCGTCGAGGAGCGGGTCATCTTCGGCGAGGCGACGTCCAAGGACGTCGTCGCGCTCTTCAACGAGTTCGCCGCCGCCGGGGCGAGCGGCGGGGACGGCTTCCGCGCGAAGGTGGGGAAGGGCGCGGGCGGCGGGGGCGTCGTGGACAAGAACCCGTTCGCGGACCCGAACGGAGACTCGGGCTCGGAAAGGACGTGCGACATGCGTCCGGCGGACAAGCTGCGGCTTCTCCTGCTGTACGCGGCGTCGCACCCCGAGAAGTTCGACGACGCCGAGAGGGCGCGCTGGAGCAAGGCGTCCGGCTTGAGTCTGGGGGACGTCGCGACGGTGTCGTCGCTGGAGCGGCTGGGCGTGAAGGTCTCGAAGCCCAAGGCCGGGAGCCTCGGCGCGGCGGCCGCGAACGTCGGGTTCAAGACCACCAAGGCGAAGCGGCGGACGGTGCACGAGCGCAAGAGCGAGTGGGACCTGTTCCGGTTCCTGCCGGCGGTGCACGTGCTGGCGCGACAGACAGACGCGCAGACGCTGCCGCTGGACGAGTACCCGGAGCTGGGGGGGGACGCCGCCGGACGAGTGCCCGGCGCGGGCGCCGTGCCGGGCAGCCCCGCGCGCGGCGCGGGGCCGGGCGGCGCGCCCAAAACCCCGGGCAAGTCCGCGCGCACAGCGCGCGCCGGCGCGACGTGGGCGACGAAGCATCGCAAACCGAGCGCGGGCGGCTCGTCGATGGGGAGCGACGCCGAGTTTTCGCTCGGCGGCAGCGCCGGGAGCCTCGTCGGCTTGGGGCTGGACGACGCGAGTCACGCGCGTCCGCGCGAGCACAGGCACAAGCGGTCGGGGAGCGTGATCCCGCCGCGGCGGCTCATCGTGTTCGTGGTGGGCGGCGTGACGCGCGGCGAGATGCGCGAGGCGCACGCGTTGTCACGCGAGCTCGGGAGGGAGGTCCTGATCGGCGGCACGGAGGTGTTGACGCCGGAGACGTTCATGGGCGAGCTCGCGCGGCTTGGCGGGGGCTTCTCGGGGGCGATCGCGCGGAACGACGAGGAGGTGGACCTGGACGACATCGTCATCGAGTGAGAGGTGGTCGAGCGGCGGTGGGTGTTTGTCTGTTCGATTCGAACGTCTCTCCCGTCGCTTTCGCGTTTTCGTTTTCGCGTATCCGTACGCGTGTCAAGGCGCGCGCCGACTCACGGTGCGCGCGGCCGGCGGTCGCGCTCGCCGGCGGGTTTCGCGGCGCGTCGAGTGGCGTTTTTTCACCTTTTCTTTTCTTTTTTTTCGCGCGCTTCCGCTTCTTTCGCGGCGAGGCGCCACTTTTCCTTGTCGAGGTCGATGGTCGGGTCGCGGCGTGAAATCCCGGTGACGCGTTCCTCGAGCCAGGGGAACACCCACGGCTTGCTCCCGAGCACGTAGCGTCGAATCGAATGATCGTACGCTTTTCGACTTTGGTTCACGAGCCGCTCGAAAGCGGAAGGGTCGTCCTCTTTCGTGCACACCTGCAACTGCCTGGTGTCCTTACGGACGAGCACCTCGGGGTTCCAGCGCATGTCGTGCCACGTGATGATTCCCGCGCACCCTAAAGCGACGGAGACGGCGGCGACCAACGGGTACACTTCGACCGGCGGTCGAAGGGAAGTGTTGAAGCGGGAGGGGGGAGGAAGGGAAGGAGAGGAGGCTGGCCAAAAGTTTGGCCACTGCACGTGAGGAATAGGAGTATGGTGGCGGTGGCCGTGGTGACGCGCGCCGGACGACGACGCGCTGGAGATGCCGCGGTGCAGCCCCGCTTCGAGCTCGCCGTCGTGGCGGACGCCAGGACGAGACATGCTTTCGTGTGCGGTGCGGAGTGTGTGCGCGGCGACGACGCGTTCGAGAGTTTCGTTCGTGCGCTCCCAGAAAATAAAGGTCCACGTACAGTATTTCTCCCCGGCCGCGTTTCACTCCGTCACGCGCGGGACGTGACATGTCGCTCGCGCGCGCGGCGGCGGCGCTGTCGGTCTCAGCGGTGTCCGCCGGCGCGAAGCGCGGCGGCTGGTTCGTGTACGTGGTGGAGACCAAGAGCGGCAAGCTGTATAGCGGCATCACCGTGAACGTGAAGAGGCGCTTGGAGCAACATTCGGGAACGCGCGTCGGTGGCGCGAAAGCATTGCGAGGCGACCCGCCCGTGCGCCTCCGGTACGCGGAGACCGCGGCGGACCGCTCCGAGGCGACGAAGCGTGAGATGGTCATCAAGCGCATGCCGCGTGCCAAGAAACTCGAGCTCGTGGAGGCGCGAGGGGCGGACCCGCGCGAATCGAACAACGGAACGTTTCTGGCGAACGTCGTCGCCGCGGAGGACCTCGCCGCCATGGACCCCTTCGCGTCGTGAGACGCGCGGAAGGACCGAAACGGTGTTCAGTATAGATAGACTCGTTAGTCTACCTACAGTATTAATACTCTATCTCTATGTACCATGCTCCGCGCATCTCACGCGCGTTGCGCGCGTCGCGCCTCGACCATCTCTCGGAAGAGCTCCGCCGCGCGCGCCGCGGCGGCCGTCTCCTCCGGCTGCGGCGTCTCGTCTCCCGGAGATACGAACGCGAGCTTCGCCAGCTCCAGACGCAGCGTCTCTTGCGTTGCCTCCGCGCTCATCTCCACGGGACTCGGCGCGAAAACCACCTCCTCGCCGCGCGCCGCGGCCAGCGCGAACGCGCGGCGGCGCGCTTTCGCCTCGTCGGCGAGTCGGCGGTCGCCCTCAGCCACCGCCGCCGCCGCCGCCGACGCCGCCGCCGCGATCGGGTCCCTCGCCCGCTCGGGGAGCTCCGAGACGCTCGAAGCGTCTTCGACGCGCGAGTCAGCCCTTGTTTCATTTGTCGCGTCGGCATTCGAAACACCACCGTCGTCTGTCTCTTCCGCTCGCCTAGCCTCCGCGTTGGCCCGGCGCTCGGCGCGCTCCGCCGCCGCCGCGCGCGTCGCCGCCCTGCGTTTCTCGTCCCGCTCGACCACCAGCGACTCCTTGGCGTCCTTCTCCGCCTGCTTGCACATGCCCCCCCGCCGCCACGCCTCCGCGCCGAGCCGCTCCATGGTGGACACCGCCTTGTCGTCCAGGCAGGTGAGGCACGGCAGCGCGGACACCAGCGCGCGGCGATAGTCGAGGCCCAGCGAGCGCACGAGGGGGTTCCCGCGCAGATGGAGCACGCGTAGCGACGGAAACTCGGCGAGGACGCCGAGCACGGAATCGTCTTCGTCCGAAGCGAGCTCGTTCTCGCTGAGGTCCAGCGTCTCGAGTTCGGGAAGCCGCGTCAGCGCCTCGATCGCAGACGCGTCGCGCAGGCGGTTCTTCGCCAGCGTCAACTGTCGCAGGCTGTTCGGGAAAGCGCCGTTCGCGACGCGTTCGATGCGGTTACCGGCGAGCGAGACGCTGACGAGCGACGGGTGCCGTCTCGCGAGCTGCGCGTCGTCCACGCTCGTCAGCGCGTTGCCGCTGAGGTGGAGCACCGAGAGCTTGCGCATGGTCTGGAGCCCGTCCCCGAGCGTGGGGCCGATCCGGTTGTTCTCGAGGTGCAGCACGGTGACGCCGGTGAAGGCGTCCAGGCCCGCGACCGCGCGCCACCGCTTATCCGAGAGCCACAAGATGTCGTTCACCTCGGGCAGCACGTAGCCGTCTCTCTCGCGCGCCATCCTCGCCACCACCTCGTGCGTCATGAGCGGGAAGCCCTCGGCGTCGTGGGGGTCATCGGGGAGGCTGCCGCCGGGCACGCGCTCGCCGACCATCGCCGCGGGCGCCCCGGGGACTGGGGCGTCGCGCCCGGTGCCGAGAGATGACGTCGACGCTCGCCTCCAACTATATTCTTTTTCTTCCCACCGACTGATCATGAACACGGCGGCACGCCATGTTTCTTGGGGCTCCGACGGGACGATCGGCTCCCGAAAGCGCGCGACGCCGCGGCGGTTTTCGTTTTTTCGCGCACCGCGCTTTGCGAAGAGGACGTCGACGCGTGCGATAGTAAGTAATAGAATAATAACAGCTAAGAAGAACCTCGTCGTCTACCGCGAAACGCGAAGCGCCGTACCCGACGTGCGACGCGTCTCCGGGAAGCATCGCGGTCGTGAACCCGGAGGTGAATCGTCGAATCGTCGAATCGCCGAATCGAGCGTCGTCGCGCGCGCCTCACGAGTCGCGCGCGGATACCGCCGTCCTGGCCTCGGCGTCGAAGGATTTCCGAGCCGCGTCGTCGTCCATCGCGTCCAAGTCCAACGCTATGTCCGCCTTCGCGGCGATCTGCACGAGCGTCTTCGCGCGCGCCACCGCCTCGTTCAGGGTCAAGAACATCTCGATTTTCGTCGTCGGAAGCGAACCGCTTACAGCTTCCGGAAAGCCCGTCTCGCCGGTGATCCCGGCGGCGCGCAGCGCGTCGCGCGCGGGGCCGTTGAACTCGCACAGCACGAGCGCCCTCCCCCGCGCGGCGCAGCGCGCGCGCACCTGCTGCAGTGCGGCCGCGCCCGAGGAGTCCACGTGCGGCATCGCGCCGCCGTGCACGATCACGACTCTCGGCTCGAGCTCCAGCGTCAACGCCGCGAGCTCGTCTTTGAACGAATCGGCGTTGGCGTAGAACAGGGGCGCGTCCATGCGGTAGATGAGCGTCTTCGGCACCGGCGTCCCCTCCGGGAACCGGTCGCGGTTGCGGAACGTCGGCGGGTCCTCGCAGATCTGCACCAGCACGGCGCTGTGCGGCGACGCGACTCTCTGCACGAGGATGACCACCGCGAGCCCGGCGGAGACGAGGATGCCCTGCAGCAAGCCCCAGAACAGGGTGCAGAGGAACGCGGCGAGCACCAAGGCGAAGTCCCGCTTGTCCGTTTTCCACAAGTGCGCGAACTCGCCGACGTTCACGAGCGACGACACCGCCACGACGATGATGGCACTCAAGATGGGCTTCGGCAGGTCCGTGAACAGGGGTGTCAGCACGAGCACGGTGATGATCATGAACAGCGCCGTGACCAGGCTGGCGAGCGTGCTCTTCGCGCCCGCCTGGTAGTTCACCGCGCTGCGGCTGAACCCGCCCGTGACGGGCATGCACTTGAAGAAGGCGCCGACGACGTTGGCGAGGCCGAGGCCGACGAGCTCGCGCTGCGCGGACATGCGGTAGCCCTCCTTCTCCGCGATGGTCTTCGCGACCGCGAAGGACTCCAGGAAACCCACGAGCGCGATGGACACCGCGGTGCCCATGACCGCGCCGATCTCGCCCCACAGCACGTTCTGCGGCGCCGGGAAGCCCGCCGGCACCTTCCCGATGATCCGCACGCCCTTCTCGGCGAAGCCGGCGTAGTGCGAGACGAGGATAAAGAAGACCACCAGGAAGAGCGCCTCCGGGAACCGCTTCAGCGCCCTCGCCTTCTGCTTGACGCGCTTCGCGGCGAGCAGGAAGGCGATGGACGAGACCGCCACCCCGAAGGTCATGCCGTGCGTCTCGCCCAGCCTCCGGAAGAACGGGTCGAGGATGTCCTGCAGGCGCTCGCTGCGCGGGAGCGAGAGCTTGAAGATGTCCTTGAGCTGCGAGCACCCGATGACGATGGCGGCGGCGCTGGTGAACCCGCTCAGCACGGGGTGCGGCAGAAAGCGCGCGACGAACTCGAGCTTCAGGAAGCCCATGCCCGCCTGGAGCAGCCCGACGACCAGCGCCAGCGTCGACGCGAGGCGCTGATACCGCACGGGGTCCTCGGCGGGGTCCTGGATCTCGGAAAGGCCCGCGCTCGTCAGGAGCGCCACCATGGCGACGGGGCCGACGGCGAGTTGGCGCGAAGAGCCGAAGAGCGCGTACACGAGGATGGGCATGATGCAACTGTAGAGGCCGATCTCGGGCGTGAGCTGCGCGAGCGCGGCGTACGCCATGCCCTGCGGAACCACCATGACCGCGACGGTCAGGCCCGCCACGACGTCGCTCTTGATGTCGTCCCTGGACAGGCTCTTGACGACGCCGATGAAGGGAAAGAGCTCATCGACGGAGTGGGGGACGTTGGCCTTGATGATGGCCTTGATGGAGTTCGGGTCGAGGACGTTGGACGTCATCGTGCCGACGAGTCGGTATTGACGGGCGTCGCGTTGTGACGAAACGCGCGCGCCTTCACGCGTGGAAAACGCGTCGCGTGACGGCGAAATGTGTCACGAATGGCGATCGGCGGGAAATTAACCCCTGAACAGACCGTGGAAGCGCCCATACAGGGCGTGTCATCTCGACTTCACAAGAAAACGCCAAAAAAATTTTGATCGATTCCCGATTCTCAAAAGTTGACATCGTTTCCGGACGAAGCACAAAGGTTTTCCTTTTACAGAGTGCATCCGCGAAACGCGTTCGGTAAAACGCGTCACCATATGTCGACGCGGTCCGCCTCCGCGCGAAACAGCCCGTCCCCTTCCCGCACGCCGAAGGCCTCGACGAACTCTGGCATGTTGGACACCGTGCCGTTCACGCGCACCTCGCAGGGCGCGTGCGGGTCCACCGCGATGTACTTCGCCGCCAGCTTGGCGGTGATGTTCTGGCGCCACACCGTGGCCCACGAGAAGAAGAAGCGCCTCTCCGGTTCCGGCGGGAAGTTCTCCGGCGCGTCGTTCGGATCGCCGTCCGCGTTTCTGGACATACGCCACGCGCGGTACGCCAGGCGCAGTCCCCCGAGGTCGGCGATGTTCTCTCCCTGCGTGAGCTCGCCGTTCACCACGCGGCACTGACACGCGTTCACGGCCACCGCGCGGATCCCCGGCTTGGTCAACGAAAACGGACCGCGCGCCCTCTCCTCGCACGCGTCGTCCTGCGTGTGCACGGTTGTCTTCCCCGCCTGGTCCACCATCACCTTGGCTCTTTTCACGAAGTCCGCCGCGTCGCTCTCCGCCCACCAGTCGTTCATGTTCCCGGCGGCGTCGAACTTGCGGCCCTGGTCGTCGAAGCCGTGCGTGATCTCGTGGCCGATCACCGCGCCGATGCCGCCGAAGTTGATCGCCGGGTCCGCGTTTGGGTCGAAAAACGGAGGCTGCAGGATCGCCGCCGGAAACACGATCTCGTTTAGCATCGGGTGGTAGTACGCGTTGACCTGCTGCGGGGCCATGAACCACCGCTCGCGGTCCACGGGGGCGTCCATGCGCGCCAGCGCGCGCTCGTGCGCGAACCGCTTCGCGGCGACGACGTTGGCGTAATACGTTTCGTCACAGTCCACGACCAACGTCGCGTAGTCGATCCACGCATCCGGGTACCCGATCTTCACGCGGAAGCCCGCCATCTTCTCCAGCGCCGCCGCCTTGGTCGCGTCGCTCATCCAGGGCAGCTCCCGCAGGCGCGCCTCGACCGCGGCGGTGACGCCGCGCACCAGCGCCTCCGCGGAGGCTTTCGCGGACTCAGGGAAGTGCGCCTTCACGTACGCCTTCCCGACGAGCTCGCCGATGAGCGCGTCGGCGTGCCTCACCACGCGCTTCCAACGCGGCTTGAGCTCCTTCTGCCCGTCCAGCTCCTTCCCGAAAAACTCGAAATCCAGATCCACGAATCGGTCGTCCAGGTAGTCCGACGCGCGGCACACGGCGTGGAACGCGGCGTACGCCAGCGCGGTGTCGGAGGTGATGGCGTCCGCGCCCGACGCGCTCGCGACGGCGCGCGCCGCGGACGAAAGCGCGGGGGGGCACGACACGTTGATCTCGCCGGGCGCGGGTTTGCCCAACGCCGCGAAGTACGCCGCCCAGTCAAACGCGCCTTTTTCGTCATCCGCCTCGGCGCCGCCTTTTTCCTGACTGAAAGACCCGCCGCCGGGGAGCGTCTCGAGCGACGCGAACTTGTTGTACGTGCGCTCGGCGTCGCGGCGCTCGGCGGGGGTCAGGTGCGACCGCGCCAGACGCGTCTCGAAAGCGAGCACCGCGCGCGCGGCGGCGGCGGCGGCGGGCCCGTCGGGGTACGTCTCGGGCATCGCCAGCGCGAGCGTCTTCGCGACGTGCGCTTCGTACTTCTCGCGGAGCGCGACTCGATCCGCCGCGTCCGAGAGGTAATAGTCCCGGTCAGGCAGTGCCAGACCGCCCTGGCCGATCGCGGCGAGCGACCACGCCGAGTTCTTCTTGTCCGGCGAGTCCCCCACGCCGAACAGGATGGAGACGCCCGCGGCGTGCAATTCGGCGGTCGCCGCCGCGACCGCGGCGAAGTCCCTCGCGCCCACCGCGCGGGCGAACGCGCGGCAAACGCGCAGCGTAGGCGCCAACGCCGCGTGCGAGTCCTGCTCGTTCGCGCGCATGCCGCTCTCGAACCACGCGTTGGCCTTGTCGTCGTCCGCCTCCATCGAGGCTCGGGATTTGGCGAGTGCCTCGTCCGCGAGGGCCTCGAAAACGCCCCACCGGCCGTACGCGGGAAACTTGCTCATGGGGTTCGCGGCGAGCCAGTGCGCGTTGACGTGCCGGTACAAGTCATCCTGGGGACGGGGGGGCGTCGGGCCCTGGCCGCCGCCGCCCATCTTCACGGTATGTGGCGTGCGGTCGCGCGAGATCCAGTGACGCTTCGGGTTTTCTGCATGACATCAGGCGACGGCTGGACCGGACGGCTACATTAAAATAAATAGAGTTTCGCGCGCGCGAATGACGAACAACTCGTACTTCACCGGGGAAGTACGAGTACGTTCGTGGCACCTTAGCTCCTGTCGTATACGACGTCTAATAGCTCTAATAGCTCTAATAGCTCACGGTGGGCGGGGGCGGTTTCCGCATCTCCTCGAGCTCTCGCCGCGTCCATTGCGCGAACTCCCACAGGCTCTGCTCCCCCCCGATCTCGCGCATGTCCCCCAGCACGTCCGCGTCCGCGCGCCCGGCGCTTAGGTCGACGCGCCCCTCGCCGATCACGGTGACCCCCAGCCCCTCCGCGTCCGCGGTTTTCATCAATAAAGTGGGGGGCATGGCCTGCGTGGTGCATATGCCCTCGTTCGAGTCCGCACCGCGCGTCGAGCGCATGAACCACACGAACCGCTCGGCGTCGGCGCGCGACTGAAAACACACCGCGTGCGCCCGCGGCGTCGGCTTGACGCGCGGTCCGCCGTTTTCGCCCGGCAGGTACGCGGGCAAACCCGGGTGGGTCATGCGCATGGTCATGATCTGCGTCGCTTTTGTCGCCGGGTTCGCCTCGAAGATGGGGAACACGACTTTCAGCCTTTGCCAATAGAACGGGTCGTCCTCGGAGACGTGCCGCTTTTTGGTTTTTGGTAAATCGTCGCGCGGGTCGTACAGCTCGTCCTTCGCGAACTTCCCGTCCGCGAGCCCGTACTTCTCGATGACCTTCTCGCACATCTCGTCCAGCGCCTCGGCGGAGATCGAGCGGTCGTCGCCGTACATCTGCTCCAGCTGCGCGATCTCGCGCGCCAACGCCTCGGCGCGCGCGGGGGTCATGCCGGGCGCGCTCCGGAAATCGTCACCGCCGTCGAAAACCGCGTCGGGGTGCGTGATCTTGCCGGGGGGGGCTTTTTTTTTCTTTTCTTTTTTCGGCGGCTCCCGCGGCTCCGTCGGAGCCGGGCGGTCATCCGTCTTCGCGTCTCCCGGCGCTTTCCGCGCCTCCCGCGGCGGGGCGCCACCACGCGTATCGAGGGAGTCGTCACGGCTCGAGTCGCCACGAATCGGCGCGGTCTCGTGCCCTTGTCGCGGGCGAGACGCGGATGACGCGTCTCCGCCCGCGTCGCCGTCGCCGCCGCCGCCGGAAGTCTCCGCCCGCGCCGCCGACCCGCCGGCGCGCGCGCTCGCGTCGCCGGCGGGGGCGGCCCGGGGGGCGCCCGGGGGCGGCGGGGGCGCGTCCGGCGCGAGTCCCTCCATATCGCTGAATCCCTCCGCGGTTTTCTCCACCGCGCTCTGCAGGTAATCGGTCGCCTTGACCCACCGCGCGCTCGCGCCCGGAAGCGCGGCTTTCTTCTCCAGCGCGTCCTCCTCCGCCGGACGGTTCCGCGCCCGCGCCGGCGGTTCGCGGGACTCGCGGGACTCGCGAGACGCGCGCCTCAGCCCGCCGCCGAACCCGCCCGCGTCGAACCCGTCCGCGTCGCGCCCGGGAGGCGCATCCGCGGGAGGCGTCTCCGAACGCGGCGCGTCCGCGGTCAAAAGCTCTGAGACATCCTCACCGCCGTCCGGCTCGCCCGGATGCGACCCCGGTTTTTTCCCGACCGGTTCTCCGCTCGCGTCCAGCCTGCGAAGCCGCCTGTTCCACTCCCGGCGCCTGAGCTCGGCGTCCCGGAACTTCTCCATCTTCTTCTCGATGTCCGCGCGCATCGCCGTGAGCCGCTCGAGCTCGGCGTCGCGGAAGTCCGCGCCGGGCGACCCGGGCGGCTCGTGCGTCTCGCGCACGCGCGCGAGCTGCGCGTCGCAGAAGGCGGCCATCCGGCGCAGGCGCTCCTCCTCGGGGAGATCGGGGATGCCGCTCACGAACGCGACCAGCCGCTTGACGCCCAGCGCGCACAGCACCGCGGTGCTCGCGAGGCCCACGTTCAACACCGTGTTCTGGAAGGGCGTGATGCGCGCGCTCGGGGGGCTCGCGCCGACGGCCGACCCGTACGCGGGGTCCGCGGAGGCGAGCGACGGGTGCGAACGGAGACTCGCGTCGTCGGACGCGTCGGCGGCGGCGGCCCCGAAATCATCACCGCCGGGGAGGAGGGCGGAGGCGGCGCGGGGTTCCCCAGAATCCTCGAACGGGTGACGCGGCTCGCTTCCATCCCCCATCGACCCGTCGCGCGTCCCCGCCGTGTCCTCGCCCGAGACGTCGACGACGTCCTCGTCGCCGCCGGACGAGGCGACGAGCCTCCGTCGTCGTCGCGCGACGCATCTCGGTCTGGGGACCTGCGCGTGGTTGTCGCGGCTGAACGGCCGCCCTACTCCAGCCGCGCAAACCCGCGCGCCGGCGAGTCTCGACCGGACGACCGCGAGCCGCCCGGTCGACGCCATCGTCCGCTCGATGACCCGCGCGCCCGTCAAGTGCGCGGGGGAAGAGACTCGGAGCCGATTATCCAGTCATCCCAGAAAAGTTCGCGGCGAAGACTTTTTCGTGAGTTTTCGATCCTCCCCGACGTCTGGGGGCGAGGAAGCGCATTTCTCACTCGACCCCGCGCGACCGCGAGGCGATGTCCGTCGGCGCTCTGCGCCTTGGTCTCGCTCGTGTCTGCCGCCCGCTTCCGCGCCCCCGACGCACCTTCGCCTCGTCCCCGACGCACGCCTCGTCCGAGGATTCCGCCCCGACGATGGCGAACGCGCCCACCGTGGCCTCGACGCGCGTGGCCAACTTCGCGCTCGGGTCCCGCGTGCTCTCCGATTCCGATTCCGCGGGCGCGGGGACGGACGCGCCGGTGCAGCTCGTGCTGCACGCGGACTGGGTGACGTGCACGCAATGACCGCACGGGTACCTCGGCAAGAAGAACGTCGCCGAGGCGTTGCGTGTGTTCAACGAAAAACACTCGAGCGCCGTCGCGCTCGCCGTGGACGTGTGGCGGCGTCCGTACTCGTTCCTCGGGGACGCGCCCGAGGGCCGGGGGCGCCTCCGGAACACCACCTGGCACGAGAGCCTGATTGATTACACGGACGGCACGGAGCATTCGGCGCGGAGGTTCGAGCGCGGCCTGAACGCGCTGGGCGCTCGGAACGACGTGACGTTCGACTTCGGCGTCCGGACGCACTGGCAGCCGGTCGAGTCGCAGCGCGCGCAGCTCTGGGCGTCGCGGTTCGGGAAAGCCGAGCTGTTCATGGACGCGCTGGGGACAAAGCACTTCTCGCAGGGACAGTCGGCGTCGGACAGGCAGACGCTGCTCACGTGCGCGGCGGAGGTTGGTCTGGACGCCGACGCGCTGGATGCGTTTTTGCGCGCGGACGATTTGCGCGACGAGGTCTGGGCGAGTTACGGAGACACGATTCGCGAGATGGGTATCGCGTCGATCCCGCTGTTCCTGTTCAGCCTGGAACCAAACGGCGGGCCGTTCCGCGAGAACGCGGGTCGCACGTTCGCGCACGGCGGCAGCGGGAGCGCGGACGACTTCCTCGCGGTCTTCGAGGAGGCGTGGGCGGCGGCGAAGAGATAGGGATACGGAGAGATTGGGAGACGAAAAAAAAAGGAAAGGGGCGTCATCGCGCTGCCGCCGTGAAAGAGTCGCGCGTGACGGCCTCTCCGTGAAACGGGTACCGGTACCCGCGCGGGAGCGCCCGACGCGGCTGCGGTGGCGTGCGCGAGACAGCGGACGCAAGCTAAGTCTTTTTACGTACGTCTTGAAACGTCGTCCGAGGCGACGAGCGAGACACACGCGAAATACGCCTCCGCGCTCTCGACGTTACTCGAAGACGCGCTCATACTACAAAGTACTTTACTTTCTACTAATACCTTCATCGCCCCCCGCCGTTTCTTTTTTTGATCGCCGTGAGCCGGCGCCTCGTCGTCTTCGGCTCGGGCGTCGCCGCGAGCCGCACCAGCGACCACTCAGCCGCCGCGGCGGACGCCGTCCGCCTGGAGGCTCGCGTCGCGCGCGCCGCGGACTCGGGGTTCGCCGGAGGCGCGGCGCTCGCCGCGACTTCTCGTTGCCTGAGGTTGCCGTACGCGGCGGCGGCGGCGAACAGAACGAAGCAGAAGGACGTGACCAGCAGGTCGTGCAGGAACGGGAACCGCGCCGGAGGCGGCACGAAGAGTTCCAGCGAGTGCAGCCCCGCCGCTGCGACGAACGTCGCGACGCGCGCGTGTCGCCAAAGCGCGCGCCGCGAAAGAGTTCCAGCGAGCGAGTATATTCGTCGCTTCGTTCGGCTTCGACGCTCGAGAGCGACCGAAAGCTCTTTCGTCCCCTCGCTCGCCTCGGCGCCCGGCGCCCCCCCGTCCGCGAGCGCGGCGAACGCGAGCACCGTCGCGGCGTACGCGACGTGCAGCCTGTCCTTCCGGAGCAGCGGCCACATCGAGAGCGACGCCGCGATCGGGAACCACGCGGCGAGGTCCGGGTCGGCGGGCGCCAGCGCGAGCGCCGGGAGAAGCGGGAGCAGCGCCGACTTCTCGTGCGCCTGGAAACTGAACAGGAAAAAACCCGACGCGCAGTTGAACAGGCACCACAGGAACCCCTCGTTCGTAGGGTGCGCGATCTGGTGCGCCATGGAAGGCGCGATGGCGGCGACCGTCGCCGCGAGCGCCGCCTGAGCCGCCGCGCGCGTCGCCATCCTCCGCCACCGGAAAAGCGGGTTGGTGGCGCACCAAAAGTTGGCGACGTAGTCCTCGTACAGACCGCGCTCGAGCGGCGCGAGCCGCGCCAAGACGCGCAGGACGCCCTCCCAGCCATCCTTCGTGTGCGTCTTCGGGTTTATCGCGAGAAAAAACGGCGCCCACACGATGGCGAACGTCCCGACCACGGCGGCTCCCAGTCTGGCGACCGCCGCGGCGCGCGCGTTTAGAGTTGGGTTTCTCGCGCGACACAGACACTTCCCGAGCAAGTGCGCGAAAAACGCCGGCGCGAAGTACGCGGACATCTGCTTGTGGTTCAGCGCACACGCGAACAGGATCGAACCGAGGACGTCTCGGTCGCTAAGCACGGCAGCTACCGCGTACATCGTCAGCCCAAGCGAAATGCCGTTGTACTGGAAGTGCCCGTGGTCGATGAGGATCTGCGCGGGGGACATCGCGAACGTCGCAAACGCCCACGCGACGCGCGCCGCGTCGCCGCGCGCTCCGCCGCCGCGCGCAGTTTTTGCTGACTGCGTTCGCGTTCGGTCGCGTTCGGTCGCGTGCCACGCTCGGGCCACCGCGTACGCCGCGGGCAGCAGGAACACCGCGTCGGAGACGATCACGGAGTACCGCATGAGCCGTTTGCTGGAGTCCGTCTCGTAGCCGCGCGACGCGGTGAGGCGCACGGCGTCCGGCTCGAACGCCGCGACGGCTTTGCCGTAGAGCCACGACTGATACGCGGTGAGCGGTGGGTAATCCAGCCCCCAGTACTGCAGGTCGTTGGCCTTCGTGCCCACGTACCACTCGCGCAGAGGCGTGTGTATCGTGATCTCCATCCAGTGCCTCTGCGCCTCGTAGTCGCCGAACATGGGCGGGACGCCCTCGCCGCTGTGCGGATGCGTCGACACCGCCAGCCGCAGTGCCAGCGCGAACCCGAACACCAGCGGGAGGACCCACCGCGGGAGCGCGCCGCCGCGCCCCGCGAGGGAGGTGAGCACCGCCGCGAGCATCGCGCGAGGGGAGAGCGGCGACGCGGAGTCGCGCTCCAGACGTGCGGCGCGCGCGGAGTGGACCGGAATTCAACAACGCGCGTCGTGTCCGATGAAGGGCTCGAAAAGGGTTGCCGAGAAAATGCTTTGCGGATCGACCAAAACGCCCGAAGTCACGTCACACGTCAGCAGTTTGGATCAACTCGAACCTGTGGCTTTTTCGGGTTCCCGAACCGAGAGATCTCTCCCTGGTTTTCTGATGAATCTTCTTTCCCCTGAAACAACGGAGAAAGCGCAAAAACGTCCGTAACACGACGCGAGCGCCAGATAATTGTCGCGCGCCGACGATGTCCAACTACGACGCCATCCTCGCGGAGGCCGA
>Ga0181559_10001534_pt1 | contig 22648 bp, 12 predicted proteins | sample 011ome_21_FD_133752 | JGI IMG/M metagenome (GOLD analysis project Ga0181559, IMG submission 133752) | Coastal salt marsh microbial communities from the Groves Creek Marsh, Skidaway Island, Georgia - 011508AT metaG (megahit assembly) | ecosystem: Environmental > Aquatic > Marine > Intertidal...
GTCAGCTCGAGAGTAAACCCCGTTCTGTCTCATCCGTTGCGTCCGGACTGATTAAATGACTGTTTTTATGTGCACATCGCGAGTGTCTTTCGCTCTCCTCCTCAAAAGAGAGGAGGGGCAAAAGGAAGTGACGTTTCCGCCCGAGCACTCTCTGCCACAACGCGCGGGGATTTTCCCCGGTGATCGAATTTTATTAAAATAAAAAGTTTGCGCCCGCGGATCATCAAAAGAGAGAGAGAGCCGCTTCTTCGCGCGTATCCACCGAAGTTAATCCTTCGAGCGCGTCTCACCTTAGCGTTTTAGCGTTAGCATCGCACTGTTCTTCATCGAAAAAGAGAAAGAGTCGTTTTTCTGTGCATTTCTTCTCTTCACGAACGCCGCCGGCTCTCCGCGTTCGGGAAAATTCTCTCTCTCTCTCTCTCTTTCAGAGAGGAAAAAACAAAGAACCGCGAAAACGCGTCGTCGTCGTCGTCGTCCTCGTCGTTGCTGCTATCACTGCCGCGTCACTAACCGTGTTGTCGCGTTCTACGAACCTCTCTCACATCAGAGTTTCTCTCTTTCGCACGATTTAGGGAAAAAAAAAGTGAAGTCTGACGACGACTTTCGGGAAAAAACGTCGTCACTCGAAATATCTATCGGATACGTGCGCCATGATGCTCCTCCAGCGACGAGCAGCGGCGGCGGTCGTCGTCGTCGACTCTGGAGGAGGAAGAAGAAGAAGGAACGAGAAACGGAGCGTCGTCGTCGTTACTGCCGCCGCGGGAAAGGATTCTTCGTCGTCGTCGTCGTCGTTAACGTCGTCGTCGTCTTCCCCGTTTGGGGGATTTGGTGGTTGGGGAACGACGACGCGAGAAGGAGGAGGAGAACGTCGTTCGGGTGGTCGCATGAGCGATGATGCGAGCGAAAGAGAGAAGAAAGAGAACGCGGCGAAAAAGAAGAAGAGCAGCGCGAGAAACGAGACGACGACGATCGAGAAGAAGAAGAAGAAGAAGAGCGAGACGACGACAACGACTTCGAATGGAGGTTGTCTTCCTCTTGGTCCTCCGGAGGCGAGAAGAAGAGAGCACCACCAAACTTTTTTTGTAACGGCGGCGGAACATCGAACGCGAGCGGCGGTCGAGACGTGCAAAACGTTCCTGCACAGGAACGAGAAACTCGCTGCGGTTGTTTTCTTGGCGCAGGTGGCGTACGTGATGGTGAAAACGACGAAACGAATGAAGAAGGCGATATCGTTCGTCGAGCGGCAGTGGCGGAAAGCGAAGGCGCTGTACGCGTACGCGAAGGAGAACGTGTTTGATAAACCGAAAATTACGAGAAGCGCGGCGAACGATCCCGAGTTTCGGAAGTTGCTGAAAGATTACGCGAAGTTGATACACGATTTGTACGACGTGCCGATCGTGCCTGAGTTTATAGAGACGCGGGTGTACGCGCAGGCGTTGGAGCAAGGATTGGAAGGCGCGTTTGAGACTTTGGACGATATCGTCTTGAGCGGAGACGCGAGAGTGTTGGGACATCCGTTGGTCGTGCAAAGAAGGTTTGTTGGGGAAGATTCGGAAAGGTTGAAGACGTACGGAGCGTTGGAAGGGAGCAAAGAGGACGAATTGGAGAAGTTTGTCGCGGAAGTGGTGGAAAATACGATCGATGAAAAGTACAACGACGGGAAACTGATGCGAAAGATGGAAAAGAAAATGTCGAAGAAAATTTTATCCATCGCGGCGAGAACCGGGACGTTGTTCCTCGAATCCGGCGTCCAAAGCTTCTCTGCGCGAATTTTTGACGCGGAATTTTATTTCGACGTTCGCGAACAGTTGAAAGAAGAAGAGAGAGGAGGAAAAGTGGGAGACACCTCTCTCCGCGCTCGGCGCGAGGCGCTGAGAAGAAGCCGAGCTATTCAAATCGCCAAAACCGCCTCGGACGAACGTTTGCGTAAAGTCATCGACGAACTCCAAATTCCACCGATTGGTATACTTTTTCCAGAGTTAGAAAGAGATGTTGGCAGGTTAGTCATAGCGATGGCGTGCGAAGCCATCGATTCCGAAGTTTCTCTCCCAAACGTCGATTACGCTGTGAAGTTTGATCTCCGCGTGAAGGATCAGAAAGAATACGAGGAAGACGAAAGGAGGTTGAACAAACGGAAAAATTCATCTGTATTGTCGTCGTTATCGTCGTCTTCAGACGACGCGGACGAGCTCGCGCAGGCCTTGGCTGACGATTTCATGGCGCGTCGTAAAGCCGTGGCGCCTATGTTCATCACTCCGGAATTGGAACGGAAAACCTACACGGACATCATTAAAGGCATTTTAGGTGGGATTGGCTTGAACGCGCCGCGCGTGTTCGCGGAATTTTTAGGCATGGACGTTACGATACAAGTCATACGGAAGAAGAACGACGACAAGAAAGTGCGAACGAAGGAAAATGCAAAAGAAGGCGTCGCAGAAATGAGTCCGACGATGAATTCAGAGAATAATGATAATAACAACACTAACGATGCTTTTGCGTTTCTTCGCGAACGGTTCAACGTGACCCCTATCGTAGCGACAGGGGACAAGCAGATGGCAGACACGACAGCTGCAGCAGCAGTGAGTAATAGCGACGTTGTAAGCAGAGAAAGTGTTGAGGCTTTCATCGATTGGCTCCTTGCGGATGCCGCGTATAACGTTCAGGCCATTCCAGACGACGTCGAGCGCGCTTTATACGCTAACTGTTTTGAGCTCTTCGTGGACGCGTTCATCGAGACGACGCAGAAAGTTGAATTTAGCATTTTAAGCCGCACGGTAAAGATCAAAACTCGAGTGGCGAAAGATGCACCGCGCGATTACACGAAAATACGTCGATTTCGTCCAGATTGGCAAGTGTTAGATACCATAACGGAGGAAATTAAAATTGAACCGGAAGCGTTGAAGAAAATCACGAGTAACGTTCACGCGTTCGCGTTGGCGTTTCTTTCGCAAGTTCTCGAAGACGCGTCGGCGGTCATTTGTGGTCACGAAATTCGACTGGCTTTGACAACTCCGACGGTTTTACGTAAATCGTACGACTTTGACGACGTCAACGTGTCTTTTGATGGCACGACGCGAATGAGCGTAGACTATGACTCGTCAAAAAACAGTGGTGGAGTGCGCTCTTTTGCGAGCTCGAAAGCTTTACGAGAACCGTCGCGGAAGAGTGCGCAAAACGCATTCTCCGCCATGGACGCGTTGAACGCGTTAGCGACTGAACTCGCGACGGAAGCCTCTTCGGCTCTTCTTAACGAAAGCAAAAGAGGCGAAACGGGTGATGATTCATCAAAAGGCGGTGATTTTTCCATAGATTCCATCTTTTCGGATTTACAAAGAGACGTGCAGAAACAAATTGCGCAATTTGGATTTAAGAACGCCTTCTCGAACGCCTCGCAGTTAGACAGCGACGCGATTTCACACGATGCGGTTGCATTCAGCGTTTTCAAAAAGTACTGCTCGCCACCGGACGAGACGTTTCCGTTCCCGTACTTGACTAAAGCGCAATTCGAAATCGCATCTTTGGAAGTTATAAAAATGGCTGGATTTCGAAAAACGAGCAAATCAATCGCGCAAAAGATGGAAGCTTTGGCGACTGCGGCGGACGAAGATGAAAATGGCGTCATTCAGTGGGGCGAATGGTATTTCGTCAGCGATGGGATCATATCGGCTGTGGAGAAGGCAAAAGCCCAAAGTAGTAAAAGTAAGCAATAGCAATAGCAGCAGTAATAGCAGCAGCAGCAGCAGCAGCAGCACACGGTAGACATTAAAATTGTATTTATACTAAGATTAATTTCTTCTTTATGAAGACGGTGGCGCCCTGCCAGACGAAAACTCTCCTCGATCTCTGTCATCTTTCGCGATTACATACGTTATCTCCTCTTCCTTCACCGCCACCGGTTTTGGTTTCGACTGCTTCTTCGTGCTAATAGTATTATTATTAGAAGAAGATTTCTTCGCCTTGATCAACTCGTTTGGCGTTTTCTGCAACCATTCAGAGAGTGGTATTCTTGGACTCTTTACCGCCCTGTTTGCAGCTGATTGCAACAACAGCGGCGGGAGTAAAATAGCAAAACCGACACCAATAGACGCGAGGACGATTTCCCAACCCGTTCTGGTTGGTATTTCGTACGAGTTCTTCCGAAATGGAATATGAAATTTCCACGGCTGCCGCTCACCTTTCCTATCGATGCCCTCTAACGATCCGTTCCTCGCAATGACTGGCACGTACTCCTCGATAATCTTCCAATACTTTTGCGCTCGCGTCGAGGCTTGTTTGCTGAACTTCTCCTGTTGTCTTTTCTTCATTTCCAAACGCTTCAAGTGTTTGAACTTGTCATCTCTCGATTTCACTTTGAACGCCGGGTGATCAAAGCGCATGTACAACATGTCGATGAGATCTTGCAACGCTTTCGACAACTGCACCAACCTCGCCCGCGCCGCAGTCAACTCTCGCATCTCTCTTCGTCTCAACAGTTTGAAATTTTGCGCCTGCAAACTCGCGTATCGCGCAATTTCGCTTCTCGCTGGAAGCATCCAGTGCACCCAAGGATTCGAACGCATCGATCCGGGCGGATGGGCAGCTTCCAACGCCAACGCCTCTTCAATCTTTGCCACGAACGCGATGTATTCAATCTCCTTCTGCGGACCGCCACCGACGGCTTGCGTTCGGTCGGATTTTGGTCGTATGCTCGCAAAAATTTCCGCCATGGCAATTTGATGATCCTCGAAAAAACGCATTGGCCACCTGTACTCTCTCGCAAACTCGAAATGACTCGCCGAATAATCTCTCCCTTTTAAATTGGTAGCGGGCTCGAATTCCGGGAACAACTGTTGCGACATACCAGATGAATCCGCGCGATTAAGTGCCCCAGTTCTCTTCCTATATCTCGACACCGCCTCCGCTAAATCTTCCGCTTCTTTCTCTCCGACTAAACTATCCATAAACTCGCTGCTTTTCGGTGCCAGATCGTCATCGTCGTTTTGCATCATCGCCCTCGAAACCATCACCGCGATCACCTCGGTCAGCCTCTCGCCCTTCAAAACCGCATCAAATCTCGGAATCGAACTCGCCAGCGCTCTCTGAATGCCCGCTAACTTCTTGTCCAATAAATACTGCCACGTATCTTCCTCCGAAACGCCTTCCACGTGCACCCCGTGATTAAACTGCAACACTTTCTCTAAATACGCGCAAATCCGAAACAACGTCGAGTTGACGCAATCCGACGGATCGTCCGGAAAGTGCAGCGCGAAGAAATTCACCGGTTGCGGAACTCTCTCCAGTTTCGATTTTCGTCTCGGAGGCGTGCACAAGATATCCTCCAATCGTTCGTGCAACTCAATCGCCGCCGCTCGCAGCGGACCCGCTAACTGTCTCCTCACGTCCGCCAATCTCGCTTTCCGTTCGACTTCTAATTTGTTCGCCTCTTTCTTCGCGTCCGACGTCTCCGCCGTTTTCGCGCTGACGAATTTAAAAACCGACGCGAATAAAAGCATGGACCCGATACCAGAGGCGGCGCCGGCGATGATCTTTCCAGCCGCGGTTGCCATCAAGTTTTCCTTGTACTTCTCGATGTCCAATTTTCCCTTCAAATTGGACAAAATATTTCTCTCCTTCTTCTTCTTCGAATCTCCACCGCTGTTGTTGTTGCCGTGATTATTGTTGTTATTGAAGAAGGAAGGAAACGACATCTTGTTGCCTCTATCGTGTTGCTCCCGAGAGTTGGGCTTTTTCTTTCCCATCTTAAAAAAGCCGCGCGCGCGAATGTCCAATTCGCAAAAGTCCCGCCTTTTATTTGTTGTGGAGAAGCAAAAGGAAGAAAATTTACGAAGAGAGAACGGCGTAAAAGCGCGACGAGCGCTCAATGCATACTGCTACTACTACTACTGTATTACTACTACTACTACTACGCATAATTAAAATCATCTACTACAACTACGCGATGTGCTCTAATTCAAACGAAACCAACGCGTGATCGCTCGGAAATGAAAGCGTCGGGAACGGCATATCGTCTACCCATCGAAACGTGGCGCCGGCGTCGCCCTCCGCGGAGGAGGAGGAGGAGGAGGACGCGTCGTTTACGCGTTTGGACATTTCCGCGTTCACTTTGAACCGTCCGGATGAAACAAACAGGTGGTCTTTCGGATGCATGTCGACTAATTTGCTCGTCAACTTGTCCTTATAGAAAACGGCTTTGTTTAGTTGCGGTTGCAAGAAAGAGCGGGCGTTGCAGGTGGTGGTCGGGCAGAGCCCGTGTTCGTCGCCCCAACAGTTTTGGAGATTTTCGGAGGCCAAAGAGCTGTACATGGATTCGACCGATAGACGTTTGCCTTTGTTGTCGTCGTGGTGACAGTTCGCGTCGAGGGCGAATATTAAGGTAGAATCACCGCCGCATTCGCTGTTGACCGCTTTGACGACGTCGACGGTTTGTAACCCATTCGTGTCGCCGTGAAACGAAGCGATGACGAACGGTTTTCTTCCACAGGTCTCCTTGTTTCCAAAGTTAACCTCTCGAACGACGCACAAATCACCACTGGCGACTCCCTCTGGCAGTTTTGTTTTATTCACGCTGATGACTTCCCACACGCCGCTTTCGAAAAACGTTTTACTCGCCAACACGATGGAATTCTGATTCCTCGTCGCGTCGAAATCCGGCCCAGACAAACAATCAAACTTCTCCGTCAACACCGCACTCTTCGCGATCCCGTCTCGCATTTGTTCCGATACCTCTTGCAAACATATAATTTCTCTTCCTTCCTTCGCCACTCGTTCTAAAATATCAATCGTCGCGTTCACTTTCCTCTCCACCAGAGCGTCCACCAACATCTTCTTCGTCTCCGCCCAATTCGCATCCGCCTCCTCAATCAACCGTATCAAACTCTTATCGAACGCCGCCAAACAAAACACCTGCAACGGTCTCGATATCTTCACCTCCTCGTCTGTTATCGCCGGATACTTTTTGTTATCTAAAAACTTCAACCGCTTCGCGACGCCATCCTTCTCATCAAACGCGTACGCCAACCACGCTCGCCACCACTTCGAATCGTCGCTCAACACGCTCGCGTCGGCGTACGAAGTCGTCACGCACGGTCGACACTTCTCCCCATTCTTCGTCGTCAATCGATCCGGCATGGAACACAGCCGTTTCGCCCCAATCTCCGCGTCCAGTAAAAAATCCTTCAAAATCCTCCGTTCCATGAAATGCGTCTTGAAGAACGCAATCGCCGCGTCGCACTCGCTCTCCGTCCAGTCTTTCAACACCAATCCGCCATCGCTTCTCTCTCTGAGAATCTCTCGCTTCGCGTCCAAGAGCATCTCTTCCGAGACGATATCTCTCACTCGCACGTCGTGCTCGTCGCAATTTAATAACATTTCGTCGATCTTTTTCATCGTTTGTTCGTAGTTTCTTTGCTGTTCGGCATACGCGGCGTTTGCGTTAGCGTCGTTGTTACCATTTCCCGAGTCGATGGTCACGTAATACTCGAACGGATTGTCGTTGATCGCGGCGACGTTCCACGAGGACACTCGAAGACGAAGAGGAGGTTTATTTTTTGTCGTCGTTGCAGTCGCCGCAGCGGCAGCGACGGAAGGAGAAGACATGTGCGTGTTTTTGTCGCGCGCGTTGTTGTGCGTTTGGTCGTTTCTATCGTCTCGCGCTACTTTTAGTATATTTTAATGACAACTTGCTATGTATGGTGTTGTTGTTTTCTCTCTTCTCTCCGCGCAACCGCGCGCGCTTATCCATCGTTCGTTTTAAACCCCGCGCACGGTTGAAGTGTCGCGGCACTCACGACGGAGAAGAAGATGTAGGTGAAGGTTTGATCCACTCTGGAGGTTCTGTCCATCGGTGCGGATGGCGCCCTTTGGCGTCGCCGTCCGGCTTGCGCAACTTCCACAGGCTGGAATCGACGCCGTCGTCTCGTTCGGCGCGTTCGGCTAAGAGTTTCAAGTCTCGCATGATTTCAGAAGCGGTGGTCGTCGTCGATGCGCCGTGAGTACCGCCGCTGTTGCTATTGGCGCTATTATTACTATTATTTTCTTCTCCGCTGTTGTTGTTATTGGTGGTGGTGCTGCTGCTATCGACGACGCTTTTCTTCGTCTTCTTGGAGGACATTTTGTACTTTAAGTTGCTCGCGACGCGTTTCGCGTTTAACATTTTCACGCAGCACACTCGGCGGCACACGAACATGGAACGCCCGTTCGGCGGCGGGTTGGATTTTGAGCTCCGCTTGTGATCGAACGCGACAATTTTGTACGTCGGCGCCGGCAACGAGGCGTGCGGTAGAAGTTTCTTTTTTGTTTTCGCTTTTTGACACCGGCGCTCTTTGCGCGTGGTCGCTTCGATGAAATTAGAGTAAGACTCTCGCGTTTCTTCTCCGTCCGCGTCCGAGACAACAACCGGATTCAAAACTTTCGTCACGGACAACGCGTCTTCCTTCTTCACGAACGTTTGACACGCCGCGCACCATCTTCTGTGTTCTCTCCTCATATCTTCTCTCGTCAACCCTTGCCTCGGCTTCTTCTGATTGCTCGCTCGATCCTTCGGCCGTTTCGCCCTCCGCTTTTTGCTCGACGCCGCGCCGGAATGCGACGTTTTACGAAGACGCGCGAATCGAGCGATTTCATTCAAATACGCGCCGAGCGCATCGTGACGCGCGAGTTCTCGTTCGATCGCTTCTTTTGTATCCGTCAGAGATACTTTCGTCGTCGTTGTCTTTGACAAAGTCGCTTCTTCTTCTTCATCTTCTTCTTCTTCTTCTTCTTCTTCTTCTTCGAGTGGGAGTCCTCGTCGTCGTCGTCGTCGTCGTCGTCTCTCCAGCAAAGTTGCCACCAGAAGCGCTTCTTCCAACTCGCTCTCGCGCTCGGCGTGGGACGGGATTCTTCTTCTTTTCTCGTCGTCGTTCGCGTCGTCGTCGTCTAAAAAGTCATTCTCTTTCGCGCTCAAAAGTGTCTCAGTCGTCGTCGCCGCCGCGGAGAGTAAGAGCGAGGATAACTCTTCCGCCAAGAGAAGCGATTCAGCGTCGTCGTCGTCGTTATCGTCGTTAAAGTCACCTTCCTCCATCCGTCGTCGTCGTCGTCGTCGCGACGACGAAGAAGAAGACGAAGAAGCGCGAAGACGAAGCGGCGGCGGTTGCGTTCTTCTTCGCGGTGCCGCCCCCCCCGGGAAAAACTTTGTGGAGGAAGAAGAAGAACGAGAACGAGAACAAGAAGCGAACAGACCGGACCGCGCTCGACGATTTCGATCGGGAGAGACGACGAGAACGCCGCCGCCGCTTCTCGTCGTCGTCGTCGTCGTCGTCGTCGTCATCGTCTTCTTCTTCTTCTTCTTCTCTTTCGCGTGTGAGGAATTGTCGCGTAACTGTTGTTGTTTGTTGTTTGTTGTTCGTTGGATAAAATTTTTTGCACATCTCTAAACTACAGACTATATCTATGTAATGTTACACGAGCGCGCGCCGCTAAATAAAAGGATCGCTCGATTGAAACTCACTCTCTCCGTGCGTTTTGAACGCGCTCGTAACCGCGGGTAGAGTTTCAATCTAAATCGTCGCGCTACTCTCTTCTTCTTCTTCTTCTTCTTCTTCTTCTTCTTCGCTCCCACAAAAAATCTACATCTTACCGAGCGAATTTATGACCTCGTCCATGGCGACGACGTCTTCGTCGTCTTGATGTTCTTCTCGTTGTTGATGATCTGCTCTCCTGTCGTCGTCGCCGTATTCGCTGCTTCCCTTGCGACTCGGCGTCTCCGCCGGTGAGTTTTCGTAGGGAGTGACGATGCCGTATTTCCCTTCTTTAACGCGTTCGATTTCGCGCAACTCGGCTAACCGTTCGATTTTTTTCCGTTCCACGACGGCGGCGATGATGTCGGAAGGATCAAACGGCGTCGGGGACGATGATGATTGCGTCTGCTTTTCTTGGCGCTGCCGCTGGTTTGAAGAGGAAGAAGGAGGTGGAGGAGGAGGAGGAAGAGGTGGTCGAGGTACTTTGAGCAACCTCGTTTTGTCATTGTTGTTCTCCTTCTTCTCCTCCTCCTCCTTCTTATCTTCCCCTTTCTTCTCTTCGTGCGCGAAAGGACTCACTACCGGGGAAATATCGCGCAATTTTGAGGGCGTCCTCGACGGCGACGCCGGCGGCGTTGTGTTCTTCTTCTTTGGCGAAGCTGATCCGGATCGAAAAAATCGCAACGGTGACAACGCCGAGAGCCCGCCGCCGATGCCGCCACCATGAGGCGACAGACCGTTACCATTTCCTCTCTTGCCTGGCGTAGCCATCAATATTCCTTTCTCCTCGCACATCTTCTCCAACAGTTCCGCTCTCGCTCGCAGCTCCTTCGTCCGTTTCGCCAGCGCTCGCAGCGGCTCCGCGAACGCCGCCACCGACATCACGCGTCCCATCAAATCCTCCGTAGAATCCACCGCTTTCTCCACAGATTCGCAATACATTCCCGTCGCTTCCGAGTGCACGAACACGTGCTCCTTCGTCGACGTCGCGTGCGCGTTCGCGTGACTTTTCGCGCGAGAGAGGACATCTTGAAGATCTTTTTGTACTCTCGCGCTGTGCTTTTGGAGCTTTTCGGAGATTTGTTTAATCTTCACCATCGTCCTCGACTCCGACAAAACATCATCATCATCATCATCGTCGTCATCGTCGTCGTAATAATAATCGGACCGCGACGAAGAAGAAGAAGAGTAATCCTCGCCTCCGTTTTCTCCCTCGCTGCTGCTGCTGCTGACGCTGCTGCTCTCGTCGTCGTCATCGCTGACGACGCGATGCGATTCGAGTTCGGTAACGACAGACATTCGCGCACGAAAATTTCTTTTAACTGTGTGTATTTCTATCTATCTATCTTCTCTCTCTCTCTCATTCTCTCTCTCTCATTCTCTCATTCTCTCTCTCATCAAGAGAAGATCGCACTCTCATTAAAACAAAAAGAAGAAGAATGAGAGACTACGTTTGCGCCGCTCATCTCCTGTGTCGATTTTGTGTTCTTCTTCTTCTCGTTCTTCTCTCTCTCGCCGCACAAGGGGAGATTTTTAGGGTGTCAATCCTAAACCCTAACTGCGTAAGTTGAATTGAAAATTTTTTTTTTGACCTAATTTGCGGCAAAAAACAAAAGCGCGAGTGAGGGCTCCGACCCCCGCAGACGCACGCACGCAGAGAGACAGAGAGAGTCCTCTCTCGATCACCCGGTGGTGGTGGTGGTGGTGGTGTTATCAGCGAGAGAAAAAGACACTTCGTCGAGAGAGAGAGGGTAGGAAGTGTGAATCGTTTAAAATTTTTTGTGATCGGAGAAGGTGAATTTCGCTCATTTTCTATACAGGAGAAAAGAGGAAAAACAAAACAGGGGAGAGAGAGGGAGTTTTTCACCTAATTTTGAATAAAAGGCCGAAGATCAAAAACGGACGGTGTAACGCACGCGCGAACGCTCGAAGAGAGGATCTCTGGAAGGAAAAGCGTCGAGAGAAGACGCGACGACGAAAATATGCCCCGAGATCGCGGACGCGGGACGACGGCATCGGCCAGAAACTCCGCGAAGGATGAGGTCGCGAAATCAGCCTCCGGAGAAGAAGAGAGCGAGAAGGAAGTGAAAGAAGAAGAAAACGAATCGGAAGAAGAAAACAAAAACGAATCAGAGAAGAGCGATCGATCGGGAGATGAAGAGGACGACGCGAATAACGCGCATAGGAGAAAAGTGGAAACGCCAGAAGCTCGGAAGCGGAGGATTAAGGACGAGAATATGGCCATCGCTCGAGCGCAGTTGGTGAAGGAGAAGGTGCGCTTGTTGACGCAGAAAGCAAACGCACCGGCGATTGGAGAGCAAAAGAGGAAGGCCACGCATTGGTCGTACGTTATGGCGGAAATGAAATGGCTGGCGAGAGATTTTGCGGCGGAGAGAGATTGGAAGTTGGAAGCGGCCAGGCAGGTGGCACTGACGGCTGGGGTGGCCAACGGCGTGCCCGTGGGAGCGAACGAACGAAGGAATCAGATGGACGCCAAGGCGGCGAGGCAGGTGGCGAAACAAGTGAGCGCATTTTGGGAAATTCGTTGGGAAGAGGCAAAGAAGGTTAAATTACCCGAAGCGACCGAGTTGGCAAAGCTTGGGTGCGGCGGGAAGCGGTTCGCGTTGGAGGCGGCGGAGAGGGAGACAAATTTTCGACTACACTCGTCGGCGCAAGCGCAAACGAGTCAGAGGTTGCATCGAGCAGCAGTCAACGCCGCCGCCGCGGGTGGTGGTGGTGGTGGAAGCGATCCACAAACGCCAAGAAGTGACGATGGAGGTGCTAATACGAGGACGAATTCAGCGCGATCGACGCCTCCGACGAATGTAAGTACGCCATTGACGGACGTGACTGGGTACGGCGAAGATAGCAAAAGAGATGACGATGAGATGTTCCTCGTGAGTTTTGATCCAAAAACGCCGGAAATTCCTCGTGGAAGTTCCATGAAAAGCATAGAAAGGTGGGCGGTAAAGTACTTGCACCGATTGGCTTCGTTAGAAAAGGCGAAAGCGGTGCGACAAGCTGTCGACGCGAAGGAAGCCGAAGAAGAAGAGGACGATGAAGAGACGGCGACGAGAGGTGGAGGTCGTAAAGGTAGGCAAGCTGCGCGAGGCAAACAAAAAGATGAAAAGAAAGAACCACCGACAAGAAAAGGGAACAAAAGGAAACGAGACGCGACGCCAGAGCCTCCTCCGTCTGGGAACACCACGGGTAAAGATACTGATGCCGAAGACATGGAAACGGACGTGGACACCGAAGCGGCGTTGTCAAGTCCGGAGAAGAGAGAGTTGCGGCGCGCGCAATACGCGAGAGACCTTAAATTGGATGAAGGTGGATTAGAATTAGATTTGGACGCTTTGATTGCCCCGTATTCGATAAAGAAGAAGCTCACCATGCGCGGACTGAAGAGTTTCAAAAGAGACGACGAAGCCGCGAAGAAGGAAGGAGACGGATCAGACGACGAAGACGACGACGATCAGTCCATGTCCAGCGGTGGAAAGAACGGCGAAGACGACGACGACGAGAAATCAGACGCAGCCGAGGACTTCTTCTTTGATTTTCCCGCATTGCAATACGATGCGTACGAAAGTGTTCGCGACGAATTTGAAAAGAGCGCAATTGGGAAGGAAGCGAACAAGTTTGCCGAATACGAACGTCGACTGCGAGAGTGGGAAGATCGCGAGAGAGCGAGAGAAAGTCATCTGCGCGCTCAACAAAAACCCACAGCTGGTTCTGCCCCAGAAGGGAAGCTCACGCCTGCCGAAGAGCGCAGACGAGCGTTCTTCGCCGCGGCTGCCGCTCGAGGTCACTTCTTCGACCAAGAAGGTTATGTCGTCGACAAAAACGGGAAACGTAAGAAGAATAAAAAAGGTCAGTTTGTTCGATTTCATCCAGGAATGGAAGAGCAGTTTGGCGTCAAGAAGAACGGCAACAAAAAGGGACAAAAAGGAGGTGCCGCTGCCGGAGGCGAACGAAAAGGCGCAGCGAAAGCGTGGACCGCAACGGAAGATGCGCTTTTATGTGCAATCGTGCACGAATTTGGCTCCAATTGGGCTCTTGTGGCCGATGCGTTTGGCGCTTCTGCGAGCTTGAAAGGCTCTTACCGTCGTCCGGAACTGTGTCGATGGCGCTTCCAGCAGCTCACGAGAGCGGTGGAGTTGGAGAACGATCCAGAAGCTTTCGCCGCACTCAACTTGGACAAAGGTTCCGCCCGCGTCGTCATGTCGAGATCGTTACCATTGGAGGATGAAACAGCTAGACTACACTTTCAAGCGGTGGCGCACTCGTGCTCTTCGTACGCGAAGATTCGTCGCGCGGCGTTGCGAGAGCGTGTCGGCATGGACCCCCAGAAGCGCATTAAACCTCACCAGAGTTGGAAGGATTGCGTGAATATGTTTTCGTTGAAATCACCGGCAGAGTTGGCGCACTTAGTAATGAATCCGATGCAACAGCAGATGCAGCAGCAGCAACAACAGCAACAACAACAACAAATGCAACCACAGCAACAAATGCAGATGCAGATGCAACAGCAGCAAGGAATGCAATACCCCACCGGCGTGATGCAACCTCCACAACATCAGATGCAACGTCAAATTCAAATGACTGCTAATGGTGCTCCCATGCAAGCCCAGCAGCAGCCGCACATGCAACAGATGCCGCAGCACGTCCAACAGCAACGGCTGGCTCGCGCGGCTTCAAAAACTGAAGCGGTGGCTGCCGTAGCTGCTCAGCAAATTTCGTCCTCTCAGGTGCCGCAACTTCACAGAATGGGAAGTTACCAGCCGCAAGCTGGAAAGGGTCAAGCGGCAATGAGCGTTGGTGGTATGGTCGGATCTTCTCCAGCACGACCGAGAGGAGGAAATACCGCTCCTGCCGCTCCAGGTGTTGCAAATGTTGCCACCCCCGCCGCCGCCACGCCTACGAATACCAATTTGTCGCCTTTGGGATCGGGAGAGAAACAGCCGAAGCAAGGACTAGCGCCTGGAATTCACGCCTTGACGCCGAAAAGTGCCGAAAAAGAGGAGAAGAAATCGAAAGAGCAAGTGATTGCGGAGAAAACGACGGTAACTAGAACGGGCAGAGCAACCAAGAAAGTGAAGAAGTAGAAAATTCTCGACGTCAGCAAAACATCGACAACAAGATGCGCTTGTACTCTACACAATAACAGTATTAATATAAGCTAAAACAAGAACAGAAACATAGCAGACAGATTCTAAATACTAAATATCTTTTAAATTAATAACACTTGTGCAAAAAACTATACAATGTCGTTAAGTTAAATTAATGTCCGCCTTTTGCAATTGCTTCCTGAGTTCTCTCGAGCAACGGTTCCAATTCTAACTCCAACACCGAAACCGGGTTCACGATGTCAAACTCCTTCAACACGTCCGGATGGACAATACCAAAAACTCCAATCTCCTTACCGTCTCGAACAATAGTCGCTTGCCTTCCCGGGAAGAACGTCGGCTCGTTTCTCGTTTGTATGAGCTCGTATCCAGCGTTTTCTGGTCCCGGCTCAAACGACCCGGCAGCCCCGGTCACTTGCATGACTCTATCTAACACCCCATGGATTGATTCTAAACCAGACGTTTGCGCGGAATGTAAAGCTAACAATCTCCTCGAGTTTCTCGCGCCGACATCGGCATTCTCGTCGATGACGACGACGTCTCCAACCTCGAAGAGTTTCACCGGTAAGGGCGCGTCCTTGTTCGCCCCCAATGCCTTCAAAACGCCCGGCAACAACGAGCTCCTCGCTACTTGCACGTCAATCGAGGATGGATTTGCAACGATTGCGGCGCAGTTCCCGTTATCTTCTCTCCGCACATTTTTGAAGTTATCGTCGTGCGAGCACAAAATCCACGTCAACACCTCGGAAAATCCCATCCTCGCGATTTCCTCTCTCACCAAATCACCAAAATGATTGATCGGCTGTCCTTTCCCCATCGTTGACGCTTTCGGAATGGTTTGTTTAATGTTATTGTACCCGTACGCGATTGCAACGTCTTCGGCGATATCGCACGCGTGCAACACGTCCGATCTCGTCGGTGGAATTTCCACTCGTAAAGTCTTCTCCGCGGTGACTTTTGAGGCCAACTGCATCTTACACAACAACGCCGCCATCTCTTTCGTTTCAATTTCAGTTCCAATTCGTTTATTGACGTAATCTACGTCCACGTCCACGAATCGCGTCATGAAGTCCGGATAACTTTGTTCGTTGCCCATGAAATCCACGACATCTACCGGTTCCACTTGAAACGGTTTCGCGCAGTGTTCCGAAAACATCGTGACCACCGTGTTCAACACAATCTTTGCCTTGTGCAAATCCGTCGCCGTGCACTCGATGAACACATCTTTCGTTTCCAACGAGATCGCGCTAACCGAACCGTTAATTATGGGCGGCAAAGACAACACCGTGCCATTCTTATCCTTCAAGACAGGCGCAACCGCGCTCGACTCGATCAACGGCACGTACGCTTTCAATTTTTGGTCGTTCTTCTTATAATGTTCCAACAACTCATCCGCTCGGAACGATTTAGTTTGCTTCAGCGGCACAAACTCAATCTCATCCTTAGGTTTCGCGTCGTACGTGAACGGTCCTTCAATCTTGGCCAAATCGTGCGTACCGATGGCGACTAAACTTCGTCTTCGGCAGATATTCTGGTGCAATTTGTCTTGCAGATCGATGAACGAGTTGTACCTCTCTTTCGTGAACGTAACGTTCCTCAACACCGCGCAGACAATAAACGGCCGCACTAAACTCACCGCTTTGTTCACTTTCACCTTCAATCTCTCCTGTCCGTTTTCTGGTTCGACCGTTCGAAACACCGGCGTCGACCGTTGCCCGCGGAACACGTTCAACGCTCTCGCGATGCCTTCCAAGCAGAGCAAATCGTATCTGTTCGCCGGAATGTCGATTTTATAAATCACCGCGTCTTCGTCTCCTCCTCCTTCTCCTCCGCCGTTACTCTCGTCTTTTCCTCCTCCTTCGCCGCCGTCTTTCCCCAAAAACTTGCTCGACATCTCCCGCTCCGTGGTCACTTCGTCCAACTCGATGCCGAAATCAAAACATAACTCGTCGAATTCTTCCTCGGTGAACGTCTTCCCGAGCTTTTGGAACAACTCGTCTCTCTTTAAGTTTACCGTCGGCATACTTTTTTTAAAAAAACTCTGAGCGCGTGTTGGTGGTTTAAGCTCTAAAAATGCTCCTAATTCTCGTTTTCTCTCTCGGTGCGTCGATGCGTGGCTGGCGCTTTAAAGCTCAAAGCGGAGTATAAGTATGTGTGATAAAAAGCGCGCGCGAATGATGGATTGTGTGCTTTTGCCGATTGATTTTTTTTCTACTTTTGAAGCCCTTTTTTGTAGTTTAGGGTGTGGCATTTTTTTTCTTTGAAGAATTTATTAATAATGTTAATACAACGGTTTCTATGTTCTCTACTATGCTCGATTTTAAAAGTCAAGGTATTATTCGCGTCGAAGCGGCGCTTATTTTATATGACGTGAATGTTGGGCCCGTCGATCATTATTTTCCCTTGACGTTGCAAGAGGTCTAAAAACTGGACGCACTCGTCGTCGGAAAACTCTCGACAGCCGTCCGCTTGAAGAAGGCGAGCGGCTTCGACTTGCTCCTCGACTCGGTTTTCAATCATGAAACGACCGAGGAATTTAGAGAAGAGTTGGCATCGTTGGCGGTCGTATTTCGGTGGTTTTTTCACGTCTTCTTCTTCTTCTTCTTCAGAGCTATTGTCGTCGTCGTCGTCGTTGTCGTCGTCGTCGTCGTCGTCATCGTCATCGTCTGACTCCTCCGAGGAGGACGAACAGCCTTGTATTTTTGTAGCGTGGCGAACTTTCGCAGTCTTGGCGAGAGGGCCGTTACCGCGGGTGATTTCCGGGATCTCCTCGGAGTCGGAGTCGTCGCCGTCGTCACCACTTTCATCGTCGTCGCTCGAAGAAGATTCCTCTTCATCCGAGGAGGAAAACTCCATATCCGCGTCCAACTTATCGCGATACTTTTCGCCGCACCCGTCTAAAATTTCTCTCAAATAAATCAAATAAGGTCGCATGGTATTTCCTACCACTTTCATGTCCCTTAAATCCTTCAATACTTCTCTCAACTCCTTCGCTGGACAGGCAATCATCATCACCGATAACCCTATTCTTACGTGGAAACAATCGATGAGTTTCTTTTTCATTAAATTCACCAAATCTGCCAACTGCTGCTCGGCGAATTCCTTCCACTCCTGCAACTCCTCCGGCAACGGTTCCGCGTTCGGATCCGCTTCCTTCGGTTTCTGATCGTACTTGAGCTCTTTCGGAGGGTTCGGTTTCCGTTTCCCGAAGTGAAGCTCCAACACCGACATCTTCTTTTCTTCTTTTTCTTCGCCGCTCGTCGTCGTCGTCGCCTCTTTGTTCGCCTCCCGCGCGGCTCTCTCCTCGTCGTTCGTCTTCTCCTCTTCTTCTTCCTCGTCCTCGCGAGGAGCGCCGCAGCCGCCGACGACGACGGGTGAAATCCGCTCGCTCTTTTCGCCTTTCACATCCGTGCCTAAGATTGCTTCTTCCTCGTCTTCTTCTTCTTCTTCTTCTTCTTCTTTTGTTTGCGTGGCAATCGTCGGCGTGTTGTTCTCGTTGCCGTTCTCCTTCTTCGTCTCTTCTTCGCTCGGGTCGTTGTTTTCCTCCTCTGTATTTTTTGTATCATCGCCTCCTTTAAAAGCAGCGACGACAAAATCGTCGTCGTCGTTTGAATTTTTTTTCGCTCTTTTTTTGCTTTCTTCGAGAAGAAGAAGCGGAGAAAGAGTTCTCTTTTCGACCATCATCCTCTCGTCGTCGTCGCCGTCTCCTCTCGCGTTGTTGTTAACGACGTTGGAATCAGTGAGCGTTGTTTTTTCCTGCGTTCGTTCGTGCGTGTGCGTGTGTTTATTACGATCAAAACGTCAGCGCGCGCAACTTTTTTAAAAAGCTCTTCTCGGCTTCCCCGGGGAAGAAGAGAAGAGAGAGATTTTGAAAATTTTTTTCCAAAACACCACCGCGAAAATTAACTCCTCTGATGAAAGAGAAACGAAAACGAAAGCGAAGAAGAACGACTCGTTCGCACCTGATGTTGTCGTTGCTGCTGATTGCGACGGAGAGGAGGCCCACGCGATGCCTCCTCGTCGACGGATGGTCGATCCATACTATTTTTCTTGTTTTTTTTTGACGATGTGTGTTTAAAGAGAGAGTGCCTCCCTTTGGAACAAATGTGTGAATTGTGGTTTTTAAGTGAAGGAATTTTTTCGATTTTTATTACACATTAAAATTTTACACTAAAACTTCATCATCATCAACCGCCGGCTTTGACGGTAGCGGCGATGGGCGATTTCGGCGAGGTGTCTTCCTCCTCCTCTTCTTTTATATGCTTAAAACTCCTCGTCGCGACGATCGGTGGTGCGATCGGTTGTTCTTTTTTATTTTTCTCTTCTTCTTTTTCCTCCTCGCGTTCTTCTTTGGCGTCGCGTCCCGTCGCTCGGCCCCAGGAGGAGAAGAGACTGGACGGGATGGAAGGTAAATGGACGTTGGCGAACACGCTCGAGGCAGATGAAGAAGGAGGAGGAGGAGGCGTCGACGCGGGTGACTTTTGTGGTGAGGTCTGCGCGCTGCCTTTCTCTTTCTTGTGCACTTTTTGTCGCTCTTCCAACTTCAAGTGAGTCTTCGATTTCTCGCTTTGCATCAAGCCGCACTTCTTGAGCTCCTCGGCGACGCTTTTCTTGTTCGAAGATTGGAGACATAAGACTAACGCTTTGCGAGCGACGGCACGGATGCGTTTCTCCTGGTCGTATTTCGCAAACAGATCGTCTAACTCTTTCGAATTCCCAGTCCAGACTGATTTTGTGAAACCCAAATCTCGACAATCGGCGTCTGCGAGGAGAGACGGAAGGTTAAACGCCAACGCTTTCTTCATCGCGGGGCCACTAAAAGCGGCCGGGAGTTTGTACGATGGGATTTGCGGGACCAACTTGGCTGCGTACGAGTTTGGGTCTAAACTCTTATCAATCAAATCCGAGTCGTCGTCGCTCTTGGTAACCGCGGCAGCCACCGTAGAGGAGATTGAAGAAACGTAGGACCAAACCGCCTCCTTAGCTTTCTGCGCGTTCTCTTGAGCTGCTCTCGCGGCTTCTTGCGCAGACTCTGCCGCCCTCGCGGCGGCCTCGTGTGCAGATTGCGCCGCTTTGGCAGCAGCTTCTTGCGCTTTCGCTTTCGCGGCTTCCGCCGTTTGCTTCGCAGATTCCGCGGTTTGAGAAAGTTTCTCCGAAGCCGCGTCGCAGTACTCCTTCGCTTTGATCGCTGCCTCCGATTCCGCGAGCGATTTCGCCGTTGTCGTTGCGTAACCGCCATCAATTTCCAGTTTTTCCTTGTTGTTGAATCTGTCTGGTAGAAAAGTTTTACACGCCGCCTCGGCGACGTAAAAAGTCATCGATGAGTTGACGATTTGCGTCAAATCTGCCTGCGTGAACAGTAGGTACTTCGGTCCGCAAATCAAAGCCGAGACGTCTTTGATGACGTACTCGCAAAACGCGTTTCGAAAGAACCCTTTGCTCATCTGTAAAGCTTGTTTTCTCGTGATCAAGCCGTCGTCGAGAGCTCTGTTGAGTGATTTGCGAGTCAATTTTTTTGCTTTTCGTTCTGCTTTCGCCACCGTTCGGTCGGCGATGGTAAACGCATCTTTTATGGCATTTTCGGCGTTTTGACGGAGTTCCGATGTGGACGTTTCAATCGCACTCAACGCAGCGTTGACGCGTTCGCTAAAGGACGCGAATAACTTTCTACTGGTACTCGTTTCTTTTCCTTCTTCTTCTTTTTCTTGTTTTATTCCTTCTTGTTTCGTCTCCGTAATCGGAAGCGGTATCTTCTTCTCCTTTGCAGATTTCTTTTCTTCTTTTTTCTCCTCCACTTCAACAGAGGCGCGAACTGACTCTTCGCTCTCGTCGTCGTCGTCGTCGTTGTCATTGTCGTCGTCGTCATTTTCTTGCCTTTCCAAATCCTTTTCTTCAAAAGATGCGTTCAGAACGGCCAAACCATCCGCCCCGGCGCCGAGTGCCAACGTCGTAGCGATGGTTTCCATGTCCAAATACTCACGTCCTCCGACGATGGCGAAGCACAGAGCGATGCGAAATCGGTTGGATAAATGCACCGGATGCGCCATGAACGGACCAGGAATGGCCCAGGCGAGAATGAACGCCGCTGGATATTGCGCAACGGCGTGCTTGGACACGAAATAATGGAGCTGATTGCGAGTAATCATCTTGTCAGCAGAGGACGCATAATTCATATCGAATTTGGCCGCCATCGCCGGTGCTCCGTTGATAACTCCAGCACCCATGCCTTCAATGGCGCGGTCGAAGCACGCAGAAACTGTTTTCAACGAGATTCTCTGGTGACTATCGATGACTTTCTTTGAGATGCCATCGTTTTCAGTCCCAGAGCCAGATTCGACGGCGATACCGTCTTTGGTGGAAGCTGCACTTTCAACATCCTCCTGCTTCGTTTCCTCCACTTTCTTCTCTTCTTCTGCTTCTGCTTCTTCCTCACCGTGTTCCTTCTCGTGATCTTTTTTATTCTTCTTTTTCTTTTCGAACGGAACGAAATACGCGTCTTTCAGCGCAGCAAAAAAATGTACCGTCTCTCTCAACTTCTGAAAGTCGCTTCGCAACGACTTCCCTCTCTCTTCTCTCCAATTGTCGATCCACATGAGGAGACGGTCTGGAATATCCACGTGCGTCGCGCTCGATTTGTTCGATTTGTTTTTGTTGTAATCCTCGGAGAGTGCGTGCACGAACGAGCTTTGGCAAAACGTCACGTTTTCTGGTGGTACGTCGATTAATTCGCACCAGTCTCTTTTCTCCACGTAATCGTCGCCGCAGTGCGTGACGACTACGAACACGTTGTCTTCACCGAGTCGCCTGGATAGTCGTCGGATGGAAATGGCGAAAGGATGCAACGATTTCAAGCTCGTTTCCAAATCCGGTTTCACAATGCCGCCTTCGAAAACTTCTTCTGTTTTATTTTTTTTGGCGCCGGCGGTGATGGTGGTGGCGGTGGTGGTGGTAGCAGCAGCGCGAGCGGCGTCGTTCGTCTCCGTTTCGTCTCGTTCATCTTCTTCGTCGTCGCTTTGAAACGATACGCTCGGAACCGATTCTTCCTTCTCTCGAAAGTCCACGACGACGATAATCGCGTCCATATCCTCCGCAGAAGACGAAAAAGACAAAGGCGCGACGACGCCTTCGGACGTCTGCAGAACGCGAACTTCGCACGACGCTTCGTCGTCGTCAGAGTCCTCTCCTTCTTCTTCGTCCTCGTCGTCGTCGCCACCGCCACCATTACTCAACCCAACCGCCGTCCTCACCGCTTTCTCCACCTCTTCCTCGATCGCGTCTTCGTCGTTATCCACCATCCCAGTCGTTCCGATCGTATCGATCTTAAACCGTTGCACGTACACGTTCGGTTTCTTCTCCGCGGTTGGAATAACACCCTCGCCGAGCGTTTCGACGAACCTCTTCCGCTCCTCCGTATCCGGCAGCACTTCCGGCGCGAGCGTGGCCACCGCTTTCGCGTCGTCCAAAAATCTCGACAGCGCGTCTTTTCTTTCTCTTCTTCCGTCCTTCTTCGTGCGTTTCTTCTTCTTCTTCTCTTTAGAGTCTAAACCGTCCAATATCTCCCACGCGCCCATCCGCGTCACCATCGCCTCGTACGACGGTTTTCTCCGCTTCAAGATTTCCAATTCTATCATCGCCGTCTTCTTCGTCTTCTCGTTTTCTTGTTCTCCTTCTTTCTTCTTGCCGTTGCTGAGAGACAGCGTCACCGCGGCTGCCGCGAGCATGTTTGTTCGTCGCGGTTGCGCGCCCGCGTTTATTTTAGTATTGCGCGCGCGCTTTCTTCTTCCTCCTCCTCCTCCGCGGTCTCGGATTTTCAAACCCTAAACAGTGTAGCGCTTTGGGGAAAAAAAAGTTAGTTGACAAAATGCAAACAAAAAGCAGCCAAAACAGCCAGCCGAAGGAAGAACGATGACGGAAGACGACGACGACGACGAATGGGAGGGGAGGGGCTTTATTTGTTAGTCGTTGATTTTAGGGAAGCGCAGATGCGCTACGCGGAAGAGGAAAGGAGTGGTAGCACCAACGAGAGCA
>Ga0181559_10001538_pt1 | contig 22623 bp, 17 predicted proteins | sample 011ome_21_FD_133752 | JGI IMG/M metagenome (GOLD analysis project Ga0181559, IMG submission 133752) | Coastal salt marsh microbial communities from the Groves Creek Marsh, Skidaway Island, Georgia - 011508AT metaG (megahit assembly) | ecosystem: Environmental > Aquatic > Marine > Intertidal...
CGATCAGATTGGCAGTATTGAGATCGGTAAGTTAGCCGACTTTGTGATACTGAATCAAAAATTCCAGATCGAAAAAGTCTTTATCAGCGGCCAAGAATTGACGGCACCGCTACCTTGAATCAATCAGCTCGAGCCAAGAATCCCAAAGGTTGAATCATCAACCGAGTCGGCTCGCAGCCTCAACTGTTTTTTTGGCCGGCAAGGCGTCACCCATCAGAAACGGTCTGCCGGAAATTGCTTGACGCAGCCGACGATGAAGCGAGTTGACGTTGGTGGAGAATGACGATTGCAGGTGCATCTCACCTATCCCGTGCTAATCTCTCCCTTTGCGTTTTGCTAACTCCGCTCGCAATGACTCTTCGAACTCGGTGACGTCATTGGTTCCAGAGAGATTTTGGTTTTCACCCGGGTCAATTCGATGATCGTACAACATTGCTCCTGTTAGGCGACCGCGTCCTTGCTGAGTACGATATTCGCTGTAGCGATGGGAATCGGTGCGGACGGTATCCCCTGTTTGAAACCGACCAATGGCGTTGGCCTTTCCCGGTGCTTTGGGGTTTTTGAGCCAAGGTATCAAGCTGACGCCCTGAACATGACTGGGTGCATTGAATCCCGAGAGCTCACATAACGTGGGATAAATATCAATGAACTCGGTGAGTGAACGACAGCGTTCGCCCTGCACGAAACCCGGCGCCGCAATCATGAGAGGTGCGTGCATGGAAGTTTCAAAACATGAGTGTTTGTTCCACATACCATGTTCTCCGAGTTGCCAACCGTGGTCTCCCCAAAGCACAATGATCGTGTTGTTTGCCAGCCCACTGTCATCTAACTGCTGAATCAATCGGCCAAGTTGAGCATCGATAAAGGAAACGCACGCGTAGTAGCCATGTATCAATTGCCTTGCCGTATCTTGTGACACTGGCCCAGTGGGAGGTATCGATGCGTAGGCTCTTAATTCTCCGGATGCATGGACGGCACCCTCGGGGGCGTTCAATGGCGGGCCATCGTTCTCAGCAAGCTGGATATCTTGCTGAGAATAAAGATCCCAGTAACGCTTGGGGGCGCAAAACGGCAGATGCGGCTTATTGAATCCGACCGCCAAAAAAAACGGTTCTTTACTTTCGGCGAACTGCTTGATTCTAGTGATCGCCTGTGTAGCCGTTTCGTAGTCTCGGTATTCGCTGTCCAGAGCGTCGGCCGATTCGTAAGGCATCGCCCTCACCTTTTTTCGATTCGGGTACTTCTGTTGATGCTGCGCTACCGCCGTGCGCTGCACGCTCTCGTTCTGGTAATCGTTGAGCTTTGATCTCCATGGATCTTCAGACCAACCAGCCAAGCTATCATCGACGAAGTGGAAAACCTTTCCCAAACTGATCGTGGTGTACCCGTTCTCTTTGAAGAACGTATTAAGAGTCATTGCGTCAGGCATGTCGCGATCGGCGCGGGCAGTGTACGAAACGAATCGACTCGGTGAAGGTCTAATCCCAGTCATCAACGAAGCGCGACTCGCGCCGCAGGTCGGAACCATACAATACGCGCGCTCAAACAAAACGGAACGCTTCGCGAGGGCGTCAAAATTTGGGGTGCGCATCTGCGATTGACCATAGCAGGCGAGCTGCGGTCTGAGGTCATCGACAGCAATGAACAACACGTTTGGTCGATTAATCGTCTGCGCATTCAGAGTTATTGCTTCGAGAGAGCCGCTCAGAAATGGGGTCGAGCAGATGATGGCGACCCACAAGAACGAAATCACCGATCTAGTTTTTATCCGCATCTTGGAGATTCTCTCACAGTATTGCAAAACGCTTGTTGCTGAAATCACGAACGGCTTTGAATCGCAATGAATTGCACCCAATCATCACAATCGAATGATTCAGGGTGATCGAGGCCCAAAAATGGCTTGCTTGTAAACCATCCGAACTGAGCAACCATCAGAACCGGAGAAATTGGAGCATCTGTTGGAAATGCGTCAAGCTTTGATCCAAAATGTTAGAACAGCCCCGTGGTGGATAAGTATCAGGCTCAGGAGCGAGGGCAAAACACCTCTAACGGGTGATAAGAACATGGTTTGGTCGAGGGAATTTTTCGATCAAGCATCAGCGAAAAACAGAGCGAAACTCTGCTTCGCTCCTCTGTCTCTCTCAAAAGTACTGTAAAAAACTGACGGTTTTGGCGAAAAAACGAATCAAAGAAGGTTGGACGACACCATAAAGAATCGGAATCAAACCATTTTTTCGGAAAGGTTGGTTTCCACCAGTTCGGTGACTATGATTACAGAGTAGTGGAATCTCTCCCGATCCTAGGGGATACCGACTGGTTTTGTGTTGTCGGTAAGTGATCAGGAGAGGACGCCTCTTCCGCTCTTTATAGTCACTTGAATGTTGTTCCTATCGAGTTGTCTCCGCTTGATGACTCGATTGATCAACATGAGTGTTCACCCATTCAACTAATTGTTGCCGCACGGGCTTGGGTCCAACGGCAATGAGGCGAACTTTTTCTAAAGGAACGTGTAAGTGATTACTTCCCGTCGCATGGTTATTGCCGCAGCGGTTGCTGCGTTGTCCCTGGCCACTTTGTCCTCACCCACTTTTGCAGAACGCAATGATGCGAATGACGAGGCAATGCAGGTCGAGCTTTTCGAAGCGATTGATGCCGGTCAAGTGGATGTGAAGTTCATTCCCCACGATGCATCAAAAGCCAACCTTTTGGTGAAGAACCTTACCGATAAACCTCTCGAAATCCGTTTGCCGAGTGCATTCGCTGGCGTACCTGTTCTTGGCCAAATGGGCATGGGCGGTATGGGTGGCATGGGCGGTGGCATGGGCGGCATGGGTGGCGGCGGCATGGGTGGCGGCGGTGGCGGCCAAGCCATGGGCGGCGGCATGGGCGGCGGCATGGGAGGCATGGGCGGCGGCATGGGAGGCATGGGCGGTGGAATGGGCGGCATGATGCGTGTTGCTCCAGAACGCATGAGAAAGATGCAAGTCACAACGGTTTGTCTCGAGCACGGCAAACCGGATCCAAATCCCAAGATGGCCTACAAAATCGTGCCACTCGATCAAGTCACGACCGATTCCAATGTGACGGTACTATGCGAAGCACTTGGAAATGGACTCGTCACACAGAACACAGCACAGGCTGCAGCGTGGCACCTGATGGACAAAATGTCTTGGAGTGAGCTTGCTGCTAAGAATCGTGTTGAGAGCAAGTATCTCGGAAATATTCGTTGGTTCTCGCCAATCGAACTGAAAACAGCCGTAGCGGTGGTTAGCGAGTGCAAAAGAATTGCCGAAGATCGCCAGCCAAGCGACACAGTGATCGAAAACGATTACGAAGGTTGAGCTGCACGCTTACCGAAGTTTCCAAGCAGGGTAGCATCGGAGATCGATCAACCACTATCAATCGCGGCATTCCAGCCGCGATGGTCCTTCTAAAAGGGGTCGTTGCTTTTACCGAGCAACGGCCCTTTTCGCATTGAGTCGAACGCTTTGAAACTCAAAAAAATCGTAATGATTGGATAGCGTAACGCCCTTTGGCAGCAATCTGGAAATAAAAAAGCAGACGCCCGTCAATGGACGCCTGCTGTTTCAATGAAGTTGAGTGCTATCTACGATCTTTTGATTCTCATGAAATCACGAATCGATACGATCAAAGGTGAAGTTCGCACCATCGTGCCCTACCCGCACGCTGGAGGATTCCTGCACTAGATTTTGCAACATGGCAGAAGCGAGAGGATTCTCAATCTGTTTTTGAATGACTCGCTTGAGCGGCCGAGCACCATAGGTTGGGTCATATCCAACGGTAGCAATCTCGTCGATCGCCGCCTCGGTTACTTCCAGGGTAACGTCATTCTCAGCGGCTCGAGCCTTGAGTTTTTCAATCTGCAGCTCGGTGATGGCACGAACCTCTTCCTTGAGAAGCGGCTGAAACAGAACAATTTCGTCAATTCGATTCAGAAACTCTGGAAGGAACTTGGCTTTCAAGGCAGCCTGCACCGCATCGACAATTTTTTCTTCTTCCGCATCCTGCGAGGTCAGACTTTGAATCATCTGACTTCCAACATTACTGGTCATCACCACCAACGTATTGGTGAAATCAACCGTTCGACCGTGACCATCGGTTAAGCGACCATCATCGAGTACTTGCAGCATGAGATTGAAAACATCCGGATGAGCCTTATCAATTTCATCCAGCAAGATCACCGCATAGGGCCGACGACGTACCGCTTCGGTCAGCTTTCCGCCCTCTTCATAGCCAACATAACCGGGGGGAGAGCCAATCAGACGCGCAACATTATGACGCTCCATGAACTCACTCATATCGATCCGAACTAACGCATTTTCGTCATCAAACATGACAGACGCCAGCGCTTTGGATAGCTCGGTTTTTCCCACGCCGGTAGGACCGAGATACATGAACGAACCGATTGGACGGTTCGGCTCACGCAGTCCGCTACGACTTCGACGAATTGCATTGGCAACGGCAATCACGGCCTCATCTTGCCCAATGACACGCTTATGAATCCTCTTTTCAAGATCAACAAGTTTGCTTCTTTCTTCTTCGAGCATTCGTGCAACGGGAATTCCGGTCCAAACACTCACAACTTCGGCGATTTCTTCTTCGGTCACATCTCGCCGCAGTAGCCGACGTTTTTCATCGACTGCCTCTCCGCCATTTTTAGACTTCAGCTCAGCAGCTTCAAAATCATCAAGTTTTTTCTCAAGCTCAGACTGCCGTTCTCGTACCTCGAGCATCTTCTGGTAGAGATTTTCGGGGCTTTCCCCACGTAGTTGCCTTTGCTTGGCTTCAGCATCCAGTTTTGCAAATTGATACTGCAACGAATCAGCCTCAATCCTGATCGATTGAACGTCGTCGAGACCGATCTTTTCGGCTTCCCACTGTTCTCTCAAATTGGCTAGTTCACGAGTGAGGGATTCCATTTCGGATTCAATTTCTTCGCGGCGTTCGACCGCCGATTTTTCTTGCTCATCGGAGAGTTGCCGAAGGGCGAGTTCTAATTGCCGTAGTCGCCGTTGAATGCGATCGATAGGCTCTGGCACACTTTCTTTTTCCATGGCCAGTCGACTCGCAGCCTCATCGATCAAATCGATAGCCTTATCGGGCAAGAATCGATCTGCGATATAACGCTGCGAAAGATTGGCAGCGGCAACCAGGGCGCTGTCTTTGATTCGGACTCCGTGGTGTGATTCGTATCGTGGCTTCAATCCACGCAAAATCGCTATCGCGTCTTCAACGCTCGGTTCGTCTACCATCACCGGCTGAAAACGACGTTCGAGTGCCGCATCTTTCTCAATATGATGCCGATACTCGTCTAGAGTACTCGCGCCGATACAACGAAGAGTTCCTCGAGCGAGTTCTGGCTTGAGCATGTTTGCAGCGTCTGCTGAACCCTCGGACTTTCCGGTTCCAACGAGCAATTGCATCTCGTCGATAAAGAGTATGACTTCGCCATCCGAATCTTTAACTTCTCGAATCACAGCCTTCAAACGCTCTTCAAAGTCACCGCGAAATTTTGCACCGGCGACGAGCGCACCAAGATCCAAAGAAACGACACACTTTTCCCGAAGACTTTGAGGTACATCGCCCTCAGAAATCCGGATCGCGAGCCCCTAGGCAATCGCAGTCTTACCAACACCTGGCTTCCCGATCAAAACGGGATTATTTTTGGTGCGTCGAGAAAGTACCTGAATCACACGGCGAATCTCGTTATCCCGTCCGATCACGGGATCAAGTTTTCCTTCGGCAGCAAGACTTGTTAGATCGATCCCAAATCTCTGAAGTGCTTGATACTTGTCTTCTGCGTTACGGTCGGTCACTTTGCCTGATCCTCGCATTTTCTTCATCGCTGCCTCCACATCCTTTGGTGTGACACCCAACAGTTTCAGCAAGGACTGGGCCTTGCCTTCGGTTCGACTCAAACCAAGTACAAGGTGCTCGGTGCTGACATACTGATCTCCTAATGTCCCTGCTGATTCACTGGCCTGATCGAGTGCTTTCTGCAACTCAGCGGAGATGTTGGCTTTACTGCCGCCAACGGCTTTGGGAAGTCGGTCGAGTTCACTGGTAACCATTCCCTTGAGTTTAGAAACTTCGACGCTCATCGCGTCGAGCATCGGCCGCATGATGCCTTCGCTCTCTTCGAGCATGGCGTCTAAAAGATGTAGTGGTGATATCTCGGGGTTATGACGCGAACCCGCTCGAGATTCCGCTTCCAATAAAAGCGACTGAGATTTATTGGTGAGTTTGTCAAATCGAAATGTCATGGCAGTTGCTCCTTTGGAGGACTTCAAAAGTGCAATCAGCGTGCCGGATTCCACTTTGCAAAAGGATACAACTAAAAAAAGGGTGAGCGCGAAGCACTCACCCTTTTGGGGAATTCAATTAGCAATCTTTGCTGCTTTGTTAGTTCTTCACTTCAAAATCAGCATCAATTGCATCATCGTCACCATCGTTACTGGCTGCACCGTCTGCCTGACCAGCAGCACCCGCCGCCTCAGCTTGCTCATAGAGAATTTTACTAAAAGCTTGTGATGCCGAATCCAGTTCATCGGACGCTTGCTTGATGGCATCAACATCGGTTCCATCCGCTGCTGCCTTGACCTTTTCGATTGCTTTGTTCATCGGCTCTTTATCGGAGTCTGATAATTTCTCATCATTCTCCTTCATTAATTTCTCGAGCTGATACACTTGCTGGCTCGCCTTGTTCTTTGCTTCAACAAGCTCGAACTGCTTACGATCTTCTTCCGCATTCGCTTCGGCATCTTTACGCATTTGCTCGATATCATCTTCGCTCAATGCACCTGCTTCCTTGATCGTCACCGAAGCTTCTTTCCCAGTTTTTAATTCCTTTGCGGAAACCGATACGATGCCGTTTTGGTCGATATCAAACTTGACTTCGATCTGCGGAACTCCGCGTGGCTGAGCAGGAATACCTTCGAGGTTGAATTCACCCAGCAGTCGATTGCTTGACGCCATCTTCCGTTCACCTTGGAAGACGCGAACGGTCACTGCAGTTTGGTTATCCGCAGCAGTGCTGAAAACGTTCTTCTTTTCTGCAGGAATCGTCGTGTTGCGTTCAACCAATGCGGTCATCACCCCACCTTCCGTTTCAATACCGAGAGTGAGCGGAGTCACATCCAGCAGTAGAACGTCCGTTCGATCACCGGCGAGCACGCTACCCTGAATCGCGGCACCGACCGCAACGACCTCGTCTGGGTTGACCCCTTGGTGCGGATCTTTACCAAAGATCGATTTCACAAGTTCTCGAACCTTGGGAACACGAGTACTACCACCAACGAGAACAATCTCATCGATTTCTTTGGGCGAAAAACCTGCATCTTCCAGTGCACGAAGAACGGGTTTACGACATCGTTCGACCAGATCATCAATTAGCTCTTCGAATTTGGCTCGCGTCACCTTCATGGTTAAGTGCTTCGGCACGTTATCAGCAACCGTAATGAACGGCAGGTTGATATCGGTCTCGGGAAGCGAACTCAGTTCTTTCTTGGCCTTTTCGCAAGCTTCTTGCAAACGCTGCAGCGCCATGGGATCTTGCCGCAAATCGATGCCGTTCTCTTTCTTGAACTCGTCGGCAACGTAGTGAATCAAAGCCTCATCAAAGTCGTCACCACCAAGCTGTGTATCGCCGGAAGTACTGATCACTTGGAAGACGCGGCTCTCCTGCTCTTCATCTCCGGAATCAGCGACTTCGAGCACGGAGACGTCAAAGGTTCCTCCACCAAGGTCAAAGACAATGATTTTTTCATCTTTTGACTTGTCGAGACCGTAGGCGAGTGCAGCAGCGGTTGGTTCATTGATAATCCGCGCGACTTCCAAACCTGCGATTTGCCCCGCATCCTTGGTCGCTTGTCGCTGTGCATCATTGAAGTAAGCAGGAACCGTGATCACGGCTTTGGTCACTTTTTGCCCCAAGTATGATTCCGCTGACTCCTTCAGCTTTCGCAAAACCTTGGCGGAAACTTCTTGTGGGGAATGTTCTTTATCACCCACTTTGATGCGAACGTACTCATCAGCGGCACCTTCGACGCCGTAGGGAACCATCTTCTCTTCGTTTTCAACTTCATGATGCCGGCGGCCCATGAAGCGTTTGACGGAGTAGACCGTTCGCTTGGGGTTCGTCACTGCCTGACGGCGAGCAGGTTCCCCAACGATGGTGTCGTCGTTATCAGTGAAAGCGACAACACTCGGAGTCAGACGATTTCCCTCAGCATTCGGAATCACCTTTGGCTCGCTGCCTTCCATGACGGCAACGACGCTATTGGTGGTACCCAAATCGATTCCAATTATTTTTTCACCTTGTGCCATCGTTCATCTTCTCCTTGCCGACAACCTGTCGGCTAACGTGTGGAACTCGCGTTTGTGAACAGCGCGGGCTCGTTAAAAGTGATTCGTTCAGTCGCCGTTTTCGGCGGTCTTTTTATATTGTTGGTTGCTGTCTTTTTCGTCATTGGCTGACAGCAGTCGACCCATAAGGCAAAGGGCGTGCCATTCACGCAAAAAACGGATACTCCGCTAAAAAAACATGATCTTCCCAAACGAATAATCACCACAATCCACCGATGTGAATGTTGCTGGGCACGCATTCCTGATATTTTGACAGTCGGCCGCACGACGCCAAATTCACCTCCTAAAAGAGTGTGTCAAATTGACAGTAGAGAGTTAGTCTCCTGATTCGCACAGCCTAAGTTGTATTAATTTCCCATCATGACAGGCCTACCGCATCGCATGGACTGCACGTTCAGAACGATTCCACATCACAACGCAGCTGCTAGCTCTGCGTGACGCAGCGAGTGGTTTCGAACATCGCAGGAATTGTCGACTTATCAATCGGCTCAATCGGCTATCCCAGACCAAACCACCACTCGTAGCGTACTCAAGTATCGATGACCATAGACCCGCATCAACAAGATGGAACCTCCTCGCCATCAGAGACGATTCACGATCAGATTCGTCGAGTGGATCTCGAGTTGATTGAGAAGATTGCGAATCGGCAGCAATTGGTCCAACAACTACTCGAACAGTTTCCCCAGCAGGTAGGCCAACGAATCACCACCAGTTCGCAGCGAATCGAACACCTGTTAAACGAGTTCTTTTTGCAATCTTCTGCAGAACTCTCCTTGTCAAAGGAAACACTCGGCGAATTGCTCAAGCATATCTCAAGCGCCTGCATCCTTTCACATCACCCAACAAACGCCGCATACCTAGGCCCCCAACACAGCTACAGTCATCTTGCTGCGATCAAATACTTCGGTGAGTCGACACCACTAAGACCGGTGGGGACGATTCGCGCAGTCTTCGAGAGTGTTGCGCGTGGTGATTTGCCGTACGGGGTTGTCCCAATCGAAAACAGCACAGATGGTAGAGTCGTTGACACTCTCGGGATGTTCCTGCACTGTGAAATGAAGGTCTGCGGTGAAGTGCTGCTTCCAATTCACCACAATCTGTTGTCGCGTACGCCTCGCGAGGAAATCACCGAGGTTCACAGTAAACCTCAAGCGCTTTCTCAGTGCCGTGAATGGCTTTCAAAGCACCTTCCCAACGCTAGCCTAGTCGAGATTAGCAGCACGGCTGCTGCGGCACAACTTGCAGCCAATCAACACGGCGTCGCGGCAGTTGCCAGCATCGAAGCGGGTCGACAGTACGAACTTGACGTGGTGGATGCCAACATCGAGGACAACCCGAATAACGTCACTCGCTTCGCTGTTTTGGGGACGGACCACCCCTCTCCCACTGGAGACGACAAAACATCACTCCTCTTTCAGCTTCATCACCGCCCCGGCGCACTGGCCGATGCGATGAGCGTTTTTAAAAACCATTCGCTCAACTTAACTTGGATTGAATCGTTTCCCGCGCCAGAGAGCCGAAGCGAGTACATTTTCTTTGTAGAACTCGCAGGTCACCGTGAGCAAGCTGAAGTAACGCTCGCGTTGGAGGACCTAGAGCGATCGGCTCAGAGTCTCACGGTTCTCGGATCCTACCCAAAAGCGGGACCGTTCTAAGCAGACGCATTGCATTTCCACCATTTCAAACGGTTCGGTTCTTCTAGGCCGGAACACTTCAACATCCCTATCAAGCGGCGAGCTCATTCTGCTCCGGCCGACAAAGCATGTAACAAAGGCGAAATCGGATACGCCTGATCGAAAGTACGATTTACCGGAACGTGTCATCCCACCGACTCGATCCGAATTGACGGTCAGATATCTGACGATTCAGGGTTCGATTGTTGAGAGTGTTGTCTTCAACCTGGCTGCTTGACGGTCGCCACAGGAACAATCGTTACAACCGGTAACCCTTTCGCTCAAAACAACTATCACAATCGTTCTTTCGTGCATTGAACGCAAAAAGCATCCTGTTCCTAATTATCCTGCGGTGACACTCGTGCCAATGGAACAGGTTATGCAACTTTCGCTTTTCTTGATGATCCTATTGTCTCTGTCATCCGGAACGATTCGTTCGAATGATTTCGATAATGGATTTAGCCTACTTGCATCCTTATTAGCTGTTGCGTGTGTCGCATCGATGATTCACTGGTTTGGGAATCAAGCGATTATGGCGATCGACGCAAATCAGGCAGGACCAGCCGAGGCGGCCAAGCGATTAGAAAGACGTCTCGGTCTGTGTCGCTGGATTGCTTTGGCAACCATCGTCTTCTGCCTTCATTTCTTGGGTCTTGGTTCGGAGATCGTTCACTCGACTTTCCTGAAGCATTCACTGGCTTTGCAGTCCCTGTTACTCTTGCTACCAGGAACCTTTCTCTTTCTTTTTATTGTTTTCACTGCTGAAAGGTTTGAATGGAAATCCAATCGCTGGAAAGTGTCCGATAAAAATCGATTCGTCCACATAATGAGCAAGTTTCGCTTCATTCTCGGAACCAGCCTATTCCCAATCTTGTTGCTACTGGGATTCATTGACGTGATCGCAATGCTGCCACTCGATCCAACTTACGCTGGCACGCTCACGATTGGATTGGTTTTGATCTTTATTGCACTCATCCTTCCTTGGATCGCAGGCCGATTCATTGATACCAAGCCCCTGAGTGAAGGAGACAGCAAGTGGATTAGCGACATCACCAGAGCAGCAGGCCTTGGAAACATCGATATCGCGATCTGGAACACCAACAAGAAAAGCATGAACGCGTTGGTTATTGGTTTTGTCTCACCTTTTCGAAAGCTTCTCGTTTCCGACCAACTCATCTCACAACTGCCGCGGAAACAAGTTGCCATGGTCGTGCTTCATGAAGCTGCACACCTGAAACGAAAGCACCTGCCGATTCGCATGGCATCCATCGTTCCTATCTGGGGAATTGCTGCATTGATTTCACCATGGTTTGAACAAACAGAGTGGTTCTCAGCGATAGGAAGCGTTTTGTGTATTTCGCTGACACTGCTAACCCTGCGATGGGTTGCCCATCACACCGAACACGATGCGGATCTTGAAGCCTGTCGTCTCGCTGCTTCAATGGCAACTTCGGTCGCCGACATCCCAGCCGATCAAGACGAAGCGAGGCGTCAACTCTGCAAGGCACTCCTCGCGGTAACCACCGAACGATCTTCCGCAAAGAAATCTTCTTGGATGCACCCAGGAGTACTCGCACGAATCCAAACAATGCGGGCGGTTAAGAATGCTCAATTCTTGTCAAAGTCCTCGCCATCAGGTCAAGCGTGCTAGAAAATTCGATGTCCTATCATTTGATGACGAGACGTCTGATGCAATTCATTTTTGAACGAACGCTTCGCTGATTGCTGCGAGAGTTCTAGCTTTAATCGCCAAAAAAATCGGTAAACACGCTCAAAAGCTACGTGAAAGCACCATACAAAACATGGGGATGGTTAATTTCGCGATTTCGCGAAGAAGCTTTTGGAATCCTGAAGGCTGGGTAATGGAAAGCTTGGTATCGATACCTAGGGTACTTGAATTCTAGGCAATTAAATTGACCGTGCGGAACCGATCCGACCATCGGTCGACTGATCTTTTCACCCTCCCCCCATTCACGATGTCAGTTTTGAACTCCATACTCAAGCAGAAAATGTATGGAGCGACAGCCGAACACATGATCCTCTAAAGGACTCTGTCCCCCTTACTTACAGAACAATTCACCTTAGGAATCAGGAAGCAAAAATGGCGAGAGAAGGCATCATCACGTTTAAAGGCAATCCGATGAGTCTCGAGGGCGAAGACTTGGCGGTAGGCTCACCTGCACCAAACTTCGAGTTGCATTACGCAGACGCTGGAATCCAAACGTTGACCCTCGAGGACGTGAAAGGCAAGCCAACCCTCCTGAGTATTGTTCCCAGCTTGGACACCGGAGTTTGCGCAATCCAAACCAAGAAATTCAATGAGCAAATTGGTTCGCTCAAAGATCAGATCAATGCCATCACGGTAAGCAGGGATCTACCATTCGCTCAAGCGAGATTTTGTGGCGCAGAATCAATCGAAATGAGAACGGCAAGTGATTACCAAACTCACCAATTTGGCACCGATTTTGGCGTCACCATTGCTCAGCTAAAACTTCTGACCCGAGCCGTTTTTGTGCTCGACCCAAATGGTACCGTCGCCTACAAAGAAATCGTTCCAGAGGTAACCGAAGAGCCAGATTACGCTGCCGCCTTGGCTTCACTGCGAATGCTGATCTAAGCGAAAGCGTCACCACAGAACGATGACCGTGATAGGCAACGCCAAGCACACTACTTGAGAAGTCGTTTTGAGCAGTCGCCTTGAGTAATCGTCCGCCAATTTCCATGCAACGAACCCCGCCTGGTGTCAATCGCCATCGAGAGGGTTCGTTGCACCGAAGAGTGTAAGTCGACTTTAGCAGATGATTTCGCCAGGCCCGACACAGCCACCGTGAAATAAGATATGAACGCCAACGAAAAGCTAAAACCAACCGCGACCAGGGGATGGAATTGACTTTTCGGCATAAAAAAGCCACGGCAACTCTTGTAATCGGATGTATGAAACAAAAAGAAGATTCGCATTTCCGTGACGACGTCTTACTGACAACTCATGCCTTCTCGAACTTTTTATTCCAATGCAAAACATTGTTGTCGCCGCACTCTATCGATTCACTTCGCTGGATGATTACCGAAGCCTGAAAGAACCGATTGAATCGGTGATGACCAGGCACCAGGTCAAGGGTTCACTTTTGCTGGCCAAAGAAGGCATTAACGGAACCATTGCAAGTGACCGCGAGGGAATCGATGCAATACTAGCGTTTCTCCGTGAAGACGAGAGACTTCGTCCTTTGGAGGTTAAAGAATCTTTCTGTGAAAAAATGCCGTTCCGACGAGCAAGAGTGCGTTTCAAAAAAGAAATTGTCACGATGGGGGTTGAAGGAATTGACCCTACAAAGAGCGTTGGCACCTATGTGGAACCGAAAGACTGGAATGCACTGATCAATGACCCCGACGTCACTCTCGTCGACACTCGAAACGACTATGAGTTTGCGATCGGCACATTCCGTGGCGCGAAAAACCCAGAAACGAGAAGCTTTCGGCAATTCCCCGAATACGTCAAAAAAAACCTTAGCCCCGACAAGAACCGCAAGGTAGCGATGTTCTGCACGGGTGGCATACGATGCGAAAAGTCCACCGCCTTGCTCAAGGGAATGGGATTCGACGAGGTGTACCATTTACGAGGCGGCATCCTGAAATACCTCGAAGAGGTACCGCAAGAAAATTCACTTTGGGAAGGTGATTGCTTTGTCTTTGATGGCCGGGTTTCTGTTGGTCACGGTCTCGAAGAAGGTGAGCACATTATGTGCTTTGGCTGTGGATGGCCAGTGACAAAGGAGCAACAGGAACTCGATTCATTTATTCTTGGCGTTCAGTGCCCAAACTGTGTTGACAAAACTACCGACGAGCAGCGTGCAAGATTCGCAGAGCGTCAAAGGCAACATGATCAGGCGAACGAGGCAGACTAAACTTCCTTGATAATTTATCGGCCGTCCCCTTTTCGATCGTTGCTTTGCCCCCTAAGATCCTCGCCTTCTTAGGAATCAGACATCGAAAGGAATCAACATGTCGTCAGCCGACGCAGCGTCTCCCTCCCACATCCGCGTTAACGAAGAGGATCTCGATAGCAGTGGATTCACAAGCATCTGGAACATCGCTTCTGCATCCTGCAGCGGTAGCTTAGAGGACACCCGAACTCTAGCGGCCTCGCTACTCTGCTTCCTCTGCCACAAGAAGTGCGATTTCGTCGTGATCAGTACCACGGATGCGGAGTACTTAGACGCTTGGTTCGAGCGTGATACGAGCCTACTCTACAACTGGAAACCCGATAGCGAACGCGTTGATGTAATGACTCAACATGCTGAAGTACCATTCGCAGCGTTAGAGCAGTTTTTGAGCAACAACGGTTTTTCGCCCGAAGCATCCTACAGTCCAAAGCGTTCAAACCGAGTGGAATGGTTCAACAACCAGTGGAATTTAGGATAAGAGTGTTTCACATCGCGAGTGATTCTTCAAAAAAAAGGGATGCCGATTATGGCATCCCTTTTTTTATTGCTTTTACTTCAATTTAATTACGTACACTTCAAAAATATCGGCAACGACGCAACTTTTAACTTCTCTGGAAGCGAAAAAGATTAAGAGTTGCGGTTCAACCGTCTACGGTCACTTTCTTTGAGAGTCACTTTCCGCAAGCGAATATTCTCTGGCGTGACTTCGACCAATTCATCTTCCTCGATGTACTCAAGTGCCGCTTCGAGAGATAGGTCTCGTGGGGGCTTGAGAATCACGTTTTCATCACTCCCGGCCGCGCGAATATTCGTCAATTTCTTTTCGCGGCACGGATTCACGGTCATATCATTGTCACGGGCATTTTCGCCGACAATCATTCCCTCGTAGACCTCGATTCCCGGAGCGACAAGCAACTCGCTTCTTTCCTGCAAACCGAACAAGGCGAAGGGCATCGTCTTGCCACCCACCATCGAAATCAAAACGCCGTTGGCACGCTTGGGCTGTTCGCCTTCGACGGGTCGATAACTCTCGAATCGATGATGAATGATCGCCGTTCCCTTGGTGGCGTTAAGCAACTTCGTTCGAAGCCCGATAAGACCACGTGAAGGCACAAGAAAACGCAGCAGGCTGTACTCCCCTCGCTGCGCCAACTCCTCGAGTTGCCCTCGTCGGTGCCCCACAAGCTCCATCACCGGACCCATCGCGTCGGTAGGAACTTCCACACGCAAAGTCTCGTAGGGCTCGTGCTGTTTCCCGTCAATGGTTTTGAAAATCACTCGCGGCTTACCAACACTCAGCTCATAACCCTCTCGTCGCATCGTCTCAATCAGAATGGCAAGATGCAACACGCCCCGCCCTTTCACCGCATAAGCCTCTGTTCCCTCGACCATCTCCACTCGAAGCGCGACGTTCCGTTCCAGCTCTTTTTCTAACCTTGCCTTTAATTGACGAGTGGTAACGTATTTACCTTCTCGACCAGCCATCGGAGAAGAATTGATACTGAACACCATCTCCAGCGTCGGCTCATCGACAGTCAATCGCTGCAGAGCATTGTTGGCATCAACGGCGCCGATGGTGTCACCAATCTCAACCCCCTCGAGCCCTTCAATGGCAACGATGTCACCGGCGCTGGCAGACGCTGCTTCGGCTCGGCCCAAGTTGTCAAAGACAAAAAGACCTGCAACTTTCTGCTTTTTCACCCCATTCTTTTGGTGAAGGTCAATCATTTGACCTCGCTCAATCTTGCCGGACTGAATCCTACCGACCGCAATACGGCCGACGTACTCACTCCAATCCAATGTGGTCACCATCATCTGTAACGGGGCATCCTGATCCACATCGGGTCCGGGAAGTGCATCCACTAAAAGATCAAGCAGAGGCCGCATGTCCTCAGAGGGCTCCGAAGGATCCTTGGTTGCGAATCCGTTTTTCGCGCTACTGAAAACATAAGCAGCGTTGTCAAGCTGCTCATCCCCACCCAACTCTGCGAGTAACTCTAAGCCTTCATCCAATGCCTCGAGCGGACGACCATCCGGCCGATCTACTTTGTTCACCACGACAATGGGACGAACTCCCGCCTGCAACGCTTTTTCTAGAACGAAACGCGTTTGCGGCATGGGTCCCTCGGCTGCATCCACCAGCAACAGGCAACCGTCAGCCATTTTGACGACTCTCTCCACTTCACCACCAAAGTCGGCGTGTCCGGGAGTGTCAATAAGATTGATTTTCACGCCGCGATAGGGAATGGCGATGTTCTTGGAGAGAATCGTGATCCCACGCTCCCTCTCCAAATCATTCGAATCCAGGATCCTTTCGCCTTTTAACTCGGCATCGCGGAATTGACCACTTTGCCGCAGCAAGCAGTCCACCAATGTTGTTTTCCCGTGATCAACATGAGCGATGATCACGACGTTGCGAATATCATTACGACGCACGAACCACTTATCCTTTCATCACTTGATGAACCATTGACCCATAAGCGGATTAATCAGCCCACCAACTAAATTCGCCGGTATCCAAACGCCTCGGCGAAACATCGAACCATTCAAACCTTTTGCCCATCACACAACACTGAGCTTGATCGCTCACTCAACCCAATCTCCCCCAACCATTTTTGCCGACCTTCGCCAAAGCGGCGTCTATTAACCAAGCCTCGGCCAGCCAAGCAGCGAAAACGGGTGAAAAGAGCGTTTGAAGGATGACAACAAGCGTAGAAAAACCAGCATGAACTCGACTCTCATCAGCGAATCTCAGCCAGACCATTCCAGCTACTCCCGAGATCGCTAGCGTGAAATCTTGGATTCGCCGGGGTTGAACTTTTCCAAGCCATCTCCCTCGAACCGCTTCAAGCTCCTCAGCCGGAGACTCGTGCGCCGTTGCAACTGCTGAGTTTTGAATTTGCAGCCGCCGCGATTCAAACGAGGCCGCTTCGAACGATCAAAACGCAAACAGAAATCCAACATGCCTGCTCGAACCGCGAGGGGATCTTCGACGGCGATCAACCGCTGCAGTCAAAAAAACTGCCTCTTATGACACTGCCCCGTACGCCCGCCCAAATCGAGCATGATTCGAGTGAGACGAAAGATTAGACAGACGGCGTGATTTCCGAAAGACTGCAAAGCGAATCTCGGTGAAATTTGGCCGAGGATATTGTGCTACGTCGAATGATGAGACGTCGAGAAAGAATCGCCCACGCTGATTACGCGATCCCTAAAAGAGCACGCAACACTCGCAACGCTGGGCTCTCGGCTAAACGCCTCCTCGAATCGGAAATCCTGGCGACCGCGCCTAACTGAAGCAGAAAATGCCTATGTTCAAAGAAAAACGGCAGACGGGAGTCCCAACGAGATTTGCCTGTTTTACTTGTCATCCCATGGTCGAAAGAAGAGCCCGAAGAAGAAACTGGTTCAATTCAAGGCGAGGCAATCAGGGGCAAATGGGTCAACTCGGCCGAACGAAGGAGACTAGCCGAGCAACAATGGCGATTAGGATCGCATCATCACTCGGCCAATTCATGTTCACTCCCTGATTCGTCTCCCAATCCCAGATTCGTCACCAGATGCGTTCCGGGGCAAGCCACCCGTTAGTGCTCGTGATGCTGATATCGGGTCGACACCGCACCGTCTTCGGTTTCCACGACAAGCGTTACGGTGACGGCATCTCCCATGCGTACCGCAGTTGCGAGCTCAGGACTTGTTAGCACGAATGCTCCTTCGAGTTCCGCGGTATCCGACGCGACGAAATCATAGGTGGTCTCTTTTTCCTCAATTTTGGAGATCATTTTGACTCCAGTAATAGCCTTGGATCCAGCGGAAAAGACAGCAAAGGAGTCGTCTTCTTTGCTCAACGCGACTTCAATTTCCGAGCCATCCTCTAGCTTGATCATATGGCCGCCATTCAAGCCGTGGGCGGGATGTTCGTGTGCAGCGTGATCGTGATCACCTCCTTCGTGGTCATGATCATCGTGCGAATGATCGTCATGATTATCGGTGGCGGTCGAACTCTGGCCAGGCTGTGACGCATTGTCCCCGGCACCATTACAACCCACCAAGGTGATAGCAGTTAGCAGCCCGAGCGCAATGGCAAAAGAGTGGAAAAACCGTTTCATTAAATACGCCTCAAGAAAAAAGGAATTGAGCTGGTAGCCTCTGGTTGGCCTCCGGTATTCGAACCGCCACAACTCTACCGCCCTCAACCGAGAAGAACCAGACAAAACTCGGACAGACAATACCAGAGCCTGAGAATTGACCGAACAGTAGTTCTGCGACCAAAATGGGCGTTTCTGCGACCTTGATAAGCGTTTCTGCAAATACGGCAGGTGCTGCAACGACTACCTAAGCAGACGAGCGAGCAAGCGCAAACGCATTCCCACGCCCATCCAATTCCCCAAAACCACTTCAGTCAGCAATCTCAAGCAGACCAGATTCGCCTCAGCTAAACCTAGGCATCTTAGACCTACTCGCCCCCTTCATCGACAAGGGCAATGACGCATAGCGAGAAAATCAACAACAATAAAAGACGACAACGGCGCACCCATCCCCCTCAAATACAGAACCCCACCGTTCAACGCTTGGTAATGCGCATCGATTCACAAAGCGGACATGGCGCGTTACCGAACCCGAAGGCGATCGACTAAAGGGAAATGCGACAAAAAGTCACAACTATCCAATGCCCAAGCACTACAGGATTACGTTTCGTTGTTACCGCGTATGTTATGACATTCGCCTCGTAAATTCCGGCATCTAACGAGAGGTGGAGTTGCGATCTTTTCAACTGTGTGGCATATTCCACCGTCCACATCCCGTGCAAAGCTTTCGAGGGACGTTGAGGGTAAAAATCGGCGGTAGAACGCTGTATTTTACCTTGGGTGTCTCTCGCGTGAGGGTGATCCGAAAATTCGCTTCGTCGAGACTGGGTGATCCAATTCTGTTTTCCACTGCGATGCATCTCCCCCTTGGCACTGTGCCTATCGGATGATGCCAGATCGCCTGACTTAGTCGATTACGCCGAGCAGCCTTAAATTGGTCAACAGACACAGAGGTTGAAAACGTTTAACAATAGGACGATCAGTTTTTGTCGAACGTGCGCGGAAGGTGGAAAGCGTTTAGAGAAAAAGTTTGGCAGAGAGTTTGGTGACCTAGTGAGGATGTCGATCGGAAATTGCCCCGGTCGTATTTCTGATTAACATGTCGGTCATGGCGTCGGCGTGAGGCGACAACTTGCAAGCCAAACGGGCGACAACAATCACGCACCCGCGAGATGGGTCGCGTGGATGATACAATTGTGTTTAAAAACAGCGGCATGATCCAAAGAGCCGCGTACGCGCGGTGAATCCGGCGATTGTGAGCACGAAGAAAAGTTATGACGACCATAAAGCAGGGTTTAGATCTTCCCATTCTTGGCAGCCCCGAGCAACACATCGAAGCAGCCAAACAGGTCAGCAAGGTTGCGTTGTTGGGCGACGACTACATCGGAATGCGACCAACCATGTTGGTTGCCGAGGGTGACAAAGTAGCGATCGGGCAACCGCTTTTCGAGGACAAGAAAAACCCCGGAGTCATCTTTACCTCGCCAGCGTCAGGACAAATCATTGCCGTCAATCGCGGTGAAAAACGTCGTTTTCAGTCGGTCGAGATTGCTGTTGAGGGTGATGAGCGAGTTGAATTCTCTGGTGCTAAAGGAGCGGATCCAGCGTCGTTGGGTCGCGAGGGCGTTACCGACCAATTGGTGCAAAGTGGTCTTTGGACTGCCCTGAGAACTCGTCCGTACGGAAAGGTCCCAAAGCCCGGTAGTAATCCCCACTCGATCTTCGTTCAAGCAATTGACACGAACCCATTGGCTGCGGATCCCGTTGTCGCAATGGGACAAAAGACCAATGAGTTCACACTGGGCCTTCGAGCGCTCACCCAGCTAACCGACGGCAAGGTGTTCCTTTGCAAGTCTGGCAAAGCAGACGTCCCGGGTGCCGCCGTTGACGGTGTTCAGGTCGAGTCGTTTGACGGCCCGCACCCCGCTGGGCTTGTCGGAACCCACATCCACTTCCTTGACCCGGTTGGCCCGACCAAAACCGTTTGGTACATCGGCTACCAAGATGTCTGTGCGATCGGCTCGCTCCTGCAATCCGGTAGCTTGGATGTGTCACGTGTCATCTCACTGGCCGGGCCGATTGTTGACAAGCCTAGGCTGCTTGAGACGCAACTGGGCGCGTCGGTCACCGAACTGATCGATGGCGAATACAACCAAGAATTGAACATCAGACCGATTTCTGGTTCGGTTCTCAATGGCCGAAAAGCGATCGCGCCGTTCGACTATTTGGGGCGGTACCACAACCAGATCTCCCTGATCGAAGAAGGCAACGAGCGAGAATTTCTTGGGTGGCAAAAGCCCGGAGTCGACAAGTACTCTGTAACGCCCGTTTTTGCATCAGCAGCCTTCCCCAACAAGAAATTCGCGTTCACCGCCAGCACCAACGGTAGTGAACGAGCAATGGTTCCTCTCGGTACATTTGAAAAGATGATGCCGTTGGATATTTTGCCGACTCAGTTACTTCGGTCATTGATTTACCGGGACACCGATGAGGCACAACTTCTCGGTGCATTGGAACTGGAAGAAGAAGATCTCGCCCTTTGCACCTTCGTTTGCCCCGGTAAATATGAATATGGATCGCTTCTGCGGTCCAGTCTTACCACCATTGAGCGAGAGGGATAAAGAAGAAACTTTGTTGGGACGGAGTCCAGATGATTGCCGAGAATGAAATCTGACTTGATTGACTTCGCTGCAAAGCATCGGCAAGACCGCCCTCGGGAACCATGACCTCCAAAACGACCAAGTCTGATCCGAAGCGTCTCATCCACTGAGTCGGAACTGGATCGCAGAGAACACACAACACGGCAACCACGAAAAGATTTGAAGCAAATCAAGCTCGATCCACGGCCAACCAAACCTTCACAAAAAACCACTGCTACGTCCCAAATACGGTCAAGACTACGAACCAACGTCGTCAAAACGACTGACAGGAACGAAAAAAATGAAAGCACTTCGAGACGTCCTCGATAAAGTCCATCCATGGTTCGCCAAGGGTGGTCCTTTGGAAGTGGCGTACCCAATGTACGAAGCACTCGACACCTTTCTCTATACACCGGGAGAGGTTGCTCACGGCAGCACGCACCTGAGGGACGGGATTGACCTCAAGCGAATGATGATCACGGTCGTCATGGCGCTGGTTCCCATCACTCTCTTTGGTATGTGGAACGTTGGGTATCAGGCAAACACCGCCATCGCCGCAATGGAACAGGCGGGCCAACGCTACACGCTTGATTGGCACCACTCGATTCACCATGCGATCGGTTTTACTAACGACGCGTCCAATCCGGCCGATAACTTCGTCCTCGGGCTCATTCATTTTCTACCAATCTACATCGTCTGCATGTTCGTAGGCGGCCATGTTGAACTTGTTTTCAGTGTTCTTCGGGGTCACGAGATCAACGAGGGATTCTTGGTAACAGGGTTGCTATTCCCTTTGACGCTACCGCCAACCATCCCGCTTTGGCAGGTGGCGATTGGGATCGCATTTGGCGTGATTGTGGCCAAAGAAGTGTTCGGTGGAACGGGGCGGAACTTCCTCAACGTGGCACTCACGAGCCGAGCCTTTTTGTATTTTGCTTACGCTGGTCAGATTAGTGGTGACAAGGTTTGGACTGCCGTTGACGGATACAGCGGAGCGACTGCACTCGGGCGTATGGCAGGCGCTGGTCCAGCACCCGAAGGAGCGACGGAGAGTGCATGGGTGTACTCGATGGTCAATGTTCCTGACGTTGCCAACGGAGAAGCAATTGCCGCTGACCTTCAGGCCTCTTGGCTGAACTCGTTCATCGGCACGATTCCCGGAAGTATCGGAGAAACCAGCACACTGCTCTGCATTTTGGGGGCAGGTATTTTAATCGCGACAGGCATCGGCTCTTGGAGAATTATGGCCGGGGTGGTCGGTGGTGTTGTTGCCACAACCTTACTTCTCAATGGCTTTGACTCCGAAACCAACCCAATGTTTGCGGTGCCTTTCTACTGGCATCTTGTCGTCGGAGGTCTCTCCTTCGGTTTGGTCTACATGGCGACGGATCCTGTGAGTGCGTCGATGACGGACAGAGGGAAATGGCTATATGGAATCCTGATTGGATTCATGACGGTGTTAATTCGGGTCGTGAACCCAGCGTTCCCTGAGGGAATTATGCTGGCCGTGCTGTTCGGAAACGTCTTCGCACCTCTTATTGATTACTTCGTCGTTCAAGCAAATGTCCGCAGGAGGATTGCTCGCTATGCAACAACGTGATTCACTTTTCAACACATTGTTGGTTGCAACGGTCCTTTGCGTTGTCTGCTCGCTCGCAGTCAGCGGAGCCGCGGTCGCGCTGCGTCCGCGCCAAGAGGCTAACGAAAAGCTCGACCAACAGAAGAACATCCTCGACGCCACCGGCCTCGCAATCGGTGAGTATGGTGTACAGGCTTCTCAGCTTGATCGCGAACAGATCGAAACCCTAAATGGCTGGATAAGCCAAAAGCTGGTTGATCTGGAGAGCGGTTCCTACACTGACGAGACGAATATCGATTTGTACAATATGATCGAAGC
>Ga0181559_10001540_pt1 | contig 22611 bp, 20 predicted proteins | sample 011ome_21_FD_133752 | JGI IMG/M metagenome (GOLD analysis project Ga0181559, IMG submission 133752) | Coastal salt marsh microbial communities from the Groves Creek Marsh, Skidaway Island, Georgia - 011508AT metaG (megahit assembly) | ecosystem: Environmental > Aquatic > Marine > Intertidal...
CCATTTTATCCTGTGAGAACGCGGCAATTCGCAGTTCGTTGTCTCTATAGCGGGCGGTAATCCGGGTCACGGGCAAACCCATGCTGTCCTTCACCTCTGGATCCAGATCCAGGTAGTTGTCGTGATAGGGTAGGGTGGTTTTCTGTACGTACGAGGTATTGCTGCGATCGGCATTGCGCATCACGAAGGCCTTCCAGTCGGAACCCCAGGCAGGTGCCTCGCCGAACGTATCCATTTTGGCCGCGCTTATGGGTTTGCGGTCAGTGTGTACCCACAGATTGGCGCCGCCAATGAAGTCGAGGTCAGAATGGTCAAAATTGTCATCAGCCCAATCGTCGACGGCGACGCCCTGTGCGGGTAATCCGTACCAGTTGTGCAGGTCCTGAGGAAACAGCGCAGCTACCGGCGCACCCTGATGGTGACTCATATAATGCTTGCCAACCTGATCCGAATTATTTGCCAGTCCGTTGGGAAACGCATCAGATTTTGAGAGCAGCAGAAGACGGACGTTTTCATAGGCATAGCTGGCAATCAACACCACATCGGCTGGCTGGAAAAAGGTTTCATTACCCTTGATGTACTCAACGCCGGTTACGCGGCCGGCAGCATTGGTTTTGATTTCTGTCACGCGGGCGAATGTCACGACCTCGAGGTTGCCGGTATCAACTGCCTTGGGAATCGTGCTGAATGCTGTCGAGCTCTTCGCCTGCACATGACAGCCTCCTTTATTGCAGAAGCCGTGATACTGACAGGGCGGCCGTCCATCGTAGACTTCGGTGGTGATTGCGGCAGGACCCTGAAACGGGTGCCAATTCAAATCCGTTGCCGCGTTGCCCATTAAGTCGGTAAAAGGTGAACTGCGCAGGGGCCGCATGGGGTAATCGCGCTGTCGCTCCCCTTCGAATATATTGCCCTGCGGATTTATCGAACCACGGACATTGCCAGCCTGGCCAGATATCCCAACGGTAAATTCAACCTTGTCGTAATAGGGTTCCAGATCCTGATAGTTAATCGGCCAATCTTCCACGGTGGAATCCGCTGGCAGGCGATTACTGCCATAACGGGCGTTGGTCGCACTCACAACTTCAAAATCCCAGGGGTTTAGGCGCCAGCTCTGGGCCCAGTAGTGCATGCTGGTTCCACCCACTGCATTCATCATGGGGTGGCCTCCTTGCACTGCCTTATCAGTGGGCGTGGTTCGCACAGTGGGTGCTTCAGCAGCGGCTTTCTGCAAGGACTGTGGCCAGTTGCGAGTGCCGTTTCGCAACTCATCCGGTGCAAAGTCTCTGGGGCTCAGCCAGCCACCGGCTTCCAGGCCGATAACCTTGAGCCCGGCATTGGTGAGCGGCAGGGCAGCAACACCGCCGGCTGCGCCCATGCCAACGATAACCACATCAGTCTTGGGAAGCGATCTAGGCATTCTGATCACCTCCCTTGCTTGCTGCGATGTTGGCAGCCATCTTGGTGTAGGTGGCATTGTCGTAGGCCGATTGGTGATTTGGCTCCAACGCGGCGCCCTGACGGACGTCTGTTTCCGAGGCAGAAAGCTTTACTCCTGGATACTGCACCATATCCCAACCGACAAAATTTTTGTTACCACCGTAATAGGGGTCACAGAAGGTGCCGTCGATCGTGTGATTGCGAAGTAGTGCAAAAAAACTGCTTGAGCCGGGCGAACAACCCGGCACTTCATCGTCCTGCAATGCCTGAATAAGGCTCTCTTGTTGTTGTCGTGGCAGATCAATAAATGCGGCACCGTGCTGCTGTTGTGCGAATTCGCTTATCGCGGTGAGACTGCAAAGATAGTGAGAGCGTGCATCGATGTTATGGCTGGCCAGCGACCTGTCTATGTAATGAGCAGCCCTGGCCTCTTTAGCGCCGGGACCATGTTCATCGGAAGGAATCAAGCAATCGCAGATGGCCTCTAGTACCTCTGCTTCAGCAGCGGTAAGGGTTTCCAGTGCTTCCAGCGCTAGCGGGTTCGAAACAACCTCGGCCTGATTTTCAGCGCCAAGCACTGCGCCTGTGGGTGATGCTCCGACAGCAACTGCACCCGCGATACCAGCGCCCTTTAACAGCGCGCGTCTGGAGGGGTCACTAGGTAGCTTATCAGCCAGGGGAAAATGGAATGGCGCTTTGTTCTTGATTTTTTTCACGACGGCTTCTCCCGGAAGGACTAAGTCTAGAGCCTAGCAAAGTGGGAGAAAGCTGCAAGCTTTCAAGTTCCACGAGTGAGACTGAAAACAGGATAAAAAGTCATTAATAGTTGAATCAGCATGCTCGAATTCAGACTCAGTATTCCTGAAGTTTATGATCTATAGGTGTTTCCTGGCCTTCTGCTTATGTTGGTGCGTGCCCAGCTTTTTGGGAGGAAAAATTTCTTGACGCCAGCCAGTCAGCATCAGCTCATGTTCTAAAGACGAATTTGGAAATGACTTTGCTCGAACAAGCCGTTCAAATTGCAGAATTGATTGGGATACTATTGGTTACGGTCTGCCTCGCTTTTATCGCCACTAAGGTAAAATAAGGCGCCGATGCTATGCGATCAGAAGCGAAGCAAGTGTCGACAAATTTGGGTCTCGCTCTTGTTTTATGATCAGTGGAGTATCCTGAACTTGTTAGAAGATTTTCCCAATCTAAAACTCCAACATTCGAAGAAAAAATACAGCTTCTGTGCTGGGTAATTGTGCAAGTCAGAACTCGCGAGTATGAATGGTTATAGTACAAATCAAGCGCATTGGACCAGGAGACATGGGAGTGTTTCCGAGGTGTTATGCATTCTGTATTAGGTACACCACGAGTTCGTGAATGCCGGGCGCTTACAAAAATCTGCCCTATTTACCGCAGGCCGCCCCAAGCCCGGCAGTATCCACCTTCACCATCATGTTCATCGCCGCAATAACTCGCTCAGTAGCCGCTACCTCACTCGAATCAATCCGCTACATAAACTGGTCTGGCTAGATCTGCCAGGCCATATTTATCCCAGAGCCAGCCGCTCATCATTTCGCCATAGCCTATTCTTAGCACACTTTTCCTTCTAATCAGGTCCTCGTTGATTGCCTTTTCATGGCGCACAAAAAAGGCGGTGTGAATAAACTAGCCACCCGCCTTTTATGTTTACTTAAGCAAATAACCAAACAGCATATCAGGACCTTTCACACCAGTATGAACTGGTCCTATTAGGTTGAGAGCTGTAGATGACGAGTTAACCTCACTTTCAATGGCTTCTGCCCATACCTGATCTCTATCGAGACCGCTGAATATCTTGAACTTAACCAAGTGTGCAGCTTCTTTAGTTAAGCACACTATTGAAAGTAAGCAACCACTTCGCTTGCCTCTTCATCTTCCATAACTGGACAGACATCTAAATCAAATAGGTCGTCCCATTGCATGGACCATTTTGATATAGCTCTGACATCGTCTGCTCTGACAATGACAACTCCGGTATTTCCAATCGCGTGGTATCTCGCTACGAGTTCGAGGCCATCCCATTTTTCCTCAGTATTCGTCCAACGTTCTCTTGCTGCGTTAGGATCTTTACATGCATGCGTTATCATGAATAACATTTTTAATCACCTCGTGATTTTTATTAATAAGTTCTGGCTAAACTTTATTTACCGTTAAACTTTAAGGGCTCGCATTTGCGTCAGCCGAATTAATATAACCTAGCCATTTGTGCATTGCCAGAAAGACTCAGACTTACAACGTTATTTGGCCGAGCGTTTATTGCTTTTTACTCTTGCCCTGCTTTTACGACTTCTATTAAGCAGTGTAATTCTATATGTCTTAAACCCATTTTTTGAAAATTCTCAACGGTTTTGATCGCGTTTTTTTATCAGGAAAAATAGCCGTGCAGGTACCAGTGGCGCTGGCCGCTACGCTCCCGAAATATCCAGAGGCGACTGCCACCCTCTTCCCTGGCGATATAGTAATCACGGCGTATGTCGCGCCCCGACCACCAGTAGGATTCGATGCGCTCGGGGCCGCTGATGAGTGTTATAGCCCTTCGGTGATAGAGTTTGCCGCTGCGCAGAGCGAGCTGGATCGGTTCATCCAATAGCCAGAATGGCCTGGGGTTGTTGGCCACTGCGGCGGCTGGGGAGTTTGCCTTGCTGTCTGTGTAGTTAAGTTGTTGGGTCGCGTATTCTGGGCAATGCTCGGCGATGGTGTTAATGCTCTTGAGTGAATCGCCGCCGAGACGCGCGTGCAGTTGCTCCATAAACTGGCTGAGGTTCTTGTTGCTGATACCGCCACCACCACTGATACCGGCGCGGTCTTCTACCAGCAGTGCATTGCTTTCACTGCTGAAGGCGTCGAACTGTTTGACCGTCAGTTTCAGCCCGATCACCGGTGCCGGGATTATGAGATTAGTGAAGTGCGTTTCCATGAGCAGCAGCAGGTGGTCGCGGCAGCGGCTGGGTTGGCGCAAGCCCATATCGATTTCTGTGCGGCTGCGCTTTTCGTGAATTAGTGAAAGCACTAAATGGCTGGTGCTTAAATCCCGCTGCCGCAGGAATTTGCAGAGCTGCAGCAGCATCTCATCGACCACCGGTAACAGGCGATCCAGGTTTTCGACTTCGTAAGGCAAATCATGAGCAGTGGCAAAGGCCGGCGGTGGCACATAGTTGCGCGTCGGTTCCGGTGCGATGCCCAGCGCCTTGTTCAGCAGATTAACGAAATCGCTGCCGAAACGTTTGTGCAGCCCATCAACAGGTAAGCGCCAGATGTCCCTTATTTTCCTGATGCCCATATTATACAGGCGTCGATTCTGCTCCTTACCTAATTGCAGCACATCGGTGGAAAGCTGTCCGAGGGCGGAACGCAGATTGTCCTTTTGATAAACCAGGGCGTTGTGTCCAGAGCGCGCCAGCAACAGGCTGCCGCTGACGGTGGGTGTGGCGGCATACAGAAAATAACCCTCCAGATGCCTCTGCTCGAGCGCAGGCCTCAGCAGGGCTTTCAGTTTGTCATGAATGCTGTCGATGCCATCAAAGTACTTGAGACTGCTGCGAATCTCGCAGATCAGTGCCTGGGGATGGAAGCTCACGGTAGAGCTGACGCTCTCTACCAGCCCCGCCAGCTCATTGAGCACCTGAATCTGCTGGGGGTCGCTGAGTTCATGCAGCTGCGGAAAATACAGCGCATACCAGAGGTTCTGCCTCCGGGGTTTGGGGTTGGGTGCGCTTGTGCTGCTGTCCCCACTTGTCTCACTTGGCCGATTTGCCTCACTGGCTTCTCTGTCTTCAATTGCGCCATCTACCCGGAGGTTGGGCAGGGGCAGCGCGACTATCTTGGCCGCCTCCTTTGCCGCCTCCTCTGCCGTGCGTTTTTTCGTGGCAGGCAGAGGCAACTGTGCCGTGATATCCGGGTCCTTCATCGCGGGCTCCCGGCGGCTTATGGCGCAAGATGATTGGGGTAGAGATCAAGCTGGGTCGTGAGGGGTCGGAAATTACCACGGGCCTTGATGACAGTGACCTCAGCAGCGGAGAATCGTCGATTCTTCGGGGTGGGCTCCTTTATTTGCAGGCGTAAAGGTGATGGTGAGTACTTACTATCATTATGTTTGAACAATACCCCCAGGGTGTCGCCAGTCTCTGCCGCCAGCTGTAAACGACGCAGGACTTTACCCGGCAACCAGTTCTGCCAGGCCAGTACCAGGCCGCAGTTTTTGGTCTGTAATGCTTTCTCCATACTCCACAGCGCATCCTTGCAGGAGGTGTCCTGCTTCACCATCAGGATCTGGTGGATGTCGATACCGGCTTGAGTGAGGGCCGGGGCATAGAGCATATAAGGGGGTGCAATCCACAGGATCCACTGCCCTTGTTCAACGATTGAACGCATTAAGGGAATCAGCAGCTGCAGCTCCCCCATGCCCCAGTGACGAGAGATGATTTCCACCAGACCACTCTGTGGCCAACCCCGCCCGGGCAAAATGTCATCCAGTTCCGGGTAGCCGGTACTGCGACCATGAAAGCCCTGGCCGGCCATGTCGCAGCCGCGCCAGAGGCTGGGATTACTGTGTAGCAGGCGGTCTACCCGCGCCCTGGGCGCAGCCCTCGCCGCGCTATTTGCCGCTACTGCTGAATTTATGCTGTGTTCGCTGAAAGCCGCGCCAATACTGGGCTCTGGCCTGATGGAGGCAGTTCTGATATTAGTCATTTTTAAATCCACACCGTCTTTTACTGTATTTTTATACAGTATAAATCCAGGTGTTTTTTTGAAGCAACTACTTTTTCATGCTTTAAGTAGTTTTTTACCTAAGTTCAGTAATCAGTTGTTTTATAGAGAAAATTTACCCTAAAGCTTCACTGAAACGGGCCGTTAAGCCTCATGTACGCTGAAACCGCTGGTCTAAAGCGAGCGGGGACAGGAAGTAAGAACAAGAACGAACAGCAAGAAAAAAACAAAATCTTTACTTAGAATCCGTACCGGAGAGTACTGATGAGTAAGAAGCCAGACATGGTATTTGTAATCATCACCGTATTTGTGATGAGTGTATTGGCTAGCAGTGTCGCGCAAAGCGCGCTCATGTGAGCCACGGTTTAAGTGCAAAGTTTTTAAGCCAAACCAGTTTTTACGCTAAAGAAGGGACAGACACGCCAGGGATAGGTAGTGAAGTGCTCAGTGAACCGCCCTATGCAGTATCGGGGCGGTATATTTTCTCCGCGGTAATCACCGCATCTAATCGTACGTCCCAACTCTCGGTAGGGAATGGTTCCGTCAACTGGCAATCGTGTGCCAATCCAACCAGCAGCGGTTGACTCCGCCGATTAAATATCTTGAAACTGAACGTTCGGTCATAAAAGCCTTTGCCCATACCAAGGCGAAAGCAATTGGTATCGAAACCCACCAGCGGTACAAACACTACATCAAAATCTGTCGATGATATATCTTCTTCTGGTAAGGGTGGTTCTGCGATTCCCCACTGATTTTCAATCAGCTCAGTTTTTGCATCGAAGGGTGCAAAGCTTAGAGTCTCTTGCGTGTCTCGATTGATAACCGGCAAAAAACAGTCTTTGCCAGCACTAAGCGCCAAGTCAACAAGAGGGCGGGGATCGATCTCTCCATCCACGCCAATATAAAAGGCGAGTTTCTTCGCATGCTTGAAAAAATTTTCGTCCGCAACTAATGCCGCTAGTTCCGAAGAGGCTTCTGATTGCTGGGCATTGCTCAGTGCTTTTCGCGCGTTCCTCAAAGAGTCGCGTAAGGCATGACGTTCTTCTTTATTCATAGGTGAGACTAAAATGAACCAGCAAGATTAGAACCAAGCCCCCCGGAACACCGCTACCAAACTTGCCCTGAACCGAAGGGTTCAGGTGGTGGCTCCCGCGATGTATAAGGCTTTCCGACGTGCGGACATGCACAACAACATCTAACGAGTTGCCTCCGGGTTTACAAATATCGGCTCAAGAACACTTTTGACTGGCAAATGCTCTAGGGAACTCTTAGTTGAAGTATAGCCTGCGGGAACATGACAGGGAAGCTGCATGCGCTGGCGGATTGCTGGGGGTCAGCTTAACTAAACGGCACAGAGACACAGCTGCTTATTCTTGCAAACCAGCTGTCACAATCGACATGGAGTTGATGGAGGAATATTCCGCCGCAGCAGCGCCTAGATTTCCAGTTGCCTGGATGAGGCCAGTGCCAGATCGATTTTCTCTTCGATTGACTTCACCTGTAATGAAGTTTCCTGCCGGCTTTCATTAATCATCCGATTCTTGCGCAGCATGTCATGGGTAATGTTCAGTGCTGCCATAACCGCAATCTTTTCCGCACCATGAATATTGCCGCGGCCTTTAATTTTGCGCATGTTTTCATCAAGATAACGGGCTGACTTGATCAGGGCTTCCTGATCTGAGGGCGGGCAGTTAACCTGATATTCCTTGTCGAGAATTTTGACCTGTACCGCGGTGTTTTGCTCACTCATTGCTTTTCGCTCAATTTTGGTGCCAGAGCAGGCGTTTCGCCTGCAGTAAGAGGTTTGATCATCCCCAGGGGCTCTCCAAAGTAATTGCCCCTAGGAATTGTCCATTGCCTTCAGTCGATCCAATACCGATTGCAGCTTGGTTTTGGCAAGTTGGTTCTTTTCCATCAGCTGCTGGCGTTCATTTTGCCAGGATGACTGGTCTGTTTTGAGCATCTGATTCTCGCGTTTCATTTCTGCGCATAGATCGATCAGATCATCTACTTTGGTACTCAGGAGATTAAAGCTTTCGTCACTCATAACTTGGTCAGTTGCGTAGTCAGTTGATTTTGCTAGAGAACCTGACCAATCAGGGCAGATCTTTCGCTGATTTATTTGCGCTAAAATTCAGCAAGTGCAATGCACTACTAACGTTAGTTTAGGATTTACATTAACAATGCAGTAACTATAGAGCCGAGGTGTTTATGGGTCAATATTGGAGTTAAAAAAATGGGACTTGGTTCCCGAAGGCCAGAGCTATATCCTTGAACGCCAAACGCAAACTTGGCCCCAATACTGGAGACTCCTGATGGATGGGGCACCAGGCAGTCGTAAACTAGCGCAGCACAAGACCCCACGAGGAATACATGGCCCGAAAGTCCCATCCCTATCGAGAAACAAAAACCCGACGCAGAGAGCTGATGGCCCAGATGGAGCCCAACAGCATTGCTCTGATTCCGGCGGCACCGCCCCGCTTTCGTAATGCCGATACGGAATACCTGTATCGCCAGAACAGCGATTTTTACTATCTGACCGGGTTGGATGAACCGCGGGCGCTTCTGGCATTAATTCCAGGCCGCAGACACGGTGAGTCGGTGCTGTTCTGCCAGGAAAAAGACAAGCTTAAAGAGTTATGGGACGGCATTCTGCTTGGACCGGACGCAGCTCTGACGGAGCTTGGCGTCGATGATGCTTATCCCATCTCGGATATTGACGACATTCTGCCTGGCCTGATCGAGGGCCGTGATCGCGTCTACTACGCCATGGGGAAAGATGACCAGTTTGATGACACAGTAATGGACTGGGTGAAGACCATCCGCAGCAAGGCCAAGCTGGGTGCCCACCCTCCGGGGGAGTTCCTGGTCCTGGATCATATCCTCCATGAATTGCGCCTGATTAAGAGCAGTGCAGAAATCAAACTAATGGAGCAGGCTGCGAAAATTTCTGCCGAAGGTCATCGCCGTGCCATGGCCTACTGTCAACCGGGTGTTTATGAATACGAGCTAGAAGCTGAATTGCTTTACGCCTTCACCCGCAATGGCAGCCGTGCCCCGGCCTATAGTTCAATCGTTGCATCAGGCGACAATGCCTGCATCTTGCACTACAACACCAATAATGCAGAAATTAAAGAGGGCGACCTGATACTTATTGATGCAGGTTGCGAGTACGAACACTACGCTTCTGATATTACGCGCACGTTTCCTGCCACCGGTAAGTTTACGCCGGAGCAAAAAGCAATTTATGAAATAGTGCTCAAAGCCCAGGAGGCTGCTATCGAGGCGGTCCGGCCAGGCGCACAATGGGATGCTCCGCATCATGCCTCGGTTAAAGTCATTACCCAGGGTCTGGTTAAACTTGGTCTGCTCAAAGGTCGACTGGCGCAGCTGATCAAAAGCGAAGCCTACAAGGATTTTTACATGCATCGGGTTGGTCACTGGATCGGTATGGATGTACATGATGTAGGTGACTACAAGATCGATGATACCTGGCGCGAGCTAGAGCCCGGCATGGTGACCACCATCGAGCCCGGCATCTATATCGCGCCGAATAACACCAAAGTCGCGAAAAAATGGCGCGGGATTGGCGTGCGCATCGAAGACGATGTGTTGGTGACCAAGGCTGGCTACCGCATCCTCAGCAAAGGTATTCCAAAGACAGTTGAAGAAATCGAGACCTTCATGGCGGAGTCCGCAGCCTAGCCATGCACATCGAGTCACCACAGCCTCAGTATGATGTTGTTGTCGTCGGTGGCGGCATGGTGGGTGCCAGCTTCGCGCTGGATCTGGCAAGGCGCTGCGATAATGCCGATTTGAAAATCCTTATTGTGGAAGCTATTGCAAGTAGCGATCTGAACGATCAGCCGAGTTTTGATGCCCGCTCCACGGCTTTGTCTTTCGGCAGCAAAACAATTTACGAAGCCATCGGTTTATGGTCTGCACTAGCAGAGACCGTCACGCCTATTCTGCAAATCCAGGTGAGTGATCGCGGCCGCTTTGGCTCTACTCAGCTGACTCACGCGGAGCAGGACGTAGCTGCGCTCGGCTACGTGGTGGAAAACCGGGAACTGGGCCGCGTCTTGAACCACTCACTTGCCGCTTCTTCAGTCATTGAAAAGCTGGCACCGGCAACCATCACCGGGGTAGTGCCGCGGGCGTCCGGTATGCAGCTGACTGTATTAAACGGCGATCATGAAATTGAAGTAAATGGCTCACTGGTAGTGCTCGCTGATGGCGGGCGCTCTCCTATCTGTAAAAATCTGGGGATTGGCCACAAGCAGGAAGACTATGGCCAACACGCCATTATCACTAATATCGCGTTCGAGCTTCCCCATGCAGGCACGGCTTTTGAACGTTTCACGGACTCGGGCCCGCTGGCCGTGTTGCCGCTGGCAAGTTTTGATGGTTTGAATCGGGGCGCGCTGGTGTGGACAGTGGCCGCTGAACGCAGTGCCGATCTGTTGGACTGCGATGAAAAACGTTTTCTTGCAGGGCTCACCGATTACTTTGGTGGTCGCCTGGGAGAAATTACCCATGTGGGAGAACGCTATGCGTATCCTCTGGTGTTGACTCAGGCACAGGAGCAAATAAGGCCCGGCCTGGTCCTGTTAGGCAATGTTGCCCACACTTTGCACCCGGTAGCAGGACAGGGGCTTAACCTGGCACTGCGGGATTCCGCATCGCTGGCGCAACACCTTGAATTAGCCTGGCGGCATCAGCGTGGCCTCGGAGGAATGGCAGTGTTACAGGCTTATCTAGATTCGCAGGATGCTGATCAACAGCAATCCATCCTGTTTACGGACCAAATGGTGAAGATGTTTTCCAACAATGAGCTGATGAAGTCTTCCCTGCGCAAGCTGGGATTGGTGGGGCTGGAACTCATGCCTTCGCTGCGCAATCAGTTTGCCAGGGCGGCCATGGGGCTCAAGTCATAATGCCACCGTTCCTGGCGTGAAACGATTAGTGAACCCAGATGGCTAAAAATTGCGGTTTAGTCGTTCGAGATGAGGCTGCGGATGTTCTCGATGCGGCTTCGGTTTGCGCCAAGGTCGCTATAGCCCAGACGGGAAGCCGAGCGCACATGGGTGACGCCTTCGGATGGGTCTTCCAAAAATTCCACATCGTCGACATAGCGCATGATGCGTGAAGTGAATTGGGCGTACAGGTAGCCGTCGGAGGATTCGACTATGTTGGCTTCGTCCAGGCCCACCAGCACCTGTTCCACCTGACGCAGGTTTGCTCTGATGGGCTGAATGCCATGTTCCTCATCACTCTCAAAGCTGGAGACGCAATTTGGTGAATCGGGACAGGCGGCGAGACGCCCGTCTTGCACGCCTATATTCTGTGGTGGTTCGCCAGCGCAGGCCGTCAGGAATGGAATGAGTGTGAGTAGAGATTTTTTCATGATCTGATGGCGCCCCGGTATGCCGTAAATTTTATGGAGAATGCGAGTTCTACGTCGATTTTTGTAGCAGCGATTACTCGACCACCGTCATGCCTAGCCACTCGGCGATGAGTGCAGGCTTGTCTTCGCCCTCGATCTCTACTGTCACGGCGTGCTTTAGCAGCCACTGATTGGGGTTCTTTTCCTCGGCGCTCATGAGCTGGAAGCGGCCGCGGACCCGACTGTTAACCTTCACCGGATTGATAAAGCGCAGCTTGTCGAAGCCATAGTTGATACCCATGACTGCGCTCTCTAGCTTGGTGCTGCCTTCGTAGCCCATCTCCACCATCAGCGACATGGTAAGAAAGCCATGGGCGATCGTGGTACCGAAAGGCGTCTTCGCCGCTCGCTCTGGATCGACATGAATATACTGGTGGTCGCCAGTGGCTTCAGCAAACTGGTTGATACGTTCCTGGTCTACCAGCATCCATTCGGAAACGCCGACTTCTTTTCCAATGTAGTCATTGAGCTGATCTGTACGCAGAGTAAGTGCCATGATAATTTCCCCGGAGCCCGTGTTTTGATTCGCGCAGCAGTCTATCAGCAATCCCGGCGAAATCCCATGTTGCACGAGTTGGTCACGAGTGGACCTATGTCTGTATGCCAAGAATGCGGCCAGTACGCAGACAAACATGAAAGCCCTCGCCCGAAACCCTATAATGGCGACCATGTCTGAGACTGAAACGTTTGATGTAGTGATTGCCGGTGGCGGCATGGTAGGGACTACCCTGGCGCGCCTGCTTAGCGATCTGGACAGCAAGGGCAATCCACTGCGGGTTGCGCTGCTTGACCGGGCTGCGTTTGACAAGCAGCGTCTTCCTTTTGTCTCACAGCCCGAGTCTTTCGACCCCCGGGTCAGCGCCCTGACCCTGGCTTCCAAGGCGCTTTTTCAGCAACTCGGCGTCTGGCAACACATTGAAGCGATGCGCCAGTGTCCCTATACGGACATGGACGTGTGGGATGCCGAGGGTACCGGCGCCATCCATTTCTCAGCAGCAGAGGTTCAACAGGCGTCGCTCGGCTCCATTGTTGAGAATTCAATCGTGACGGCTGCGCTCTATGAAGACCTCGATGCAAAAGCAAACCTGCGCGCTATCACGCCTTTTAATGTCAGTGCCATCGACAGGAATGATGCGGGAGAGTATTTAATACACGCAGACGACGGCAAGGTGCTTGCAACCCGACTGTTAGTCGCAGCCGATGGTGCCAATTCGAAAATCCGCGAGCTTGCCGGGTTTCACACCAGGGAATGGGATTACGGGCATACAGCTATCGTGACCACAGTCCGCACCGAACACCCGCACCAGCATACCGCCTGGCAGCGGTTTATCGACACCGGTCCGCTGGCTTTTCTGCCGCTGGATTCTGGGGCAGATCAGAATCGCTGTTCAGTTGTCTGGTCTGTCGTCACTGCGCGCGCCGAGCAGTTGATGGCGCTGCCGAATGACGCGTTCATGGTGGAACTCGGCAATGCCTTCGAACACCGACTGGGCGAAATAGAGAGTATGGAGAAACGCTTTCAGGTGCCCTTGCGACAGCGTCACGCGACCGAGTATTTCCAGGATGGTATTGTGCTGGTGGGAGATGCGGCGCATACGATCCACCCTCTTGCTGGCCAGGGTGTCAATCTGGGCTTGCTTGATGCAATGGCCCTGAGCGAAGCACTACAGGCAGGTCTGAAGACCGGCAGGAAAGTCAACGATAAACGCATACTGGAACGCTACCAACGCCAGCGTAAGCCACACAATTTACGCATGATGTGGGTCATGGAGGGTTTCAAGCATCTGTTTGCAGAGCAGGCGCCGCCTGCGGTGTGGATGCGAAACTTTGGGCTGAGCGCAGTGAATGATGTCGCGCCGGCGAAGAACCTGATCATACGCCACGCCATTGGCATGGCCTGACTCAACCGTACCCCGCTACCTCATCCTGATCTTCTTTCCAGGATTCCAGTTCTTTTATGCCCCGTGGTGACAAGGCATAGATTCCGCGCTCGATTCGATCAAACCAGCCGTAGACATCTCGATAGAGAATGGCCCGTGATTTTGGTTCATCCAGTTCAGTTGCGATGGCCGCTGCCTTGCTTGGACCATTGCGCTCCAGCAGCGTGGCGATGCGTATGGCACGTTGCCGATAAGCAGTCATCAATCCATTGCGGGTATGGGAACCACCCTGATTGGGATCGCCCTCGCGCTGAGCAAACTCACGCAGCAGTCGTTCCTTGCGCAAAGAAGACTTTCTTGGCTGATAAGGCGCGGGGTCAATCACGGCATCCACAAGCTGGCTCTGACTTACGGTAATCAATCCCAGGCCTAGACTGCGCAGCAGCTTAAGCACATGCTTCCGCTTCGTCTTCAGGAGTGGCGCAGATTTCGGAACTCCAATATAAACCTTATCGGTGAGGGACAGACGTGCAACCGCCTGCAGAATAAGATTGAGATTCAAGGTCAGTTTGAGCTCGACAACGACAGGAGACTCAGTGCAGCGAACCGCGACGATATCGCAATCTCGCACTTCACCTTTGACCTCATAATCCTGCTGCTCCAAAAAGCCTTTGATGGGAAGGTAAAGGTCAGCTTCTTTCAAATGACTGCTTCAGTCCTAATGGTGGCTGTCGTTACGCTGCTTGCTCAGGATTGCATCCACTGTCATCTGAACATGCTCACGCAACAACTTTTCAACTTCTTCGTTTTCCTGCAGGCCACAGACAGAAGGCCATTCCTGGTAAGTTACTGCCGCGGAAATGGAGCCCGAGTTGCGCAACATGACGATGCCGTGCAGCTGCGACCAAACCAGCAGTGTGGTGCCGACCACGTCCTCCTCTTTGCATGGCACCTGGTATTTTTCAAAGATGCCATAAACGGCCTTGCGCGCCTTCACCAGGCAGTAGCAGGAAACTTTCACAAATTCTGGCGTAGACCACTCCAGTGGTAGAGTAGAGCTAAAGATAAAATGGAACTGCGAGGGGAATTCGCGTGAGAAGTGAAAGTAGGCATAGCACATATCTAACAGAGTCTGCTCTGGATCATCTGACTCAGGATAATGCGAATCAAAATAGCGATTGATGTCCTCATAAAGGCGAATCTTGATTGCCATCATCAGCGCATCTTTATCGGCGAAATGGTTATAAACCGCTGAAGGAGTAACACCAACTTCCTTGGCAAGGCGCCGCAGACTCATCGCTTCTAATTCATTGGTATCGATCAGCTTCATGGCTGCATTGATCAATGCGTTTTTAACATCGCCATGGTGATAGGGTTGAGAAGGTTTCAGGTGATCAGGAAACATCGTTCAATCTCTTGTCAGATTTGAAAACTATACCGCAGCTGTAGCTGGATCACGTCGTTGTTTTCAAAAGGTACAAATGGGGAATCAGATTCTGTTTGATAGTCCACCCAAAGCAAACCAAAATCAATAGTGTCTGACCAATTGTAATCGGCAGATACCCTGATAACGCGACCGGTGCTACCTACCAATTCACTCCATACTGCAAGAATCTGCAGCCGCTGATTTAGTGGGGTCCAAAAGGCGCGGACACCAGCACCTATTTGGTCTTCTGCCAGCAGCATGCTGGACGTGTGCGCTCGGGTATGAATAAGGTCCAGCTCCATAGCCAGCTGCAGATTTTCAAAGCCGTTATATTCGGCGCCCAAAACGCTAAGAAGCTGCTCTTTCTCATCCCAACCACCGACTTTTTTAAAGAATGTTTCCAGATTTGGCCGCACACGTTTGCCTGTATGTATGGCAGCCTCACCATAGAACAGCCATGAGCCTTCTACCCAGTTGGCGGAGAAGCCTAGCGCCCGCATCCGGTTCTGCGAGAAATAGAGTCTGGGGTTGGGGGAACCCAGAGCCTCCAAGCGGACCAGGGTAGGCAGGTTGTCATTAAACTCACCAGCCACGAACTGCAGCTCACCACTGGCAAGCTGGGTGGAAGCGCGGAAAAATACTTCCTGCTCTCTTTCCGGCACTTCTTCAATAATAAACGTGCCGTTGCTGCGGAACGCAATGAATGGATCGAATTCATCCAACTCGGGTGCGAGGTTATTGGCGTCAGCGTCGTAGGTATAAACTGCATCGATACTCCAGCTGCCGAGATCGAAGTTTAGCAAGGCGGCGGGAATCTGCAGACGCAGGTCCTCCAGATCCTGCTGCACGAAGGTGTACTGGTCTTCGATATTGATAAGGTCGGTGACCCGCAGATATTCTGCCTGTCCCCAGGCTAGAATCTGATTGCCGATTTTGAAATAGAGTCCGTTGTCAAACTCTTTCTCAAAATAGAAATCTCTTATTTCATATCGGTTCCGAAATTCATTAACTTCGTCATAGGTGTAGTCGTTGTCTTTTATTCGATAAATTTCGTCATGCAGTGCACGGCCGCTGATGCGAAACGCTGAATTATCTGGCAAAGGCACATCGAGTTGGGCGAAGAGACTGGTTTCCACCCGATTGAGTTCGCGCTGCTGGCGGCTGAATAAGGGGCCAGGCGCTTCTAGTCCATAACCAACTTTCTGTACAGCCCATCCAATAAGTGAAAAAGACTGATCAATACTTTGTTTACCATCGTCACTGACTTCAACAGTACTGAAGAAATCGTCCTGTGCGAAGCTTGGTAGCGGAGTCGGTAAAATCGAGAAAGTGATGCCGAGAGCAAGATTAGGACCAAGAGCAAGGCCAGGACTAAAACCAAAGAGCCGTCGCTGGGGAAAAGGACAGAAAGAAAACGACAATGGAATCAGTCGATGCCTCGTTGCATGTTGTCAATAGTAAACAGGTCGTCATCGATTTCCAGGTTGTACTCAATGCTATTCAATTGCAGCACACTGGCATGTTCTCTGCGCCCGTTGCGAGTTGTGATTGCCTGCAACCTGTTTATCGTCCAAATGCCGTCAATCTCTTCTATCTCTGAGGAACTAAAAAACTTGACGCGGTTGCCGCGCAGCGCCCAGGCCTGGGCACGTAGCTGGATAAAGTTATCCTTTCGAATCCAGAACTGAAGTTTGGAGTACCCCGTGCTGTCCTCTGCTTTTTCAGTGAACCCTGGCTTAGGATTGGCTTCGATTACCCAGGTGTCCTGGTCATTAATCATTTCTGATTCGTTAATGAAACGATAGTCCCAATATTCAGTCTCAATGCCATTGATATCTGCGTAGGTGAAATCACTGCCCAGGAACGAGTCAGAGGTGTCGCTGCCCGCGATGCGGCGGACCCGCTGCAGGGCAGGCAGGTATAGCCAGGAGTCGTCATCTCGCTCCGGGTCTGCCCAGTCAAAATTGAGATAGGAGGTGCCACGGATGTCGGCGGGCGTTTCAAAGTGCGAGTAGGAGCGGCTGTCCTCACCATAATCTTTGCTGTAGATGTGGAGGTTGCGACGGCGCTCGCGCTCGCGACGGTCTATCAAAATCATGGTGTAGTCGGCCAGAGACGACTCGCCGTCATAGCGCGCATCGACCTGACGGATCACATCCAGCGCGCTCATTTCCGCGGCACTCGCAATAGTACTCCAGGTAAAAGTGACAACTGCGATCGAAAGTGCGATCACTGATCCGAACAAGGTGTTCCTCACGACTCGTCTTCTCCATCCACGGCATAGAGTATTGCCGGCAAGAATATCAGATCACCCAGCAGTGCCAGAAACATAATAATCGAGCCGAATAGGCCGACGTTTACGACCGTGGTAAATGAGCCCAGGGTTAATACACTAAAGCCAAATACCAACACCATGGAACTAAACAGTACTGCGCGTCCAGATTCCCCCATCGCGTGCTGTAAGGAATCGTGTGTTGAAGCGCTATCGCGTTTATAGACGAGATAGCGACTCATGACGTGAATAGCGTCATCTACGGCTAAACCCATGGTCATAGCAAAAACCAGTACGGCACTTTGATCAAACAAGACACCCATAGAGCTTGCCACGCTCGCAGCTAGCAGTATCGGCACAACGCCCGGAATGATAGACATCAGCCCGTACTTAACCGAGCGAAACAGCACGATAAAGAAAACGGAAATCACCGTAAGCGCGATGAGGAACGATTCCACCATGCTTTCTGCGGTGTAGATCTGCTGCGCCGTTAACAGTGCCATAGTGCCGGTAAGCATTGGGTCAAGATGGGGGTAGTTGCTCTCCATGTACGCTGTTATGGTGTCCAGTTCCTGCTGCATTTCTGAAGCTGGCATGTTGACCACTGGAATAACCAGACACGTTAGCCGATTTTCGAAATCCTTGATGTCAGAGAGGTCTTCATTGGGCCCTGCGCTTTCATACAACAATAAAAACTGCACGGCAGCTTCCCGCGATCTGGGTAACTGATAGAGTTCTTTGTTGTCAGCATTGAGGGCCTGGTTGATCTCCTTGAGAAAATCAGGGAGCGAGTTTATGGGTCCAAGGCTCGGGCGCTGTTCCAGCCAGGCTTGGATCGAAGCGACTTCTTCAAGAAAAGTGGGATCTTTGACCCCTTCTGCAGCCCCAGAGTCCAACACGATATCCAGCGTCATCATGCCGCGAAATGTATTGTCAAAGTAAACAATGTCCTGACGCGCAGGATTGTCTTCTTTAAACAAGGTGATGTAATTGGTATCTACCCGGATGCTGGGGAGATTCCAGATAGAAAACAGCACGAATAATGCACCGATAGTTAGAATAGGTGCTTTCTGACGACGGACGAAATCCGGAATCTTGCTTGTGAGGTGAGTTAGAAAACCATCCTGCAAGACGCGTTTTGTACTTGCGGGAAGCTTCGTCACATAACTTAAAGCAGCAGGCAAGCTGGTCAAGGCAAACAGAAACAATAGCAGCGGACCCATTGCACCCAGTAAAGAGAACTCGCGAATCGGCAAAAGGCGGGCTGTGGACAGAGCAAGGAATCCCGCCGAAGTGGTTACTGCCGTGAAAAATGCGGGTAACCAGATGGCGCGAATTGCTTCCACCACGGCCTGCTTACCGGTTCCCTCCGCAATCGCAAAATGAAAATACTCCAGCAAGACGTGGACGCTGAGTCCGATGCCGATAATGATCAGAGTCGAAGGGAGCGCTGCGCTATCTATAGTGGTGTGAGGAATGCCAATGTAGTACTGAATCTCCAGCACGCTGAGCAGGCCAGCCGCAATCACGAGCCAGGGTACCACTGTGGCAACCATTGAACGAAAGCTCAAATACAGCACCGCTACCATCACTACTATCATGATCGGAATAAGCACGCTGGTATCGTTGGCTGACAGGCTTTCAAATTGCTCATTAGCCACGGGATAACCAGAAAGGTGCAAGGCATATGCTTCAGAGGGTGCCAGCTCACTTTCTATAAAAGTGTATAAGTCCTGCGCAAGTTCTACCTTGATCGCTGAAGAATTCGGACTGTATTCCACTCTGGCAGCGATGCGGGTGTGACGATAGTCCTGGGTAATCAGGGTGCCAAGGGCCAACTCTTCATCCGCAAGAGTTTCTTTGACCCGTGCAATTTCAGCCGGTTCTGAAGCCAGGCTAAAAATGTCGTCGATCAAGTAATCCGTGTTAAGCGCATCCTGATCCCCACTTATGAACTGGTAGTTCGAGAGAGATCGCATCTGGGTGACATGTGGGTGGAAATCAAGGAAGTCTGAAATTGCGGCCAGGGCGGCCAAGGTCTCTGCCGTGAAAATATCCCGTTCGCCAGAGCCGGCCTCGATACCAACGAGCAAATATTCGTTGTCACCAAAATTTTCGTACAGGCTGTCGTAGTCAATCAGGGCAGGGTCATCAGACAGGAAATAGCGTTGGGTGCTGTTGTCAAAAGGGATGGTGCCGCCAGAGAAAATAATGAGGGGAAATAGCAGCAGCGTCGCTACGAGAATTGCGGCTCGACGGGCTACAACAAATTCTGCCCACGCGTGGATGAAAGCCGCCATGCGTAGCTTCCTCTCTCCCTGGAACGGCTTGGTTCCGTATTTTTCTGGTTATTATTAAAGCCAGCAGGGACCGCGTCATCTGGCACGCCGCGAAATTCGTGGCAGTTAGTGTAATACCTCAGACAAGGGCAGGTAAAGCCGGGTCTCGGTGCTGAATTCTGAAATTCCCGAAAGCAAAAACTCGTTATATTAGAATTTCTTATGAAGATATCTTAAAGTCAGTCGATACAATTCTTGTGCAAGGTTTCACCCCCACAATAAGGGAATAATTGAGCATTAAGGAGCTGTTTAAGGACATGATTAAGGACAATACCAAGACAGGGAACTTCCCGTTTGACCTGGATCTCAGCAACCTCGATACCGGGAGCATTACCAATATACTGAATGATATCGAGCAGCATCTGCCCCTGATGGAGAGTGAAGGGGATCTGAGCCAGCTGCTTAAGGTCAAAGCCTTTTTCGAGGACGAACTCAAAGTCTCACATCGGCTGCACTAACCCCTCCATTTACCGCTTATTAACAGGCTAGGGGACGACCGCGTGCAGCCTACTTCCTGTCGAATTGGTTTGGCTAGACGGTGGCTGTAGTTTATGCTGCCTGATCCAGCTTTCGCCGTTGTGGCGGGCTGATCTGAATTTAAAGACAGGAATAACATGATGAAAAAGCTCCTCACTTTATTTGTAGCCAGCGTAATGGCATCGGGCGCCGTCGCACAGCTCGATATTGCCGCATTAGCCTCGGCCATGGACAACCCTGGCCGGCCTGCGGCGGACAAAGAAAGGGACTCCAATCGTAAGGCGCCAGAAGTGCTTTCGTTTCTTGGACTGGAAGCCGGAATGACGGCACTGGACCTGATTGCCATCGGTGGTTGGTACACTGAAGTCCTCTCCTATGCAGTCGGTGACAGCGGCACAGTAATCATGCAAAACAACCCGGGTCGCATGGTTGATAACAACATGGAGATCATCAATGATCGCATGAGCCGACGCGCCAATATCAGGCATCATCTCGGTCCAGTCTCGGATGTGGATGCTGGCAGCATTGATTTCGCTTTGACTGCGCTTAATTTCCACGATGTGCACAATTCCAACCCGGTAGCAGCACAAGGTTTCCTGGGCCAAATAGCAGCAGCTCTCAAGCCGGGTGGCATCCTGGGTGTTATCGACCATGCAGGTAATCATGGCGCCGACAACGTCACTTTGCACCGTATTGCCTTTGAGGACGCGGTGTCCGCCATCGTTAATTCCGGACAGTTTGCGCTGGTAGGCAGCGCCGATATCCTGGATAACCCAGCGGATGATCATAGTGTTGGTCCATTCGACCCCAGCCTTGGCCGTAACACGGATCGCTTCGTCCTGAAGTTCGTCAAGCTGTAGCGCAAACGCTGCAGAGAGGTTTGTTGAAAGGCCCGGGCGCTTGGGTGCCCGGGCTTTTTTTTGGAGACTCTACCGCGGAGTCTTTAAGACCCAGACCTCAATGCACTCTTTTACCTATAGCCTGCATGCCAAGCAACAGGGCTGTGCTAGAATCCATCGCCGTCGATCTCGCGTATTCTTCTCTCCAATCTAACGACATTCACCCCCGAGTAAGTCTTGGCCACCAGCGATTCAGCCAGCAAGCCTACCGATACTGCCAGCAGCGCTGAGCCTGGTTCCGTGCGCAAATTCCTGTCTGTTTTCCAGTACAGCAGAGTTGCTATGGAAATCGTCTGGAGTACCAGCGCAACCCTGACTTTGGTCATGGCTGCAACCACTCTGGTTTCTGGCGTCCTACCAGCAGCCATCGCATCTGTCGGTGGCTTGTTTGTTGATGCGGTCGCGAGCGCTATTCAGAGCACAGGCGACGCGGCAGAAGCCGCTCGTAGCGATGTGTTGTTTTATGTTTTGGTTGAGGCGGGGCTAGTGGTGATCATGACCGGTGCTCAGAAACTCAACACGGTGTGTCAGTCTATTCTGCGAGTCTTGCTGGGTAACAAAATCAACGTCATGATCCTGGAAAAGGCTCTGACCCTGGAGCTTGCACATTTTGAGGATGCGGAGTACTACGACAAACTGGTGCGTGCGCGTCGGGAGGCCTCCAGCAGGCCCCTGAGCCTAGTCATCAAAACATTCGACCTGGCACGTGACGTCGTGGCGCTGCTCACTATCGGCATCTGGCTGTATCAGTTTTCACCTTACGCGGTACTGCTGCTGGGATTGGCTGGCATCCCTGCCTTTCTTGCTGAAGCAAAGTTTTCTGGCGAGGCTTTTCGCATTCATCGCCGCCGTTCCGCTGAGCGCCGCGTGCAGATTTATCTGGAAATGGTGCTGACCCGCGAGGACGGCGTTAAAGAAGTGAAGTTGCTGCAGCTTGGCAAACTGTTCCTGCAGCGCTACGTGGATATTTTCCGCAAAATCTATAAAGAAGATCGGAACCTCGTCCTGCGTCGGGGCTTCTGGGGTTATGTGCTGGGCTTGCTGGCCAGCGCGGCCTTCTATTTTGCCTATGGCTGGGTCGGCTTCGCGGCAATAGCGGGTGCGATCACCATTGGCCAGATGACAATGTATATCGCCCAGTTTCGCCTGGGCCAGAATGCTGTTACCAATAGCCTGACTGCGGTGAACGGCATGTACGAAGATAACCTCTACCTGTCCAATCTCACCGAGTATCTGAATCACAAGGTACCGGAGACCACCGGTAACAAGACTGCTGGACCTGACCCCAGTGATGGCATCCGTATCGAAAACGTCAGCTTCTTTTACCCGGGTAGCAATATGCCCGCTCTCAACAAGGTCAATCTGCATATACGACCCGGCGAAAGTCTCGCAATAGTTGGAGAAAATGGCAGCGGCAAGACAACCCTGATAAAACTGCTCACCCGGCTTTATCAGCCGTCAGAGGGCGCAATCTATTTAGAGGGGCTGGACCTTAAAGAGTGGGACATCGATACCCTGCGCAAGAAGATTGGCGTGATCTTTCAGGATTTTGCCCGCTATCAGCTTTTGGTCGGCGAGAACATAGGCATTGGTGATGTTGACGAACTGGAACAGGATGAGCTCATTGAAGAAGCCGCCGAGAAGGGCATGGCTGACGAATTTGTAAAGGATCTGCCCCAGGGCTACAAGACGCAA
>Ga0181559_10001543_pt1 | contig 22600 bp, 15 predicted proteins | sample 011ome_21_FD_133752 | JGI IMG/M metagenome (GOLD analysis project Ga0181559, IMG submission 133752) | Coastal salt marsh microbial communities from the Groves Creek Marsh, Skidaway Island, Georgia - 011508AT metaG (megahit assembly) | ecosystem: Environmental > Aquatic > Marine > Intertidal...
GATCTTCGCGTTGACCAAAAAAGGGACTCTTGGCGAGATTCGTGCGACGAAAACTCGAGCTCGTCTCGTCCTGTCAGAGTTCCGAGGGGAAAGTTCAGACTGGTTGTGCACTTACCTTTTTGTCGCTTGCCACGTGGCGGAAGCGTTTGCAAAACGCCGCCGTTCTGCTTCTGCAACGGCGGCCCCGATAAACTCGTCGATCCGTCTGCGCCCCCCTCAGTCGCCCGGTCGCTCCTCTCGCCCTGGGCGCCGCGATGAGCGCCGCGCCCTGGGCGCCCGCGAGCGCGTCGGGCGTGGGCCTGCCGCGCGTCTCGACGCTGTCGCGCCCCTCCTCGCGCCGGACCGAGATGAAGGCGCCCTCCTCGGTGGTTGGCCGCAACGCCGGGCGCAACTCGGGCTCGCGCAGGCTGGTGTCTCCCCGCGCGATCGCCGGCGGCGCGCCCGACGAGAGCTTCGAGATTTCCGCTGAGAAGGACTCTGAGGGATCGGGGTCGCTCGCGGAGACGCTCGCGGTGTTCACGGTGGAGCTGGGTTTGATGGCGATGGGGATCGTGGACACGCTGATGGTCGGGCACGTCGGCGAAGCCGCGCTCGCGGCGGCGTCGCTGGGCGGCACGGCGACGTGGCTGGTGATCATCACCACCATGGGCTTCGTCGGCAGTCTGGACCCGCTCACCAGCCAGGCGCACGGCGCGGGGGACGCGCAGGCGGTGATCAACTACCTGCGCTACGGCGTGCGCGCGGCGGTCATTTTGGCCATCTTTGGCTCGTTCGCCATGAACGGCGCGCTCTGGGTGTTCACGCTGTGCGGCCAGCCGCCCGCGCACGCCGCCGCGGCCGCGCACTACTGCCACACGGAGGCGTGGGGCATCCTGCCCATCCTGCTGTTTCAGACCTTCCGGCTGTCCCTCGCGGGCACGAACAAGTTCGCCGCGCTCGTCTGGGCCATCGCGTGCGCCAACGCGTCGAACGTGTTTCTGAACAAAATCTTCATCGACGGCGCGCTCGTGCCCGGCGTGCTCGGCTTTCCCGCGTTCGCGATCGAGGCGCACGGGCTGCAAGGCGCGGCGTGGGCCACCGTGGCGAGCCGCTGGATCCTGTTCACGCTCCTGGTGTGGTTCGCGCGGAAACCGCTCGCGGAGCGGCAGGCGCTGACGTCCGTGCGGCTGGCGCTCGCCTCCAACCCCTTCGGGCGCGCGGCGCGCGAGGAATGGCGCGGCGCGTGGGACGTGCTGCGGCGAGGCGGGGCGATCGGCGCGCAGATGTTTGTCGAGTTCGGGGCGTTCGCGGGCATGTCGCTCATCGCGGGCAGGTGCGGGACGGTGCACGCCGCGGGGCACGCCATCATCCAGTGCCTGACGGATGTCTCGTACGTCATCCCGCTGGGCGTCGGCGTGATGGGCAGCATCAAGGTTGGGCAGAACGTCGGCGCGGGGTCGACCGACGGCGCGCGCGCCGCCGCGCGCCTGGCGATGATGCGCGGCGCCGTGGGCGTCGCCGTCAACGCGTTCGTCTTCATGGTGTTCGGGGACAAGATCTGCTGGTGGTTCACCAACGAGAAAACTGTGCACGACTGCGCGGTGGCGGCGCTGCCGGTCGTGGCGCTGTACCAGGCCGCGGACGGCCTGCGCGTCGTGGGGGCGGGGTGCCTGCGCGGGGTCGGGAGGCTGGGCGCGGCGCTGATAAGCGACATCATCGGGTTCTGGGTGCTGGGCGTGCCCATCGGCGCGTACCTCGCGCTCGGACCGCCCGACATGGGCATGCTCGGCTTGTGGAAGGGGTTCTGCTTCGGGGTGCTCGCGGTGATGACGCCGATCGTGCTCAAGGCGTGGGGGGTGGGGGGGACGGACGAAAAGCCTCTCGTGCCCGTCGAGGAAGACAAGGTCATGGCCTAGAAGGGTCGTCAGGTATTCTCGGAAACGTGTTGGAGGAGAGAGAGCGGCTGGCGAAGGCGTCGCCGCGCGTATTACTGTAGCTATTTTAGTCTATTGTAGGCACCTGGTATATTCATATTCGTGCGTGATTCGGTTTTCCGCGTCAGATCTCCCCGCGGCCGGAGACAGAGGGGGGCACCATGCCGTACCACCTGCACCTCCCCGTGGGGGAGGATACGATCGTTAAGCCCCTGGTTCCTGGACAGAAGTACGCGTCCGCGCGATACGCCCGACCCTCGACGGTTCCCGCCGCGCGATCCCCCAAGAATCATGTTGGCACCCGAATCCGCGCGTCCGTCGCTGACCTCCCTCCCGCGCAGGCTCACGGTCGGCCGCAAGGACTGCGACGTGAACATCCCCAACGACGCCTCCATCAGCCGCACGCACGCCACGTTCACGGTGCACGCGGAAGCTGGAGGCGTCACCGTGTGCGACACGTCCAAGTTCGGCGTGCACGTCGACGGCGTGCGACTGGATCCGAAAAACGCGACAGGCGAGGTTGTGCTTCGCGACGCGCCCGCCGCGACGACGTGCGTTGTCGCGTTCGGGTGCGCGAAACCCGTGGTGTACGAAGCGAAACTCGTATACACGCCGAGCGACGCGCAGCCGGTCGGCGGCGACGACGACGACGATGCCACCACGGACGGCGACGAGACGGACGCCGAGGACCGGGCGGTCGAGGGCGCGCCCGAGCCGACCAACGCCGAAGATGAAAACGAAACCGAAACGAGACGTGCCGCGCCCGCGCCCGCGCCCGCGCCTCGCGGCGCGGACGCCGCGGAGGGCAAGGCGACGACCGTCTTCGAGCCGCTTCCCGAGCGCGCTCGCCCGGCCGCCGACGCGAGCGTTTCCGCGCCGAACCTCGGGCGGAACCCCGCCGGGGCTGTCTCGAGCGCCGTCGTCGACTTCAAGCGGTTCAAGAAGCAGAGGCTGGGTCCGCCGGGGGCGGTTTCGCGTCGTCCGGCGGCGACCGGTGGGGCGGCGGCGGCGGCCCGGCGCCGTGTGCTCGTGCGGTACGCGGACGAGGCGTACGACGCGCTCCCGCAGTGGGAGGACGCGAGCGTCGCGGCGGCGCACGCGGCGGAGCGCGCGGACGCCAGGCGCGCGGAGGAGATGTTCGAGGCGGGAGCGGGCGGGACGGGCGCCGCGGCGAGAAACGGCGCCGCCCAGAAACCGGCGCCGCGGCGCCGAGGCGCCGCCGCGCGCGCTCGTTAGGCGTCGCGGGTACTGCGTAGACGAACGACCGCGCGGGCACTGAACACGTAGGTGGTAGCTACGTGTATTCTCTCTACTACGCGACGTGTGTAGTGATGCGTCTATCATAGTCTATATCATTGATAAAGCGGTTCACGTCAGGTCTAGCGGCGTGGCTGGCGGTTTCGGGTCGTCGCCGGTGAGACGCCTTCCGATGGCCATGGCGTTTGAAAACTTGCGCGTGTTGGTCGCCGCCGTCTTGGCCTGCGACAGCACGCGCGTCTCAAGCTCCTTGGCGAGTCGCCACGCCGCCGCCGCGTCGCGCCGCGCCGCCTCCAGCTCGTGCGCGTGAGCCGCCTTGAGCTCCGCGGTCTCCGTGTACTGCTGCGAGCGGATGCTGTTCACCAGCGACTGGTTCTTGAGCTTCTCCGTCTCGAACTTGCCCCGCATGCGCACGCCGTCCATGGACGCCACCTGCAGCTCCTCCTGCCGGCGCTGGATCTGCTCCTTTGCCACGCTCAGGTCCGTCTCCAGCTTGGACGCGTGCCGCTGCAGCGCCGCCAGCTCAGCCTCGACCCGCCCCAGCCTCCCCTCGCGCGCGAACAGGTCCGCGCGCAGAGCCTTGACGTCCCGCCCCCACTCCTCGTTCTGCGTGGTGACCCGCCGCGTCTCCGCCAGGCGCGACTGCAAGTCGCGCGTCAGCATGTCGCGCTCCTGCTTCGCCGTCTCCAGCTCCGACTTGAGCGTGGTCACCTCGGAGGACTTGGCCCAGTCCTGCCACTTGCGCAGCTTATCCGCCTCAGACATCGCCGCGGAGGTCTGCGCCGCGAGCTTGCCGGCGCGCTCGCCCTGCCGCTCGGCGTCCGCGCGGTACCGCCGCGCGTCGTCCAGCGCCGCCGCGTGCTTATCCCGCAACTCCTCGAGCTGCTTCCGCAAACCCGACGCCTCCACGTCGAGCGCGACGTTGAGGTCCTTCGTGCGCCGCGACTCCGCCTCGAAAGCGTCGCGCGACGCGGTGGTCGCCGTCAAGTCGGACTGCAGTGTCTTGCCCTCCTCGATGAGCGCGCGCTCGGAAGCGCGCACGCCCTCCAGCTCGCCCTCCAGGAACTCCAGCTGCCGATGCGCCTCGTCGCGGTCAGCCTCCGCTTTCTCGCGCGTCTCGCGCTCCTCGTCAAAGCCGGCTTTGGAGACGGAGGCATCCTCGCGCACGCCCTGCATCTCCTCGGCGTCCTGCTCGCGCAGACCCTGCAGCTCCAGGATGTCGGCGCGCGCGCGCCGGAGCTCGCCCTCGCGGCGCGTCAGGCGCGCCACCAGCGGGACGATCGAGCTCCGCTGCTTGAACCCCTTGTCGAACAAAACGCCCGCCGCGCGACGGATGGCCTGCGCGTTCGGAAGAGACGGAGTGGAAGAGACGGGTTTCGGGACGAGACGAGGTGAATTTTTCTGGCAGCGCCGACTCTGGGGAGGTTCGAGGTAGGGGTTCCGAGCGCGCACCGGGAGGATGCGGGCGCGGCTCGGTGCCGATGGACGACACCTACGATCGGGACGCGCGGAAACGCGCGCGTATGGACGCCGTGGTCTCGCCGTGCATCCGCGCGGTGTGCCTGAAATCACGCCGCGCGTTTGTTCGTTTCGTGGCGCGTCGGCCGTTTCGCCGCGGGGGGAACATCGCGCGACGGAGCCGGGTACGCACCTGCACGCCGGCTTCAACACCGGGCCACTTAGGTGACGTGCTGTCCATGATCTGCGAAACGATACGAGGGGATCGATTGTCAGACGGTGTCACTCGGGTGGCCGCGGCCGGCGTCGCCCTGGGGACGTTCGGGAGGGGGACGCGGCTTCCGAGAAGAGCCGACTCACCTTCAGCACCGAAAGATGGTCCCCGAGCCTGTTCGCGGCGATAATCATGTCCGCCTTCAGCGCGCCCCAGTCCACATCGGGGACACCAAAATTCGGCCCATCCGTGGGGTCCGGGGCTGCCCCATCGGGGGCAGGCTCCGACGTCGAGGGCGTCTCATCCGGCATGGCGCGCCTCCCTCTGATTTTTCGGCGAAGCGTTGACCAGACGCGAAACTTTCGTCGGCTCCCGTAGTTCGCGTCTTCCAGTACATTATTTACAATATGTACTTGGTATGAGCAAACAGTCATCATAAACTGCGTTTGCGTGTCCCAAAATGTTCCAAAAACAAAGTGAGATTTGATGTGAGATCCCTTTCGACACAACACACCGCACAATGGCTCCCCCAAGGTTATCACTGGGCGTCGTTTTGAGCCTCGCGCTCGCGGCGGTCGCAACCGCCACCCCCCTGGGCTCGGTCGACGACCCCGCGCTCCTGCGCATGGGCGCGGGCGCGCGTCGCGTCTCCGAAAGGCTCGTCGAGAAAGATCTCGCCCCCCTCGAGATGGCGCACGGCGTGTCCTCGGCCCCCACCCCCTTCGAGCGCTCCTCGGGGTACTTCGAGCTGAACCGCACGTCCGCGGCGGAGATGTTCTACTTCTACTTCCGCGCCAGGCACGACGCGGGGGGCTCCGCGCCCGTGGTGCTGTGGATGACCGGCGGTCCGGGGTGCTCCTCGGAGCTGGCGCTGTTCGCCGAGAACGGCCCGTACGCGGTTAACGCCGACGGCGAGACCCTCTCCGTCAACGAACACGGCTGGGACCAGGTGTCCAACTTGATTTACGTCGACCAGCCCATCGGCACGGGCTTCTCCTACAGCACGGATCCGGAGGATGACGTGCACGACGAGAAACGCGTCGCCGAGGACATGCTCCAGTTCCTGAGCGAGTTTTCCGACGCGCACCCCGAGCTCAAGGGCCGCGACTTTTTCGTCACCGGCGAGTCGTACGCCGGGCACTACGTCCCCGCGGTGAGCTACGCCGTGTTCGAGGCGCAGGCGCGGGGCGAGGGCCCCGCGTTTCCGCTGAAGGGCCTGGCCATCGGCAACGGCCTGACGGAGCCCGAGATCCAGTACGGCGCGTACGCCGACTACGCGCTCGGCTGCGACCTCGTCACGTCCGAGGACGCTGCGGAGGCGCGCGCCGTCTACCCCAAGTGCGCGGCGATGATCCGCGCGTGCGGGGAGGACCGTCCCACGCCGGACGGGCCCAGCGGCGAGTCGCCCGGGAGGGCGGCGCTGTGCGAGGCCGCGGTGGCGTTTTGCCAGACCATCCCGTCGTCGCTGCTCGAAGCCGCCGGCGACGTCAACGTGTACGACGTGCGCAAGCCGTGCGCGGTGCCCGGGCTGTGCTACGACTTCTCGCGCGTGGAGAGATTCTTGAACTTGCCGGGCACGCGCGCCGCTCTGGGCGTGGGCGAGCGCGCGTGGCAGGCGTGCTCGCCTACCGTCCACGCGGACATGATGGCGGACTGGATGCGCAACCTCGAGCCGGTGATCCCGCCCATGCTCGAGGGCGGGCTGCGCGTCCTGGTGTACGCGGGCGAAGACGACTTCATCTGCAACTGGCTCGGGAACTACAGGTGGGTCTCGGCCATGCCCTGGTCCGGGCGCGAGGCCTTCGCCGCGCAGTACCCGCAGCCCTTCGTGGTGGACGGCCACACCGCGGGCGACGTCTTCGAGAGCGGGAAGCTGAGCTTCCTGAAGATGTCCGAGAGCGGACACATGGTGCCGATGGACCAGCCCGCGAACGCGCTGGAGATGCTGCGGCGGTTCACCGCCGGCGAGCCGATGAAGGGCGAGGACTGGGCGCCGGGGTGCTGCGGCGACGCGGCGGAGGAGACGGCGGAGACGGTGGGCTCGAAGCTCAGACGGTCGAAGCCGTTCGCGACGCTTCGCGCGCCGCGACGCGCGGTGGTCACGGCGTGAGCGCGCCGGGAAAAAAAAAAAACGAGGTCGAGAGCGAGCGTCTTTTGCGCGAGAACGCGGCACCGTCGACGCGACGAATACGCGTTGTAAAACACAGACGCGCTGTACTGAGGCTCTCTTCTCACGTGTCGAGTTTGACCGCGGCCACGGCATCCGCGGCGGCGTCCGCGGCATCCCCGCCCTCCTTAGCCGCCTCCACCAGCTCCTTGAGGCGCTTCTTCACGCTCTTGTGCGCGACGTGCACGGGCGTCTCCCCGTCGTTGTCCTTGACGTCCAGTTTCGCGCCCGCCGCCGCGAGCGCCTCGACGCACGCCAGCTCGCCCTGCACCGCGGCGTAGTGCACGGGCGTGTCTCCGTCGTGGTCCGTCTCGTCGATCTTCGCGCCCGCCTTGAGCAGCGCCTGCAGCATCTCCAGCTCACCGCTGAACGCGGCTTGGTGTAACGGCGTCCATCCGTTTTTGTTCGTCTCGTGCACGCAATCCGGGGTTTGCGACAAGCACTCGTCGAACTCTTCTTTGTCCCCGTCCTCGATGCTCCCGAAAATGGGGGTCTGCGACGACACCTTCACCCCCCCGGACTTCTTCTTCTTCGCGGGCTTCTTAGGACCCATCGCGAGGTGCTGCACACGCGCGGAGCGTGATGAGTGGCGGCGCGGGCTTATTTTTCACAAACACGGAAAAAAAACACTTTTTCCGGGAGAGCGCCAGCGTGTCAAGTGTCGAGCGTTGTCGCGCGCAAGATGTAGATAAAGGCGATCGAGGCGCCACGTCGCTCTTCACTTCCGTCCGCTGTCAGTTGTCTCCGCTGTCACCATGGCCGCCATCGCGTTCAACCCCACTCTCGCCCTCCCCGCGCGCGTGACCCTCGCCAAGGTCCGCGCCCGCTCCGTCGCCGTCCGCGCCTCGGCCCGCCCCGCCGGTTCGCGCGCCGCTTCGAAAATCGACACCGAGTCCCAGTCCCTGGCGGTGTCGGACGCCTCCGACTCCAAGGGCCTCGCGCTCGCGGCGCTCCCCCTGCTCACCGCGCTGGCGCTCCCCGAGGCGGCGCAGGCGGCCGTGAACCCTGTGGCGAGCGCGTTCGCCGCGTACGGCCACTACCTCGGCCTGGTGCTCGTGGTGGCGTCGCTGACCACGGAGAAGTTCCTGGTCAAGCCCCAGCTCACCGAGGACGAGGCGCAGAAACTGGTGATCGCCGACTCGGTGTACGGCATCGCCGGCGTGCTGGTGCTGTACACCGGCTACCTGCGCGTCACGCAGTACGGCAAGGGCTGGGAGTACTACGCGCACGAGCCCATCTTCTGGGTGAAGATGGGCCTCTTCGCGGTCATGGGCTCTTCCTCGCTCTTCTGCACCACCAAGATCGTGCAGATGGCGGTGAAGAAGACCAACGGCGAGGAAAACGCCACCGTGCTCGGCGAGAAGCTCTCGGCGCGCATGCAGAAGATCATCAACGGCGAGCTGCTGGCGATCGGCTCCATCCCCCTCGCCGCCGCGCTCATGGCGCGAGGCGTGGCGTACGCGGAGAACATGCCGTGGCAGGCGGGCGCCGCGCCCGTCGCGCTCGTCTCGCTCGGTCTCTCCGTCAAGTACGTCAAGGAGGCGCTCACCTGGACGGACGAGCCCGCCAAGGAGAAGGTGGAGGCGTGAGCGCGAAGACGGCGAACGCGACGCGAGAAAAGCGCCGTCTAATTTATACGTACGCGAGGTCTTAGCTCCTTTATCACGACGACAACGGCGATGATACCAGTCGTCCTCTCCTCGAAGCGGTGGTTCACGACGCTCGGCGGTGGCCCGCGTGAGTGGACTATTCACCGAGTGGACTATTCACCGCCCCGCCTCGCAAGTCACCGAAACAAGGGCGCCGCGCTTTTTTTGCGTCGCTTCGCCCCCGCGCGGTACACGGGGCGCACGCCGCCGCTGCCGTCGGCGGCGGCGCGTTTCTTCGCGCGCGCCGCCTCGAGGTCCTCGCGCGCCTTCGTCTCCGCGGCCGCCGCCGCCGCCGCCGCCTTCTCCGCGCCGGGCGGCGTCGGCCGCGAGAACAGCGCCACGAAGAACCCTTCGCAGTCGTCCTCGAACTGGTCCGCGCGCACGAGCGCGTCCGCCTCGGCGTCGCGCAGGCCGTGTCCCCGCAAGCCGCGGCGGTGCCACGCCGGCAGGGCGCGCTCGAGCTCGAAGCCCAGCCGCCGGGCCTCCGGAAGCACGGCCGCGACGACACGCTCGTTCTCCGCGGGGTACACGGAGCACGTGCTGTAGGAGACGCGCTCGGCGGAGGGGAAGGAGAGCGCTTTGCGCAACGCCTCCGTCTGGAACCGAGCCAGCGACGCGACGCGCGCGCGCGCCGCGGCGACGCGCGGCGGCGTGAGCTCCTCCGCCGGCGCCGTTTCGGTTTTCGTTTTCTTCTTTTTCGTAGTGAAGCCCTCGGGGCGCCGCGGCTCCGAGCCGCGCGCGTCGGCGTCGTGGTCCGGGGGCGCGAGCGCGATCGCCTCCACGTCGACGGCCTCGCCCCGGGCGGCCGCGATCAGGTAGTCCCCCCTGGTGGCGGCGGTGCCCGACCCCGAGCAGCTCGGGTCAAGCAGCACGCACCGCACGCGCGCGAACTTCGGATCGGCGGGGTTGAGCTCGAGGAAATCGCCCCGCTCGGGGACCACGATGGGCGCGGCTCTGTCCATCGCGCCCGCGTGCGCGCAGTTCTCGCGCAGCCGACGCAGCCTGCGCGCGTCCGCGTCGAACGCGAGCACACGTCCTTTCCGGCCGACGCGCGCGGCGAGGTGCGTGGTTTTGTTCCCGGGCGCCGCGCAGCAGTCCAGCGCGACCCACCCCGGTTTCGGGTCCAGCGCTGCCGCCGGGAAGCACGAGCTCTTGCCCTGCAGGATCAGCCGCCCGTCCCGGACCATCCGGTGGTCGTGCAGGTCGCACCCGGGCGGGAACACCAGCAGGTCGGGGACGTGCGGGTCTCGGGTCGGATGCAGACGAAAAACGCCGCCGAGCTCGCGCTCGCACGCCGCGACGTCCGTCTTGAGGAGGTTCACGCGCGCGTGTCGCGAGTGCGCGGGCACAGCCGCGAGCGCTTTGCCTCCCGGCTGCGCGAGCAGGAAGGCCTCTGCCGAGACGTGCTTCGACGCCTTTAGGCGTCTCTTCAGCGCGGCTTTCAGGCGCTCGCGCGCGCGCACCACGACCCGCGTCGCCGCGACGATGGCGGCGACGTCCGTCCGTTTCTCGGGACCCTCCGCGTCGGAGGACGCGTCGGGCTCGAGACCGGCGCCGAAAAGCGCTTCGTACCCGAGCACGTACGCTAGCGAACGAGGCACGATCGACCCTTCGTTCGCGTCCTTCTCCGCGATTTCCCCCGTATCCTGCTGCGAATCGTCCTCGTCTGATGCGTTTTCCTCTTCCCCCGATGAGTTGTCGCCCCCCACGTCCTCGCCTCGCTCTCCCCGCTCCGAATCTTCGGCGCGGCGGCGGCGGCGGTTCGGCACGACATCGTCCGCGAGCGCCACGCCAGCATCATCCAGGACCACCTTGAGTATGGGGACGTGTTTCAGGGTCTCGCACACCACGGCGTGCGTCACCTTCTTCGCCGCGACCCCGGGCGCGAGCGTCAGGGTCTTGACGCTCGCGCCCCCGCGGCGGGAGCCGTCGGCGTCGAGGAGCCGAGCCACGACACCCGCCGCCTGCCTCCACACCACTCGACTCAGCCCGCGGGGCAGCGCGCGGCGCCCGCCCATGCCTCGTGGATCTCGACGAGACGCACGGCACGCTGCGGTGCCGCACTGCAGTCGCTTGACGCGTAACGCGTCGCGCGATTGCGAGTGCGCTCGTCGCCCATGTCGGCGGTCCTTCGTCGAATCAATCGTCGTTGCGCAGGTAAAACGCGAGGTCGCCGGTTCGATCCACTTTCGTTTCGAGCCGTTTTCCAGATCGTTTCGGTTCCGTCGGCCGCGACTCGTCGCACGAAATCGATGTCGGCACCGAAACGCCCGAAAGTCCCCCTCGTGACGAGGCTTCCGAGAAGTTGACCGCAGATGCGCTTGTGGTACGGGATCCAGAACCAGACGCGCGCGCGTCGCGGTGGGTACCAAGCCGACGCGAGAGTCGACGCACGAACGCGCGCGATGTCCGGTGGTGACCCGCACCACAGAGTCGCGCACCGCGCGAACCGGCAGTTCAATAGACAAAACCCCGCGTTCGCGAACCGGCCGACGCCCGGCCATTTCGACCACACCAGCAAGTGGCCGGTGCCTCAGCGATGGTCCGCCGCGGGCCCAGAAAATGTCATGCCGAAGCTCCCGTACGCCGAGGACACGAACGGGAACGACAGGTCCCTGCCGTTGATGCCCAGGCACGACGCGTCGCTCACCCCCGAGGTGCTCCTCGCCGCGTTGAACGACGACGCCGACCGGTTACGGGACCTGCTGTCTCGGGGCGCCGGGACGGAGTGTCGCACGGAAACCGGCGCGACGCCGCTGATTTGCGCCGCCGCGAAGGGCGCGGACGCCGCCGTGGAAGTGCTCCTGGAGTGCGACGCGAACGTCGTCGCGACGGACAAGCTGGGCGCCAACTGCCTGACGCTGGCGGCGTACCACGGCCGCGTGGAGACCGCACGAGCGATCTTGGCTTCGAGACGCGTGCGGGAGACGGATGGCGCGCTGGAGGCGCTGCTCAAGTGGCCGACCGTCGGCGGCGAGACGCCTTTGATGGCGGCCGCGAAGAACGGCCACGCCGCGTTCGTCACCATGCTGCTGGAGACGATGCGCGGGAACACCCACCCGCTGCCGCCGTACGACGACGGGGGGGACCCGAGGCGCGTCACCGCCATGCAGCTGGCGTGCCGGCGGGGCGCGCTGGACGCCGTCAAGGCGCTCGTGGCCGGCGGCGCGCCCATCGGCGAGCGCAGCGGCCCGAGGCAGATGAGCCCGCTGATGCACGCGGCGTGTCAGGGCCAGAACGAGGTGTGCGCATTCCTGCTCAATCCCTCGAAGGCGCTGGGGCAGACCTTCCGGCAGGCCAACGAGGGCGCGCACGAAGCCGCCGACCCGACGGCGAAGGATGCCGACGCGTTGACGGCGCTGCTGCACGCGGCGTGCGCCACGGGGGTGGGCCCGCCGAGCGTCGACCGCGACGAGCCCGCGCGCCGGTGCTTCATCACGCTGGCGCACGCGTGGCCGGGCGGGCCCGAGGCGGCGTACCAGGCGCGCGACCGGAAAGGCAGGAACGCGCTCATGCTCTCCGCGCGCTTCGGCAACGCGGCCATCTTCAAGATGCTGCTGTCCGAACTCGGCGCGGCGTCCCTGCGCGAGTTTGACGGGCACAGGGAGAGCGCTTTGTTCGCCGCGATCAAGGGGGGGTTCGTGGAGCCGGGGGGGCTGGCCGAAACCGCTCTGCGCGTGTACCCCGTGCACGAGGACGAGCTGGAGATGCTGGAGGTGAAGAACCTGGACGGGCTGACGCCGCTGCTGTGGTGCGCGGCGCACGGCCGGACGGAGGCGGCGAGGTGGTGCGTGGCGAACGGCGCCGACATCCTCGCCGTCGACGCCAAGGGGCGGCTCCCGCGGCAGGTGGCGGACGCCAGGGGGCACGCCGAGACTGCCGAGGCGCTCTCCGCGCTCGCCAGGGACAAATGGCTGAAGCTGTGATGCGCGTCCGCTGAAGATAGACGCGAGCGAGCTAGTAGTGTGACATACCCTTACCGGTGGACGAGAACGACGCGAAGGTGGAAATACGCTACGTACATAGCTATACATAGACTACCGTAGCTACGATATTAATACGCGGTGAAACGAACTCGAGCTACGTACGCGCGTCTCGTCTCAACGCGTCGGCGGCGTTTTCGAGCGTCGCGACGACGCCGCGCAGGGACGCCTCCACCGCTCCGCGCGCCGCGCCGCTCTCCAGCACGCGCGTCACCTCGACGACGGCGCGACGCAAGGCATCCGCCTGCGCTGGTCGATGCGCGTCACTCGGTCCGTCCTCGAGCGAGACGTCCCGCAGACGCTCGCCGGCGTCGGCGGAGGCGGCGTTTCTTTCGATCCAGCCGATGCCGATCCCGCCCGCCTCGCGCGCGGGTCCGGGGCGCCGCCCCGGACCCGCGTCGGCGGCGCCTTCTTTGCGCCTGGCGCCTTCCACCATGGACACCGCGGCGCCATGGCCGCCCCGGGACGCGGACGCGCTCGGGAGCGGCTTCTCCTCCTCCCGCAGCGAGGAATGGCTCGACGAAAGGCCCGAAACGCCCGAAACGCCCGAAGAGAGGCTCCCGACGAAACTCTTCGTCGCGCCGGCGGCTTTCGCAAAGAGCTCGCCGGCGCGTTCGCGGCCCGCCGCGCCGGCATCCTTCGCCTTCGCGAAGATGTCCCGCGCGGACGTTTTGTGGTCGTCCGACTCGGGTCCCGGCGCGCCGCGGGTCCCGGGTCCCGTGACGCGCGGTCCCGGGCCCCCGAACACGCCGAGCATCTCCGGCGACAGCGACGCGTCGATGCGGGCGCGGCCCTCGCGGAGCGTCGGCGACGCCGGCGGGTCGACGCGCGCCGCGGGGTTGGCGACCGCGGGCGCGATCTCGCGCGCGCGCTCGATGAGCGCGTCGATGTCCTCCACCGGGGGGAACTTCTGCAGGCGGCGGAGGCACGTTCCGAAATCGTCCGCCGCCATGAGCTCGGCGCGCAGGAACAGAACCATCGCCGCGGCAAACGCCTCGATGACGTCGCGGACGTCGCGCTTGTTGGCGGCGAAAAACGCGCTCCACGCGCGCATCGCGTCGTCCAGGTGGAACTCGCGGCTGAACAGCACTCGGAACCACCGCAGCAAGAAGAGCTGCGGCTCGATCCCGAGGCGCTCCAGGTGCTGTTTCAGCGGGGGGTCCACCGCGCCGAGCGCGGCGAACACGCGGTCGCACGCGCCTTTCACCTCGGACTGATCGAAGCCTCCCTTCCCGGGCGCGTCCTCGAAAAACGCCACGACGCGGATGGGCGTCGTCTCCTCGGGCGCGGCCGCGCGCGCGGCGCGTGTCGGACCGAGCATCGCGCTGAACATCGCGTACGCGTCGTGCTCGACGTACGATGCGCTGAGCTCGGGCGCGCCGTCCACCACCGGGTCCCGGGGGGGGGAACTGCGCGTGCCCCACTCGTGGCCGAGCCCGGCCACGTCGGACGCGCGCTGGCTCAGCACCAGCGACGCGAGCTCGTGCATGCCCTGCCTGTACCCCACGGAGGGATTCTCGAGGGACCACACGGTGAGAATATCGAGGAGCGCCGCCTGAATGTCCGGCGAGCTGTAGAACTCATCCCCGGGGTGTAGCCGCTCGAGGTCCAGCGCGATGGTCTTGCGCACCTCCTGGGTGGCGAAGTACGCGGCCCACGAAGATCCTTCGGTGTGCATCAGAGGATTGTTCGCGGAGACGTCTCCGGCGCCAGCCTCACGCGGGTCCGTGTTGTGCTTCTCGCGAAGCGCGGCGTACTCACGCCTCCGGCGGTACACCTCGCCGCCGCCCACGAGTTGCTGGAACCAGCGCTCCGTGCGGCGCACCGCCATCGCGAACCGCGGCCGCGGGGCGCGGCGAAGTGATGAGCACGCGAAAAACGCGCGAGAAAATCGTCCGTTTGCGGATCATCACTTCTGGGCACCCCGAAGTGCCCACTAGAACAGAACTTCGGGCGCAGGCTCGAAGGGCTCATAGGGGCGCACGCGGCGGCGATGCCCCCCATCCGCGTGCTGAACGTGGCAGAGAAGCCCTCCGTCGCGAAGGAGGTGTCGCGGGTCCTGAACGGGGGCTCCCTTCCCCCTTGCCGCCGGGGCCCGTCGCAGTACAACGCGATCTGGGAGTTCCCGTACACGGTGGAGAACCGGCAGTGCACGATGGCGTTCACGTCCGTCACCGGCCACCTGATGGAGGTGGACTTCGAGCCGGCGCACAAGGGGTGGCACTCATGTAACCCCGGCGTGCTCATCGAGGGCGCGCCCGTGGTCAAGCAGGTGGCGCGCGACAAAGGCGCCGTCGCGGAGAACCTGCAGAAGGAAGCGCGCCGCGCGTCGTGGCTCATCCTGTGGCTCGATTGCGACCGCGAGGGCGAGAACATCGCGTTCGAGGTCCTGGACGTGTGCCGGCAGGTGAAGCCCAACATCCGCGTGCGCAGGGCGCAGTTCTCCGCGCTGTCGTACAACGACGTGACCCGCGCGCTCAGCACGCTGCGCGACCCGAACGAGAACGAAGCCAAGGCGGTGGACATGCGCCAGGAGCTGGACCTCCGCGTCGGATCCAGCTTCACGCGCTTCAACACCATGCTGCTCCAAAACGCGACGCGCCTGCCCGGGACGGACGCCGCGTCAGGCAAAGGCCCAGTCGTGAGTTACGGACCGTGCCAGTTCCCCACGCTGGGCTTTATCGTTCAGCGCAAGTGGGACATTGACGCGCACGTCCCCGAGAAGTTCTGGAAGATCATCGTGAAACACTACCCCGACGCGGCGAGCGCGCCGCGAAACCCGCGGGGCGCCGGCGACCGCCGCGACGCCGCGGCGTCGTCGTCGTTCGCCGAGTTCCACTGGGCGCGAGAGCGTCTGTTCGACCGGAGCTTCGCGGAGGCACTCTTCGAGGGCGTGCGCGCGGCGCGGACGGCGACGGTGCTCTCCGAGTCCGGCCGGCCGACCACCCGCAACCCGCCCGCGCCGCTGAACACGCTGGAGATGCAGAAACGCCTGAACCGCGCGATTCGCGTCTCGCCCGACGCCATCATGAAGATGGCGGAGGAGCTGTACCAGGCGGGGTTCATCTCGTACCCGCGCACGGAGACGGACGCGTTCCCGCCGGACTTCGACTTCCGCACCGCCATCGACGACCTATGCGGCCACCCCTCGTTCGGGTTCCACGCGCAGGCGCTGGCGGGCGGGCGATTCGACCGCCCGCGCGCGGGCGGCAACAACGACAACGCGCACCCGCCCATCTACCCGACCAAGCTGGCGAGCGCCGCCGAGTACGCGACGTGGCGCCGCAAGAACCCCAATTTGCCGAAGGTGTACGAGTTCGTCTGCAGGCACTTTCTGGCGTGCTGCTCGCTGCCCGCGGTGGCGCACAAGACCGCCGTGGAGGCGGAGATGGGCGGCGAGCGCTTCCGCGCCACCGGGCTCATGATCAAGGAGATGAACTACCTGGACGTGTACGGAAAGGGCCCGGCGGGCGGCCCGCGGCTGGAGCCGAGTTACGACTCGTGGGCGGGGAACACGCTGCCGACGTACGTCGCAGGCCAGCGGTTCGAGCCCAGCGAGCTGCGGCTGGACGAGAGCGCCACCGCGGCGCCCCCGCTGCTGTCGGAGGTGGACCTGCTGCAGAAGATGGAGAACCACGGAATCGGCACGGACGCCACGCAGGCGACGCACATCGAGAAGGTGGTGGGCGAGCGCGGCTACGCGGTGAAGGTTGGCGACAACCGGCTGAAACCGACGGAGCTGGGCGAGGGTTTGGTCGCGGGGTACTCGCGCTCGGGCCTGGACGACATGTGGCTGCCGCACAAGCGCGCGGAGACGGAAGCGGACGTGAATCGCGTCGCGACCGGCGCCATGCCCGTGGACGTCGCTAAGAAGAACACGACGACGGCGGCGCTGGCGGCGTTCCGCGAGCTCGAGCGGAGGAAACACACGCTCGTGGACGCGGTGCGGGAGTTCACCTCTCGACGCGACGCGGACGGGGTTCACGGGCGCGATCGTCGTGACGGTCACGAGAACGACCACGAGAACGACGACCACGGTCAACGCAGAGACGGCGGACAGGAGGCGAACGCGCCGGGCGAGTCGCTCGGGACGGTGCGCGCGTGCTCGGCGTGCGGCGGCGACGTGGCTCTGTACCGTCGCGAAATCCTCGGCGGCGGAAACGGCGGCGGCCCCGCGTACGCGTTCCGCGTCGCGTGCGCCGGGTGCGCCTCCAGCCGCTTCCGCCTGCCCGACGCCACGTTGGAGGCCTCCGTGGATTTGGGCCGCGAGTGCGAGGCCCCAGCGTGCGCGGACCGCCAATCAGGGCGGCGCGCCCGCGTGGTCGAGCTGCGCATGCGCGCGCGGCGCCTGCCGCTGCAGTACGCCGAGCTTCAGCGATGGAGCGGGTGCGTGTTCTGTGACCGGCGGCTCAACGAGCTGCGCGCGTTCCTGGAGGACGCGCCGGGAAACGGCGGCGACGGTGTCAACGGTGTCAGCGCTCGTACGGGTCAATCGAACGCCGATCAGGCTATGCTCGCGTCGCCGAGAGGCGCGAGCGACCGGGCCCGGGGACCCGCGCGGTCGCCGCCGGGCCGCGGCGGCGGCCGCCGCTCGCGCCCGCGCGACGACGGTGACGAGCACGGGGGGCGCGAGGTCCGCGCGCGCGGCGGCCGCGGCGGAGAGGGGCGCGGCGGGCGGGGCGCGCGTGGCGGTGGCGATCGCGATGTGTGTTTCAAGTGCAACCAGGCGGGGCACTGGGCGAACCAATGTCCGAACGCGTAGACGAGATATACAGTGTAGCTACTAGCTAAAGGAAAAACCGAAACCGAACCTTCACGCCGGACGATGAGGCGCGCGCACCCTGGTCCCGGGACGTCGGGGACCACGATGTGGCGTGCGATTGGAGCGGGGGACCGATCGAATGCGGCGACCGATCCACTCTGGACCGGCGCGCGGCGGTGCGCGCCTCCGTCTCGCCGAGGAGCTTCTGGCTGTCCCCCACGATGGTCAAGACGCGTCGACAATCCGGCGCGGTCCTCCGCCCCACCGCGAAGGCGGCGGCTTTGCCGCCGTCCTCGCCCGGCAGAGGACGTGGCAAGTCCAAATCCTCCGGCCACGCCAAGACGACGCATTACGAGTTCATGGGCCCGCCCGGGGCGTTGGCGATCATTCTTGGTCTGCCCGCGGTGTGCTACGGCCTCGTGTTCTTCTGCAACGAGGACGCGTGCTTGCGGCTGGACAGCCTGCCGAGCTCGTTCCCGGGCCCGCCCGCGAACATGCCGTTGTTTTCCGTCGACGCGTGCCTCGTGTTCCTCGGCTGGATGGCGTTTTGCGTCGCCGCGCACGTCGCGCTGCCCGGCGTCGTCAAGCAGGGCACGCCCCTCCCCGACGGCTCGCGCCTGACGTACAAGCTGAACGGCCTCGCCGTCTTGGCGCTCACGCTGGCCATCGCCGGCGTCGGCGTGCACACCGGGACCCTCGACCTGTCGTGGGTCCACGCCAACTTCCTCGCGCTGCTCACCGCGGGCGTCGCCTTCGCCTTCGCGCTTTCGTTCGCGCTCTTCTTCGTTTCCCACCGCGGGCCGAAGGGAGGGAAGGTGCTCGCGAAGGGCGGGAACACCGGCAACCACCTGTACGACTTTTTCATCGGCCGCGAGCTGAATCCGCGCGTGGGTTCGATGTTCGACCTGAAGGTGTTCTGCGAGCTCACCCCCGGTTTGATCGGGTGGCTGTTGCTCGACCTCGGGTTCGCGCACGCGCAGTTTCAAAAGACGGGGTCGGTTTCGCCCGCCATGGCGTTGGTGTGCGCGTTCCAGGGCGTCTACGTCCTGGATGCGCTGTGGTTCGAGCCCGCGATTCTGACCACCATGGACGTCACCACGGACGGGTTCGGGTTCATGCTCGCGTTCGGGGACCTCGTCTGGGTGCCGTTCACGTACTCCTCGCAGGCGCGCTACATCCTCGAGCGCGGCGAGGCGCTCCCCGCGACGACGCTCGCCGCCATCGTCGCCGTCAAGCTCCTCGGGTACGCCGTCTTCCGCGGGAGCAACGGCCAGAAGAACCTGTTCCGCACGGACCCCGAGGACCCGCGCGTGGCGCACCTGAAGTACCTGCCCACCAGGCGAGGCACCCGGCTGCTCATCGACGGCTGGTGGGGGATCGCCAGGCACGTCAACTACCTCGGGGACTGGCTCATGGCGTGGGCGTGGTGCCTGCCGTGCGGCTTCGACCACGTCGTGCCGTACTTCTACGTCGCGTACTTCGGCGTGCTCCTGTTCCATCGGGACCTGCGCGACGGCGAGCAGTGCGAGCTAAAGTACGGCGACGACTGGAAGAAGTACTGCGCGATCGTCAAGTACAGGCTCATACCCTACGTGTACTAGAGGGAGGCGGGGTTGTACCGTCTACACGGCGGCGGCTGTGATTCAATCTGTCGATCGCGTTCAAAGCACAGGGCCAGACTCTGCACTAAACGTGATCCGGTGACTCAGCGCCGATCGTGAGATTTCCACCAGTGAGCATCGAGTCTCGACAATCGATCGCTCTTTTCTCGGAAGACACATCTCGCCTTCGCTCGACACTTCGGAACGCGCTCGTCACGTCCCGGTCGATCCAACTCTCAGGTGTGTTCCCGCGCTGCGTGATTGTCTCGAGCGTCTCGGCTCGCTCGGCTCGACCGAGGGCGGTCGGGCCCGGCGCGCGTCCCGACCGAACGAAAAAGCGCGCCCTCCTGCGTCAAAGGGGAAACCATATTTTATCCATCCATCCGGGTGGAACGCGGAGCCCCGCGTGTCTCCGACGCTCGTCCTCGACGAAACTGACCCCGTTCCCGAACGATCCCGAATCGACGCAGACATGTTCGCCCTCTCTGCCTCCACCGCGCGCGCCGCGCCCGTCGTCGCGTCCGCGCGCGCGCCCCGCGCGTCCAAGTCGGCCCCCAAATCCGTGGCTCGCGTCGGCAAAAGCTCCGCGCCCGCGAAGCTCTCGGCGCGCCGCGACGTGGCGTGCTTCGCCGCGAAGGACGAGGCTCCCCCGGTGGGCAGCGCCGCGAAGGGCCTCGGCAAGGCGCTCCCCATGGAGATGGACATCGACGCCATCATGAAGCTGCTCCCCCACCGCTACCCTTTCCTGCTCGTCGACCGCGTGCTCGAGATCGAGCAGGGCAAGTACGCCATCGGCTTGAAGAATGTCACCATCAACGACAACTTCTTCCCCGGCCACTTCCCCCAGCGCCCCATCATGCCCGGCGTGCTTATGGTGGAGGCCATGGCGCAGGTCGGCGGCCTGATCATGCTCGACCCCGAGGCGTCGGGCGACGGCGGCACGCAGCAGGAATTTTTCTTCGCGGGGATCGACGGCGTGAAGTTCCGGAGGCCCGTCGTCCCGGGCGACCAGCTCGTGATGCGCGTGGACCTGACCAAGATGAACAAGAGGTTCGGCATCGCCAAGATGAAGGGCCAGTGCTTCGTGGGAGAGGAGCTCGCGTGCGAGGCCGAGCTCACCCTCGCGCTCGGCTCGTAAACAAGTCATTAAAAAAGGATAAGGCGCGCGTACGCGCCGCGACGCGCGAGGGAGTGACGAGCGCGACGGCGTCGTCGGTGGAAATCGCGAGCGGGAGGAAGTACGTACCGGAATCGCGCAAACTTTTATGACTCACAGAAGTGTTGTTACACGTTCTTCTTTTGTTTCTTTGTTTCTTTCATTCATTCTTCCTGTGCTAAGCTAATCCCCCGTCGAGGCGCACGACACGCCCCCGCCGCGCCCGCGCGTTCGTTCGCGCTCGAGCGCCCTCGCGACGGTCATTTCGCCTCCACCCCGGGCACCTGCATCACCTGCCTGCATCCGCCGCAGGCCACGAGCGGCGCGTTCGGCGGCGGCTGCAGCTGCAGAGAGCACGCGGGGCATGAAATAATGGGCGGTAGGTTGTTTTGGGGCGATTGTGCCGGCGGCGCGTACCCGGGGTTTGGCTGCGGTGCCGGCGCGCCGGGCATCCCAATCACCTGATGGCACCCGCCGCAGATCGCGAGGCTCGCCCCGGGGGGTTGCTGGAGCAGCGCCGCGCAGAGCGGACACTTCACCATCTGCCCCCCGCCGCTCACCGGCGCGGGCGCGGGCGCAGGCGCGGGCGCGCTGGCGTTGTCGTACTGCCCGCTGATCACCGGCGAGATGGCCTGCCCGCAGCACCCGCACGCCACCGTGGGCACGCCCGGCGGGATGAGCAGCTGGCTGCTGCACTTCGGACACATCGCCACGAGTCGCTCGCCGTTCCCGGGGTCGGCGTACGCCGAGGCGCTCCTGGGCTGCCCCGCGTGATCGTCGGCGCCGCCGGCCGCGGCTGCGCGTGAGACGATGAGGATGGAGCGGGAAAAGAAGGACGCGGCGGTGGGCGACGGGCAGGGAGGGCGAGGTGGGCGTCAGCGTCCAGCGCGACGTCCGAGAGGAGGAGACGGGGAAGAGGGGAAATCTCGTGACCGACGTTACGAACCGGGACGGGGAGGACAGCACGTCGACGCGCGCGAACAAACCCGCGGGATTCGCACCGATGTCATCGAACTCGCCGCCGGGGAGACGGTCGTAGTGGCCTCCGAGATCGCGGGACCCCATGCTTCACGCGGGGGAGGCTCGCGCGAGGCGGAATGAGCGCGCCCCACGAACGGGTCTTCGAACGTGGTAAACCAAAAGTCGAGATGTCCGAAGACTCGTTGCACGTTCCGGAGATCCGGACTGTCGGACCAGATGTTTCTGGACAATTTCTGGAAAGTTTTCGGAAGCGCACTCCTCACGCAGTAAAAATAAAAAATGCACGCCCGCCTCGCGCGCGCTAGGAGATGTAGCTCGGCGCGAGCTCCATGCCCGCGCTGACGTTTTCCCACTGCTCCGAGGTGAACGCAGCCTTGGTCTCGAGCCACGTGTCCTGGTGCGTCTTCTTGAACTCGCCGAACGTGCGCTGCACGGTTTCCCGGACCGGCGCCGACGGCGACGACGCCCAGCGCGAGAGCGCCTCCAGCGCCGCCGGCATCCAGCCCGGGACGTCGTACGGCGCCGAGAGCACGCACGACGCCAAAAGAAGAACGGAAGAGTGCGCGTCCAGCATCGCGCCGTTGTTCGTGTCTTGAGAAGGCGTGAGAGGCATGGTCTTGCTGACCCCGGAAAACGCCTCGGACGCGCGCTTCAACGCCGCCGAACGGAACCGCGCCGCCGAGCCGTCCGCCGCCTCCGCGCCGCGCAGGAAACCGACCAGCGTCGCCGAGGCGAGCGCGCGCACCTCTATTTGCGGGTCGCGCGTCGCCTCCACGACGCGCTCGCGGAGGGACTCGCGCGACGCGCCGTCCAGCAGAAACGCGTGCCTGAACGCGAACGCCTGCGCGAACTTGAGCGCCGCCGCGCGCGCGTGCCAGTTGTCGTCCTGCAGCCCCAGAAGCACGCCGCGCGCCGCCAAACGACAGCGCGCCGGCGGGAACACCACGTACTTGAGGTACGTCAGCGCGCGCTTGGCCACCAGCGCGAAGTCGCGGTCGGGGGCCTCCTGCGCGCGCAGGATCGCGGGGATGCACCGCGCCACGACGTCGGACGCCGCGGGGCAGGCGACGTCGCCGTGCTTCGCGAGCTGAATCACCGTCAGCAGCACGCCCTCGAGCCACCGGCGAGACCGCGCGGCGCGAGCCTCCGCCTCCGCCTCCGCCGCCGACGCCGAGGAAGCCGCGGGGTTGTCGAGGAGCGCCGCGCGCGACGCCGCATCCGCGCCGGCGGCGAACGACTCGAGCAGCGCGGCGGTCTTCGCGCGGAGCCGTTCCAGCGTTTCGTTTCCCGAAACCTCAAGCTCCGCGGGGCGCCGCGCGCCCTCCGGCGCGAGGTGCGCGCCGGCGAGCGCGGAGGCCACCTTGGCGGCTTCCTCGCGCACGGCGCGCGAGTCGCGCGCGAGCGGCGTGTTTTCCGACGCGAGCTCGTCGACGAGCGTCTCCTGGAACGCTAAGCCCGC